>ENA-OQIG01001191-OQIG01001191.1-human-gut-metagenome-genome-assembly--contig:-NODE-1191-length-12091-cov-2.136326_pt1 | contig 12091 bp, 14 predicted proteins | sample MGYA00242576_ERZ504741 | MGnify/ENA primary metagenome ERZ504741 (study PRJEB26092, sample SAMD00036436) | human gut metagenome | host: Homo sapiens | study: EMG produced TPA metagenomics assembly of... | reverse complement strand
CTGAGGCAGCACCTGGCACGGCTGGGACGGAAGTCGCTGTCGTTCTCAAAATCGGTGGAGCTGCATGACAAAGTCATCGGGCATTATCTGAACATAAAACACTATCAATAAGTTGGAGTCATTACCTTTATTTTTCTCATGCTAAATAAAGAACCTGTCTGTTTGATATTCCGACAGGTTCTTACTCTCATCAGAACGGATAGTCGTGATAACCCATTTGGGCAGAAATTTTGCGCGCTGCGGTATGCAACATTGCGACATATTCCTGTAAACGCTCTTCAGAGAAACGCAACGTCGGGAAGGAGATGCTCAAACCGGCAATGACCACGCCAAAGCGATCAAATACCGGTACCGCAATGCATCGCAGCCCTTCTTCCTGCTCTTCGTTATCTTCGCCATACCCCTGCTCGCGCACCTGGTCCAGAACGGGTAATAACGCTTCTGTACTGGTGATGGTCCGCTCGGTACTGCGTTTATACTCCACGCCCTCAAGAATTTGCTTCACTTCATCGCGATCGCGCCATGCCAGCAGTACCTTACCAATCGCGGTGCTGTACAGCGGATTACGACGCCCAATCCGTGAATACATGCGCAAATTGTACATAGAGTCAATTTTGTGAATGTAAACAATACTGTCTTCGTCCAGTGCGCCGAGGTGGATAGTTTCTTTGGTCAGGCGGGAGATCTCACGCATCTGGATATCTGCGCTACGAATTAAATCGACGTTTTGTAACGCGCGAGCGCCCAGTTCAAACAATTTCAGGGTCAGGGAATATTTCTCCGACTCCCCTTCCTGCGCCACATAACCTAAGGTTTTCATGGTCTGTAAAAAGCGATAAACGGTGCTTTTTGACATCATGACGCGCTGCGACAGCTCGGTTATCCCTATTTCGCGCTCTTCACCCAGCGCCTGCAAAATGCCAAAAACTTTTAGCACGGAAGATACAGAATCAGGCTGTTTATCCAGATCTGCGTTAGCCATTTATCACCTCATTGCGAGTGTTTTATAAAAATCAGAACTGTTTTTTATTATAATTTCGCACCAGGTGGTCGCAATCCATCTTTTGCCGGTTAGTTACAATTCTGCGACATCCACCGTGAATATCAGTGCTAGAATCATACCCCTGTTGATTATTCACCAAAGATATAAAATTCCTATGCCAAAAGTTCAGGCCGACGGCCTGCCATTGCCCCAGCGATACGGTGCGATATTAACCATTGTGATTGGTATTTCGATGGCTGTCCTTGACGGCGCAATCGCCAACGTCGCCCTGCCAACAATCGCCACGGACCTTCATGCCACGCCAGCCAGTTCCATCTGGGTAGTGAACGCCTATCAAATCGCCATTGTCATCTCCCTGCTCTCGTTTTCGTTTCTGGGCGATATGTTTGGCTATCGACGTATTTATAAATGCGGTCTGGTCGTTTTTCTGTTGTCTTCACTGTTCTGCGCCCTTTCTGATTCGCTGCAAATGCTCACCCTTGCGCGTGTCATACAAGGTTTCGGCGGTGCAGCGTTGATGAGCGTTAATACCGCACTTATCCGCCTGATCTATCCACAACGTTTTCTGGGGAGAGGGATGGGCATAAACTCGTTTATTGTTGCCGTCTCTTCTGCTGCCGGGCCGACAATTGCTGCAGCAATCCTCTCCATCGCATCCTGGAAATGGTTATTTTTAATCAACGTACCGTTAGGTATTATCGCCCTGCTTCTGGCGATGCGTTTTCTGCCACCCAATGGTTCTCGCGCCAGTAAACCCCGTTTCGACCTGCCCAGCGCCGTGATGAACGCGTTAACCTTCGGCCTGCTTATCACTGCGTTGAGTGGTTTCGCTCAGGGGCAATCGCTGACGTTAATTGCTGCGGAACTGGTGGTAATGATTGTTGTTGGTATTTTCTTTATTCGCCGCCAGCTTTCTCTTCCCGTACCGCTGCTACCGGTGGATTTACTGCGTATCCCGCTGTTTTCACTTTCTATTTGCACATCTGTTTGCTCTTTCTGCGCACAAATGCTGGCAATGGTTTCCCTGCCTTTTACCTGCAAACCGTGCTCGGGCGTAGTGAAGTCGAAACAGGTTTACTTCTGACACCGTGGCCGTTAGCAACGATGGTGATGGCTCCGTTGGCAGGCTATTTGATTGAACGCGTACATGCAGGATTGCTGGGTGCTCTAGGGTTGTTCATCATGGCTGCGGGGCTTTTTTCCCTGGTTCTGCTGCCCGCGTCACCTGCGGATATCAATATTATCTGGCCGATGATCTTATGTGGCGCTGGATTTGGCTTGTTCCAGTCACCCAATAACCACACCATTATTACCTCCGCTCCTCGCGAACGTAGCGGTGGAGCCAGTGGCATGTTAGGAACGGCTCGTCTACTGGGTCAGAGTAGCGGCGCGGCACTGGTGGCGCTGATGCTAAATCAGTTCGGTGATAATGGTACGCACGTTTCGCTGATGGCTGCGGCTATTCTGGCAGTGATTGCTGCCTGTGTGAGTGGTTTACGTATCACTCAGCCACGATCCAGGGCATAAAAAAAGCGCGTCGATCAGGACGCGCTTTTTAGTATTTACTTCATATTACTTCAGGTATTCACCCGTACGCAGAGCTTCAATTCGTTTATCCAGCGGCGGGTGAGTCATGAACAACTCACTGAGCGATTTCGACTTACCGTTAATGCAGAAAGCCATCATGCTGGTTGCTTCTTGCGGTTCATAGCTGGTTTTCAGGCGCTGCAGCGCGGCAATCATTTTCTCGCGACCAACCAGTTTTGCCGAACCGGCATCAGCATGGAATTCACGATGACGCGAGAACCACATGGTGATAATGCTCGCCAGAATACCAAACACCAGTTCCAGAACCGTTGCAACCGCAAAGTAGATCAGCGGGTTGCCGTTGCTCTCTTCACCTTCATCACGATTTCCGCCCATAAAACCCGCGGCAAGCTGCGCCAGAATACGGGAAATAAAGATAACGAAGGTGTTCACCACGCCCTGAATCAGCGTCATGGTAACCATATCACCATTGGCGATGTGGCTGATTTCGTGAGCAATTACCGCCTCGGCTTCATCCGGGCTCATGTTCTGCAGCAAACCGGTGCTGACAGCAACCAGAGAGGCATCACGGCGCGCACCGGTTGCAAAAGCGTTGATGTCCGGCGCATGGTAGATAGCCACTTGCGGCATAGCGATCCCCGCCTGACGAGCCTGGGTTGCTACAGTATTGACCAGCCAACGTTCCCTTTCGTTACGCGGTTGCTCGATCACTTCCCCGCCAACAGATCGTAATGCCATCCATTTGGACATCAGAAGCGAAACGAAGGAACCACCAAAACCGAACAGCAAGGCCATGATCATCAGCCCTGAACGCTGCTCGACTGTATCCCTGTCAGGCTCAGTACCAGCCGAAAACGACCATTACGGCCAGGTTCGTTAGCAGGAAGAGCGCGATTCGCATCATAATTTTCTTTTTACCTCAGTTTAACAAAACGCAATATGCGATACCCACATCGTATGGGTTACGCGACTATTTTCAAGTCTGGATAGTGCGTAAGTCACCAGAAAGACACAACTTTACATTTTGTAGCATCTGATTTACGGCATCTTGCCGCTGTTAAAAAATCAGGCACAATTTCTTGTGCCTGATTGATATTACTTGACGGGAGCGGGTTGTTCCGCGGGTCTGGCTTTTTCAAGCTTCGCCAGATCGAGTGCGATATTCACCGTCTCATCCAGATAAGGATCCGGCTCCTGGTAATCTTTCGGTAGATCATCCAGCTTCTTCAACTCCGGTTTACCTTCGCGTTTAAAGCGTTCGTTCAAACGCGCCAGACGCGTCGCATCATCTTCATTATTCTCTTTCTCACGCACAGCGTAGTTCAGAGAAACGATATTGCGCTTGTCCTTCATAGCGTTGAAGCGCGCGATATCCTTCATGATGTTCTGGAACTCAGGATCTTTCGCGATACGCGCATTATGTTCCTTCAGCAGCTCCGGTTCAAAGGCAGTTAAATCTCCTGATTTCACATAAGTCGCGGCATCGATGCTATCCCACGGCAGCGCGTTATCTTCGAATTTCTCACCCGTTTCCGTTTCTTCATTACCCGTCGGCATGATGATGTCTGGCGTTACGCCTTTACGTTGCGTACTGCCGCCGTTAACGCGATAGAATTTCTGGATCGTGTACTGCACAGAACCCAGCGCTGGCCATTCAGGACGTAACATCTGATCGTAAATACGGTTCAATGAACGGTATTGCTGAACGGTGCCTTTACCAAACGTCGGTTCACCCACAACCAGCGCACGACCGTAATCCTGCATTGCCGCGGCAAAGATTTCTGAAGCCGAAGCACTGAAACGGTCAACCAGTACCACCAGCGGGCCTTTATAGAACACCTGCCCGTCGGTATCGCTGTCTTCACGAACCTTGCCGTTGTTATCGCGGACCTGAACAATGGGACCCGCAGGAATAAACAGACCTGAGAGCGATACCGCTTCGGTCAACGCCCCACCGCCATTGCTACGCAGGTCGATGATCACACTGCTGACATTCTGTTTTTCCAGTTTCTGCAGTTGAACTTTGACATCGTCTGTCAAACCCACATAGAAGCCCGGAATATCCAGCACGCCGACTTTCTCTTTACCGACGGTCTTCACCGACATTTTAACCGCGCGGTCTTCGAGACGAATACGTTCACGGGTCAATGTTACAGTGCGGGTCTTGGTCCCTTTACCAGCAGGTAAAATTTCCAGACGAACTTTACTGCCCTTCGGCCCTTTAATTAAGGCAACCACATCATCAAGACGCCAGCCAATCACGTCAACCATCGGCTTGCCTGTTTGACCAACACCGACAATTTTGTCACCAACGCTGATAGCTTTACTCTTCGCTGCCGGACCACCTGCCACCATCGAATTGATAACGGTGTAGTCATCATCCATTTGCAGCACTGCGCCAATACCTTCCAGCGACAAACTCATTTCAGTGTTGAACTGTTCGGTATTACGCGGGGAAAGATAGTTGGTATGCGGGTCGATTTCACGCGCAAACGCCGTCATTGCCAGCGAGAAAACATCTTCGCTGTTGGTTTGCGCCAGACGACGAATGGCAAATTTGTAGCGGCGTGTCAGGGTTTCACGAATTTCTTTATCCGTTTTTCCTGCCAGCTTCAGGCTTAACTCGTCGAATTTGACTTACTGTCCACAGCGCGTTCAACTCAGCCTCGTTTTTCGGCCAGGGCGCTTTGCTGCGGTCAAGGTTATAAGTGTCGTTGCCGGTGAAATCCATCGGCTTTTCCAGTACCGACAAAGCGTACTGGTAACGCTCAAAACGGCGCTTTTGCGCCAGATTGTAGAGATCGTAGAAAACGTCGAGTTTGCCTGAACGCAGTTCATCGCCTAACTCGGTTTTCTTTTTCGCGAACTGTTCAACATCGCTTGCCAGCAGCACGTTGTGGCTGTAATCGAGCAGATTCAGGTAGCGGTCAAAGATTTTGGCCGAAAATGCCTGATCGAGGTCGAACTGGCGATAATGAGAACGGGTGAAGCGCGACGTTACGCGCTCACTTACCGTCGCATGCTGCGTCTCTTCCTTTAATACCGGAATTTGATCAGCACGCGTGATATCTTCTACAGCGAAGGTCTGGCCTGCTATTGCAAGCAGGCCAGCTAACGCGGTAAGCCTAAAAACATGTTCATGCCTGGCCCGGCCTCCCGTTTCAGAACACCAGGTGTTCTGCGCGCACAATCAAAGACATACCCGAATTCAGCTGGACGCGGACGCCGTCTTTGGTGATTTCTAATACGGTGGCATCCATCGCGTTTTGACCCGCTTTCACCTTCAGGCTTGTCCGACAGTCAGAGCTGAAATGTCAGAAACCGGGGTGTGCTGTTCTTCGCGAGGTGCTTTTACTGTTTTTGGCGCTTTCTCTACCGGCTTTTGCGCACGAGGTTTACGTTCAGCGCCTTCTTTGCGGCGTGGCGTGGTCGGACGTGGCTTGCGTTCGCGGCGCGGTGCGTCTTCTTTCTCACCAGCAGCTGCGGCAGCTTCGCGTTTTTTCGCTTGCTGTTCAGCACGCTGTGCCTGAACACGCGCTTTCGCTTCTTCAAGCTGCTTGCGAGCATGCTCTACATGTTGCTCGTCCAGCTCACCGCATGGGTTGCCGTCAAGATCGACACGCGTTGCGCCGGGTTTAACACCGTAAAGATAACGCCAGCTCGAAGTGTAGAGACGTAAAGCGGATCGTAATTGCGTTTTGCTCAGGTTCATTTCCCCGGCAACACGATCGACCAAATCCTGAAAAATACCGATTTTCAGCGGACGCGCTTCACCTTCGCACTGAAACAGTGGGGAAAACGTTCGGCCAGAAACGCGATTACTTCTTTACTGCTATTCAACTTAGGTTGATTTTCCATGAAATTTCCTGATTACAACGGACGTAGCCAACAAGCGCAGGCATGAACAGGCGTCATTATAATGACGCTACCAGTAAATGCTACGTTATCCGTTGATTATCCTGCGACGCTCGCAAAGAATTTTTTGTAATCCGTCGTTGCAAGCACTTTTTCAAGCTGTGCCACAAGCTGACGTAAGCCTTGCTCGTCCTCGTCTGTAAAGCGACCGAAGACGGTACTATCGATGTCAAGAACACCAATAATCTGATTTTTCACCACCAGCGGCAGAACAATTTCAGAATTACTCGCCGCATCACAGGCAATATGCCCGTCAAACGCGTGAACATCCTCGATACGCTGCACTTGATTGCGGCAACCGCAGTGCCGCACACCCCGCGCCCGACGGTATCCGGACACAGCAATTTTGCCTGAAATGGTCCGAGTACCAGTGTATCGTCCTCAAGCAAATAAAAACCTGCCCAGTTTACGTCAGTGAGACGCTCGTATAACAACGCACTGGTGTTCGCAAGCGTTGCCAGAAAACTGGTTTCTCCCGCCATCAGCGCGTTAAAGTCGCGATTTAAATCCGCGTAAAATTCTGTTTTGTTCATTATATAATCACTTGTTTGTCTTACCTGGAACTGCCAGCCTATTAAAATAAGCATTAAATGCGTTAATGCTCAAGATCATTCCCATCATGGGTTAAGATTAATGTTAATTCTTATTACATTTGGCACGTCATGCTCTTAACACACCACAAATTACGCCGACAAAAAAGATAACAGTGAGGCTATCGGCGAGGAACTGCCGCGTGGTGATTACCAACGTTGCCCGCAATGTGACATGCTGTTTAGCCTGCCCGAGATAAATTCTCATCAGAGTGCCTATTGTCCGCGCTGTCAGGCAAAAATTCGCGACGGGCGCGACTGGTCGCTAACGCGCCTGGCGGCAATGGCTTTCACCATGCTGTTGCTGATGCCGTTTGCCTGGGGCGAACCGCTGTTGCATATCTGGCTGTTAGGTATTCGTATCGACGCCAACGTCATGCAAGGCATCTGGCAAATGACCAAACAGGGCGATACGATAACGGGGGCGATGGTCTTTTTCTGCGTTATTGGTGCCCCCCTCATTCTGGTGTCCTCCATAGCATATTTATGGTTTGGTAACCGACTGGGAATGAATTTACGTCCGGTACTGCTGATGCTTGAGCGACTTAAAGAGTGGGTAATGCTGGATATCTACCTGGTCGGCATTGGCGTTGCTTCTATAAAGGTACAGGATTATGCCCATATCCAGGCGGGTGTCGGCTTGTTCTCTTTTGTGGCGTTGGTGATTTTAACGACGGTGACGTTGTCACATCTTAATGTCGAGGAGCTGTGGGAGCGATTTTATCCGCAGCGCCCCGCTACGCGTAGGGACGAGAAACTTCGTGTCTGTCTTGGGTGCCATTTTACCGGCTATCCTGATCAGCGTGGTCGCTGCCCGCGTTGCCATATCCCGCTACGCCTGCGTCGCCGTCATAGTTTGCAAAAATGCTGGGCGGCGCTGTTAGCGTCAATCGTTTTGTTGTTACCTGCCAACCTGTTGCCTATTTCTATCATTTATCTGAACGGAGGACGGCAGGAAGATACAATTCTTTCCGGAATTATGTCGCTGGCAAGTAGCAACATTGCGGTTGCGGGAATCGTGTTTATCGCCAGTATTCTGGTACCGTTTACTAAAGTGATCGTCATGTTCACTTTACTGTTGAGCATTCATTTTAAATGCCAGCAAGGTTTACGCACACGCATTCTGTTACTGCGGATGGTGACCTGGATTGGTCGCTGGTCGATGCTCGACCTGTTTGTCATATCTTTAACCATGTCGCTGATTAATCGCGATCAGATCCTCGCTTTTACTATGGGACCGGCTGCGTTTTATTTCGGCGCAGCGGTAATTTTGACTATTCTTGCTGTGGAATGGCTGGACAGCCGCTTACTTTGGGATGCACATGAGTCAGGAAACGCCCGCTTCGACGACTGAAGCGCAGATTAAAAATAAACGCCGTATCTCACCTTTCTGGCTGCTGCCGTTCATCGCGCTAATGATTGCCGGTTGGCTGATTTGGGACAGTTATCAGGACCGGGGTAATACCGTCACCATCGACTTTATGTCGGCGGATGGTATTGTCCCGGGCCGTACGCCTGTTCGTTATCAGGGCGTTGAAGTCGGAACAGTGCAGGATATCAGCCTCAGCGACGATCTTCGTAAGATTGAAGTCAAGGTCAGCATCAAGTCCGATATGAAAGATGCGCTGCGCGAAGAGACTCAGTTCTGGCTGGTGACGCCAAAAGCATCGTTGGCAGGTGTCTCCGGGCTGGACGCCTCGTCGGTGGTAACTATATCGGCATGATGCCAGGTAAAGGTAAAGAGCAGGATCACTTTGTCGCACTCGATACCCAACCGAAATATCGACTGGACAATGGCGATCTGATGATCCACCTGCAAGCCCCCGATCTCGGTTCGCTGAACAGCGGTTCATTGGTCTATTTCCGCAAGATCCCTGTGGGAAAAGTCTACGACTATGCCATCAATCCCAACAAGCAAGGCGTGGTGATTGATGTCCTGATCGAGCGGCGTTTTACCGACCTGGTGAAAAAAGGTAGCCGTTTCTGGAACGTTTCCGGCGTTGATGCCAACGTCAGTATCAGTGGCGCGAAGGTGAAACTGGAAAGTCTGGCGGCACTGGTTAACGGTGCGATTGCCTTCGATTCACCTGAAGAGTCGAAACCTGCGAGGCGGAAGATACCTTTGGTCTGTATGAAGATCTGGCCCACAGCAGCGTGGCGTAATAATAAAACTGGAACTGCCGAGTGGGGCCGGATTAACCGCCGACTCGACGCCGTTAATGTATCAGGGGCTGGAAGTCGGACAGCTGACTAAACTGGATTTAAATCCTGGTGGTAAAGTCACTGGGGAAATGACCGTTGATCCCAGCGTCGTTACGCTGTTACGGGAAAATACCCGCATCGAATTACGCAACCCGAAATTATCCCTTAGCGATGCCAATCTCAGCGCCCTGCTGACTGGCAAAACCTTCGAGTTGGTACCCGGCGATGGCGAGCCACGCAAAGAGTTCGTTGTTGTGCCAGGCGAAAAAGCACTGCTGCATGAACCTGATGTTCTGACGCTGACCCTGACCGCGCCGGAAAGTTACGGTATTGATGCGGGTCAGCCGCTCATTCTTCACGGCGTGCAGGTAGGCAGGTTATCGATCGTAAACTCACCAGCAAAGGCGTCACCTTTACCGTCGCCATCGAGCCTCAGCATCGAGAACTGGTAAAAGGCGATAGCAAATTTGTCGTCAACAGCCGTGTCGACGTGAAGGTGGGGCTGGATGGCGTTGAGTTTCTCGGTGCCAGCGCCTCAGAATGGATTAACGGCGGGATACGTATTCTGCCGGGCGATAAAGGCGAGATGAAAGCCAGCTATCCACTGTATGCCAATCTGGAAAAGCGAGCTGGAGAACAGCTTAGCGATTTACCCACCACAACCGTGAGTTTGAGTGCAGAGACGCTGCCGGATGTGCAGGCAGGATCGGTAGTGCTCTACCGTAAATTTGAAGTTGGTGAAGTTATTACCGTCCGTCCGCGAGCTAACGCGTTTGATATCGATCTGCATATTAAGCCGGAGTATCGCAACCTTCTGACCAGCAATAGCGTGTTCTGGCAGAAGGACGGGCGGGAAGCTAAGTCGCTGAATGGTAAGTGGCCCTGACCGTACAGGCATCCCCGCTCTCCAGAGCATTAAAGGGAGCCATTAGCTTCGATAACCTCAGCGGTGCCAGCGCCAGTCAGCGTAAAGGCGACAAACGAATTCTGTATGCTTCCGAAACAGCGGCCCGTGCGGTTGGTGGGCAGATTACGCTTCACGCTTTCGATGCCGGAAAACTGGCGGTCGGGATGCCAATTCGCTATCTCGGTATTGATATCGGGCAAATCCAGACGCTGGATCTGATTACCGCGCGCAATGAAGTACAGGCAAAGGCGGTGCTCTATCCGGAATATGTCCAGACCTTTGCTCGCGGTGGTACGCGCTTCTCAGTGGTCACACCGCAAATTTCGGCAGCTGGCGTTGAGCATCTTGATACTATCCTCCAGCCGTATATCAACGTCGAACCAGGCCGGGGCAATCCTCGCCGCGACTTTGAATTACAAGAGGCCACCATTACTGATTCGCGTTACCTGGATGGCTTAAGCATTATTGTTGAAGCGCCGGAAGCCGGTTCGTTAGGCATCGGTACGCCTGTGCTGTTCCGTGGTCTGGAAGTCGGTACGGTTACAGGAATGACGCTGGGGACATTGTCAGATCGCGTGATGATTGCGATGCGCATCAGTAAACGCTATCAACACCTGGTGCGTAACAATTCCGTCTTCTGGTTGGCATCGGGTTACAGTCTGGACTTTGGTCTGACGGGCGGCGTAGTGAAAACCGGCACCTTTAACCAGTTTATCCGTGGCGGCATCGCCTTCGCCACGCCTCCGGGTACGCCACTGGCACCGAAAGCCCAGGAAGGCAAGCACTTCCTGTTGCAGGAAAGTGAACCGAAAGAGTGGCGTGAATGGGGAACTGCGCTTCCCAAATAATGCCCACTGCTCCGGCGTGCCTGCGCCGGAGCGTTTATGCTAAACTGCGCGCCTGTTTTTTTGCCAGTGGTACATGCTCGTGGCCCAACACACCGTTTATTTCCCGGACGCCTTTCTGACGCAAATGCGCGAAGCGATGCCTTCGACGCTCTCTTTTGATGATTTTCTTGCCGCCTGTCAGCGCCCGTTGCGCCGCAGCATTCGCGTTAATACGCTGAAAATCTCCGTTGCTGATTTCCTGCAATTAACCGCTCCTTATGGCTGGACGCTTACGCCAATTCCGTGGTGTGAAGAAGGTTTCTGGATTGAACGCGACAATGAAGATGCATTGCCATTGGGTAGTACCGCCGAGCATTTAAGCGGCCTGTTTTATATTCAGGAAGCCAGTTCAATGTTGCCCGTCGCCGCCTTGTTTGCTGACGGTAATGCACCACAGCGGGTGATGGATGTCGCTGCTGCGCCAGGCTCCAAAACGACGCAAATTGCCGCGCGGATGAATAACGAAGGGGCAATCCTTGCCAATGAGTTTTCCGCCAGTCGGGTAAAAGTGTTACATGCCAATATCAGCCGCTGTGGCATCAGTAATGTTGCGCTCACACATTTTGATGGCCGCGTGTTTGGTGTGGCAGTGCCAGAAATGTTCGATGCCATTTTGCTGGACGCTCCCTGCTCTGGCGAAGGCGTGGTGCGTAAAGATCCCGATGCGCTAAAAAACTGGTCACCAGAAAGCAATCAGGAAATCGCAGCTACACAACGGGAGCTTATCGACAGCGCCTTTCATGCATTACGTCCTGGTGGTACGCTGGTTTACTCGACCTGTACCTTAAACAGGGAAGAAAACGAAGCCGTTTGCATGTGGCTGAAAGAGACTTACCCTGACGCAGTAGAGTTTTTACCACTTGGCGAGCTCTTCCCTGGTGCAAACAAAGCGCTGACCGAAGAAGGCTTTTTGCATGTTTTCCCACAAATTTACGACTGCGAAGCTTCTTCGTTGCTCGTCTGCGTAAAACTCAGGCGATTCCCGCCTTACCCACCCCAACATACAAAGTGGGCAATTTCCCGTTCAGCCCGGTGAAAG
>ENA-OQIG01001190-OQIG01001190.1-human-gut-metagenome-genome-assembly--contig:-NODE-1190-length-12099-cov-1.604661_pt1 | contig 12099 bp, 14 predicted proteins | sample MGYA00242576_ERZ504741 | MGnify/ENA primary metagenome ERZ504741 (study PRJEB26092, sample SAMD00036436) | human gut metagenome | host: Homo sapiens | study: EMG produced TPA metagenomics assembly of... | reverse complement strand
ATCTTGAGTTCGACTATGCAGAACTTCCGGCTTTCATACTGGAAGCGATGAATCCTGCCATGAAAGTCAAAGAATATTAAATACACCAATGCCAATATCAGTTTCGGTTATGCCTATAACTGGGTATTTGCCCGCAACTGTCTGGCATGCCTGTCTCTCACTCCCGCCATAGCCTACAAAGCCTCCGATGTAGATGCAGAAACCCACGAAGGGAAGACATGGTACGGCAATTTTAACCTGGATTTTTTGATCCGTGCGGGAGTTGTCTATAATAACGGAAAATATTTCGTCGGCACTTCATTTGTCGGAAAGAACTACAATTACCACCGGAATAATTTTTCACTGGACAACGGGTTCGGAACGCTTCAGATATACGTCGGATTCAATTTCAATTTACGCAAGGAGTATAGAAGAAAAAATACAAGATAAAGGATGTGTATAAACGATACAAGGTAAGGGTGTATATTTGCAGTATATTATTGTATCGCTTGCTTATCCAAAGAATCTTTGTACATTTGCCCCGTTCTTAACTTCAAAAAACAAGAACCTGATGAAGAAACAACGCCACATACAGACCACACGTTCCCTTCTTTCCCGCTTCCGCTACTGGGGCAGGAAGAACTATGCCGCATTTGCGAGTATGGGACGTGAATTTCAGATCGGTCATCTGCATACCAATGTGGTAGATGTGGCTCTTCGCAAGCAGAATGCAAAAGTTACTATCCCTTATCATACATTTATGACACTTCAGGAAATCAAAGACCAAGTACTGGCAGGCTTCGACATATCGTCCGCCCAAGCCACTTGGCTGGCCAACATGGCCGACAGCGAGGCGCTTTATGCCGCCGCGCATGAGATTACCATCACCTGTGCTTCGCACGAGTTCGATATGTGTTCCATCATCAACGCCAAGTCCGGCCGGTGTCCGGAGAACTGCAAATGGTGCGCACAATCCTCTCACTACAAGACTCAAGCCGAGATTTACGATCTCCTGCCCGCTGAAGAATGTCTCCGACAGGCAAAATACAACGAAAGTCAAGACGTCAACCGTTTCTCCCTTGTCACCAGCGGACGAAAACCTTCTCCCAAACAGATCAGTCAACTTTGCGATGCGGCCCGCCTTATGCGGAAACATTCGTCCATCCAACTTTGTGCATCCCTTGGATTACTCAACGAAGAAGAACTCCGCGCCTTGCACACAGCCGGAATCACCCGCTATCACTGCAACCTCGAAACAGCTCCTTCCTATTTCCCCACACTCTGCTCCACACATACACAAGAGCAGAAGCTGGCCACTCTCGACGCCGCCCGCCGGGTAGGATGGATATCTGCTGCGGTGGCATCATCGGCATGGGAGAAACAATGGAACAACGTATTGAATTTGCTTTCACTTTGGCGGAATTGAATGTACAGTCCATCCCCATCAACCTGCTAAGTCCGATCCCCGGAACTCCACTGGAAAATGAAAAGGCATTGAGCGAAGAAGAAATCCTGCGAACCATCGCCCTGTTCCGCTTCATCAATCCTACCGCTTTCCTGCGTTTCGCAGGAGGACGTTCGCAGCTCACTCCCGAAGCCATGCGCAAAGCCTTGTTTGTCGGCATCAATTCCGCCATCGTGGGTGATTTGCTGACCACACTCGGTTCCAAGGTTTCCGACGACAAGAAGATGATTCTGGAAGAAGGTTACCACTTCGCCGACTCCCAGTTTGACCGCGAGCATTTGTGGCATCCTTATACTTCTACTACCGATCCATTGCCTGTCTACAAAGTAAAGCGGGCGGACGGAGCAACGATCACACTCGAAGACGGGCGGACACTCATCGAGGGAATGTCGTCCTGGTGGTGTGCTGTGCACGGATACAATCATCCAGTATTGAATCAGGCGGCAAAAGACCAGTTAGACAAGATGTCCCATGTCATGTTCGGAGGACTGACTCATGATCCGGCCATCGAGTTAGGCAAACTGCTGTTCGCCCTTGGTTCCCCCATCCATGCAAAAGATATTTTATGCGGATTCCGGTTCGGTGGCGGTAGAAGTTGCCTTGAAGATGGCCGTGCAATATTGGTATGCAGCCGGAAAGCCCGACAAAAACAATTTCGTAACCATCCGTTCCGGTTATCACGGTGACACTTGGAATGCCATGTCCGTATGCGATCCCGTTACCGGGATGCACAGTCTTTTCGGTTCATCGCTTCCTGTCCGATATTTCGTTCCGGCCCCTCTTCGCGATTTGACGGAGAATGGAATCCGGACGAGATCATCCCCCTGCGGGAAACGATAGAGAAACACTCCAAAGAACTGGCGGCGCTCATCCTCGAACCCATTGTTCAGGGAGCAGGCGGTATGTGGTTTTATCACCCGCAGTATCTGCGTGAAGCGGAAAAACTCTGCAAAGAACACGATATCCTCCTGATCTTCGACGAAATAGCCACAGGATTCGGACGCACCGGCAAACTCTTTGCCTGGGAACATGCCGGAGTGGAACCGGACATCATGTGCATCGGAAAGGCACTGACCGGAGGATACATGACACTGTCTGCAGTATTGGCAAGCAATCAGATAGCAGATACTATCTCCAATCATGCCCCAAAGGCTTTTATGCACGGTCCTACCTTTATGGGGAATCCGCTCGCGTGTGCGGTGGCGTGTGCTTCTGTCCGGTTGCTGCTCGACTCCGGCTGGGCAGAGAATGTGAAACGAATCGAAGCTCAGTTAAAAGAAGAACTGGCTCCCGCCCGCAAGTTTCCGCAAGTAGCGGATGTACGGATATTAGGAGCCATAGGAGTCATCCAGACAGAACGTTCGGTGAGCATGGCATATATGCAACGCCGCTTCGTAGAAGAAGGTATCTGGGTACGTCCGTTCGGAAAACTGGTCTACCTGATGCCCCCGTTCATCATCTCTCCGGAGCAATTAAGTAAACTGACTTCCGGAGTACTTAAAATAGTCAGAGAGATGTAACTTAACTATCTTCTCAAAAAATGAATAGATTATGATTTTAGACTCTATCAATCAAGAACTTCTGACTTTAAAAGAGAAGAAGAATTACCGTTCTCTCCCACAGTTGATTCATAATGGAAGAGACGTGACAGTAGACGGACGACGGATGCTGAACTTATCATCCAATGATTATCTGGGGTTAGCCAATGAGGTGTCTTTAAGAGAAGCGTTCTTAAAGACCATCACTCCGGAAACCTTTCTGCCCACTTCCTCTTCCTCCCGCCTGCTGACAGGCAACTTCACTGCCTATCAGGAACTGGAACAGCAACTGGCCACTATGTTCGGAGCAGAAAGCGCCCTTCTGTTCAATAGCGGATACCACGCCAACACAGGGATACTTCCTGCCGTCAGTGATGCCCGTACATTGATCCTTGCGGACAAACTCGTACATGCCAGCCTGATAGACGGAATCAGATTATCATCTGCCAAATGTATCCGGTACCGGCACAATGACTTAGCCCAGCTCCGGCGTCTTCTTGAAGAAAACCACGGTATGTATGAGAAGATAATCATCGTTACCGAGAGTATCTTCAGCATGGACGGAGACGAAGCGACCTGCAAGCGCTGGTACGATTGAAACACGATTACGCTAACCTTCTTCTCTATGTAGACGAAGCCCACGCTTTCGGAGCACGGGGCGAGAAAGGCTTAGGATGTGCCGAAGAACAAAACTGCATCAACGACATCGACTTTCTGGTAGGACTTTCGGGAAGGCGGCAGCATCCGCTGGCGCATATATCATCTGCCGACAGACCATCCGGGAATATCTGATCAATAAGATGCGTACCTTTATCTTCACAACGGCCCTTCCTCCTGTCAATATCCAGTGGACCGCATGGGTACTGAAACACTTCGCTGATTTCCGGAGCAAAAGGGAGCATCTGCTGCAAATCAGCAGGAAACTGAAAGAAGCACTGACCGAGAAAGGATATAACTGTCCTTCCGTCAGCCACATCGTGCCGATGGTGGTCGGAGCAAGCGAAGATACCATCAGGAAGGCAGAAGAATTGCAACGCAAGGGATTCTATGCCCTGCCGGTACGCCCGCCTACAGTACCCGAAGGGACTTCCCGTATCCGCTTCTCATTGACAGCGGACATCACAGAAAAAGAAATCGATACACTTATAGAAATCATTAACGGATGAAGCAGACTTTTATTATCAGGAACAATGGAAAGCACCTTCTACTATTCTTCGCAGGATGGGGAATGGACGAAACGCCTTTCCGACATATCCATCCGGCGGAATGTGACTGGATGATTTGTTACGATTATCGTTCGCTGGAATTCGATACGACTTTAATACAGGCATATTCCAAGATTTCGCTGATCGCATGGTCAATGGGAGTCTGGGCGGCTTCGCAGGTAATGAAGCAATATCCCTCCCTGCCTGTTTCCCAAAGTACCGCCATCAACGGAACACTTTATCCGATACACGAAACGAAAGGAATTACGCCATCCGTTTTTGAAGGCACCCTGCAAGGACTGAACGCACAAACCCTACTGAAATTTCAGCGAAGAATGTGTGGTTCTGCTGCTGATTACAAGGCTTTTCAGACAATAGCTCCCAAACGTCCGGTTGAAGAACTGAAAGAAGAGCTTGCCGCCATCCGGCAGCAATACTTGTCATCCCTCCCTTCGGAGTTTGTCTGGCAAACAGCCATCATCGGAGATAACGATCGGATTTTCCTTCCGGACCATCAAGAGCAGGCATGGAGAAACAAGGCAGTCTCCCTCCTGCACGTCGAAGCTGCCCATTATCAGCAGGAGCTTTTTAATGAGGTAATCATGAACATTAAATAATCATTGATCAATGAATAAGACAATTATTGCAGAACGTTTCTCAAAAGCCATCTCCACCTATCCCCGTGAAGCAAATGTACAACGCAGATAGCAAATAAAATGATCCGCCTGCTCCAGAAACATATTCCCTCTCCCTGTCCGAAAGTGATTGAGTTCGGATGCGAACGGCATTTACTCCCGAATGTTGCTCCGCACCCTTCGTCCGGAAGAGTTGCTTCTGAATGACTTATGTCCGGAGATGAGGTATTGCTGCGAAGATTTATTAAGAGAGAAACAAGTCTCTTTTCTTTCCGGAGATGCGGAGACGATTTCTTTTCCGGATAAAAGTACGTTGATTACTTCCTGTTCCGCTTTGCAATGGTTCGACTCGCCGGAGGAGTTCTTCAAAAGGTGTAATACATTGCTTCACAGTCAGGGATACTTTGCTTTCAGTACTTTTGGGAAAAAGAATATGAAAGAGATACGTGAGCTTACCGGAAAGGGACTACCCTATCGTTCAAGGGAAGAGCTTGAAGCAGCCCTGTCTCTTCACTTTGATATACTGTACTCAGAAGAAGAGCTGATCCCCCTTTCTTTCGAAGATCCGATGAAAGTGCTGTATCATCTGAAGCAGACGGGGGTGAATGGTTTGTCAGCGCAATCATCCCTCTATCCGAAGCATGAGAAACAGACTTGGACCCGTCGTGATTTGCAGCATTTTTGCGAACGTTACACACAAGAATTTACACAGGGCACTTCAGTGTCCCTGACATATCACCCTATTTATATCATAGCAAAAAAGAAAAAAAGTATGAAACAGAATGTATATTTTGTAAGCGGTATCGATACCGATGCCGGCAAAGTTAACGCGACCGGCTACCTGGCACGCGAATGGAATAAAAACGGCAAAAGAACCATTACGCAGAAGTTTATCCAAACAGGAAATGTGGGGCATTCCGAAGATATAGACCTGCATCGGCGCATTATGGAAATCCCTTTCACCCGGGAAGATCAGGAAGGGCTGACCATGCCGGAGATCTTTTCTTATCCCGCCTCCCCCCATCTGGCTTCCCGACTGGATCATCGTCCCATTGATTTCGACAAGATCAAGCATGCTACCGAAGTATTAAGCGAACGGTATGACTGTGTTCTGCTTGAAGGCGCGGGCGGTCTGATGGTTCCTCTGACTACGGAGCTCCTGACAATTGAATATATCGCACAGGAGAAATATCCGCTTATCTTCGTGACTTCCGGAAAGCTAGGCAGCATCAATCATACTCTTCTGAGTCTTGAAGCCATACAGAAACGGGACATTGTGCTGGATACAGTACTTTATAATCTCTATCCGACGGTAGAGGATAAAACAATTCAAGATGATACGATGGAGTTTATACGAGCTTGGCTCGAAAAGACTTTCCGGAAACAAAGTTCTTATTAGTTCCCGAAATAGGAAAGTGAGTATAATATAATCACTTGTAGTTACTACCCGCAACACTTCCCCAACGCCTCTTCCAATGCTGCTTTTGAAACCGGCTTCGTGACAAAGTCATTGCAGCCGGCTTCCAAAGCCTGCTCCTTGTCCGCTTCGAAAGCATAGGCAGTCAGCGCAATGACAGGAATCTCCTTCGAATAGGAACGAATGATGCGGGTAGCCTCCAGTCCACCCATACGAGGCATCTTGATATCCATCAGAATCAAATCCGGCTGGAACTGTTTATACATTTCCACCGCCTCAAAGCCATCTTTCGCCCATAGCAGAGTGTAATCTTTGCCAATCATATTCTTGATCAGTACAAAGTTGCTGTCCACATCTTCAGCTACCAGAATCTTCTTGATCTTCTGCATCCTCTTGATGGTGTGGCTGATGTATTTCGTTTCCGAAGCCTCGGAAAATGCAATACGGTCATCTGAGCTTTCTTTATAAGGTTATCGTAAAGTAGAAGTACGATCCTTGCCTATTTCCGAATGTGTACTCCGATCTCCCCTCCTATCTTTTCTATGATCATCCGGCAGATGGCAAGTCCGAGACCTGTCCCCTGCGCAAATGAGTTCAATTTGACAAAACGGTCGAAAATATGTCCCACCTTATCGGGAGCTATTCCGATACCTGTATCCTTCACATAAAAACGGATACATTGATTATTGACTTTAAAGCCAAAGCGGATTTCACCGGAAAGCGTGAATTTACCGGCATTGGTGAGGAAGTTAGTGATAACCTGCGCAATGCGGTTCCGGTCTTCTTCAATAATCAGTCTTCGTCTTGATTATCCAGAATAAGGGTAACCCCTTCCTGCACACGATCCTTATGAATCTGATAGATATTCCGACATATTTCACCCAGGTTCATCGGCTGTCTGACGTATTCCAATGTACCGGCTTCTATCTTAGACAAATCCAAGATGTCATTAATCAGCTGCAACAGGATCTCTGAGTTCTGATTGATAATGCTCGAATAGAGTTTTTCTTCTTCAAGGGTTTCGGCAGAAGGCAACAAATTGGAGAAACCGACAATCGCATTCAGCGGTGTCCGGATTTCATGGCTCATATTTGCAAGAAAGGCGGTTTTTAATCTGTCGGATTGCTCTGCCTTGATGCGTGCCTTAATCAGTTCCTGCTCGATATTCTGAAAGTTAGTGATATCCCAGGAGATACCGATCAGAAGCGGTTCGCGCCCTTCCATCGGGACAAGCGCTTTCAGTGTCTGCACAATACGGGTCTCGCCGGTGGCCGCCACGTAGGTCTCCTGCATATCGATCCGTTCATGCGTCCGGATCAATTCCAAATCATCCCTGCGGAACCTTTCGGCATCTGCACGCTCCGGAAAGATCTCAAAGTCTGTTCGGCCGATTGCCCGAGAGGCAGGAATCTTGGAATGTTCGGCAAATGCCTTGTTCCAATACAGATATCTGAAATCGTCCTCGGGATCTTTCACATACAGATAGACAGGGATATTATTCAGAATACCGTCCAGCAGGAGATTCAATTCACGAAGTTCATCCCGCTTCTTTATTACATCGGTAATGTCCTGCGTAAAAAACCAGATAAGCTCCGTATCATCTCCTGTGTAAGGTAGGTAGAGACTTGGTGTACTCTGTTTTTCTCCTCACCTTTGCGCACATACGCTGCACGGTATGAAAGCTGCCGCCATTATCGCGTATATCTTTCAGTTTGGCTTCCCATACTCCGGCGTGCGCAGTAGAGACGGGCAGGTCGTATATTTTCTGGGTACCCATCTGCTGGGTGACACCATACTCTTCCATAAATTGCTTGTTGGCATATACCAGCGTTCCGTCACTGGAAACGGCAAGAATGCTGTCACTGACTTTGTCGAGTACGCTTTTAAATATCTCCAGCTGTTGCTGGGTGGCCACTCTCTCCGTGATGTCACGACACATAATCAGAACGTATTCTTCATCCAACGGAAAAATCCGGTTCTCGTAGTAATGGTGAGAGCCATTGAAATCCATGTCGTGATGCGCTGCCGAAACAGTCCGCGTGGCGATCACTTTCTGCATATTGGCATGGATGTTCTGATAGGCTTCGGGAGGCACCATCTGGCGCATGTGCATTCCTTCAAAATCTTTGTTGGATATCCCGACATGATTGGTTTCTTCATTGGATACGACTTCAATTCCCACTTCGTCGTGGTTGAACACAGTCAGCATATCCGGTAAGGAATTTAATATTTTAACGGCATACCTTTCCTGAAAGCTGGTGGAGCTTTCTTCGGGTTGTTTATTCTGTTCCAGAGATCGAAGTTGTCGCTTCAGTTGCTCATTTTCTTTTCTAAGCAACTCCAATTCCTCTTTCAGTGCTTCTTTTGTTTGTTCGTTGTTCATAAGACATCCGGATATAAATACGTACTTATCTGCCAAAAGTAAAGAAAACTTTTGAGATAAGTACGTAAAACACCTTTATTTTTTTGAGAATCATTCAATCACCATAATCCGGTCGTTCAAACCGACTTCATACCGGCTTCGACAAAGACTTCTTTCACTACTCCATCGGTGACAGAACGAATCTCGTTTTCCATTTTCATGGCCACCAATACGCAAAGCGGGTCTCCACGCTTGACTTCGTCTCCCTTCTTCACATATATTTTCAGGATCACCCCCGGCATCGGAGCCTGTACCACCTGACGCCCTACGGCTTCCGTACCGGCACGGGCATTATGTATCTTTTCCATCTCTCCCTGTAGCTCTATCTGATAAAGCTCACCCTTATTCATAATGGTATAAGAATTATTGGAAGAAGGGGAAATCTGCACTCCATGCGAGTGATGATCAATGATGATCGAATGAATGGAGTCGCCTCCCATATTGTAATCGACCTCATATATTTTACCGTTGACCGCTATTTTCTTGATCGGTCCGTCTTCCAGAATCTCCACCTTATATTCACTGTCCGGCATATCCAGAAGCTTGGCATAATAAGTCGCTAACGATGTACCCATATCTTTCTAATTTTAATGAATGACCAACTTAACTTTCAATTTTCAACTCTCAACTCTCCACTTATTCAATAATTATTGGCAGTCATCTGCAACTTGCCATAATACTTCCAGAGAGATTCGCCCACTACAGGGAGCGTGGTGGCACGGGATGCAGCTTCTTTCTCCCTCTCGTAATGCCTTACGGCGGCAGCGATCACGGCAACAGTCGGATCAGTATTCTGACGACGCTTCAAGTCCTCCTTGTCAAAACGGGTATCGATAAAAGTCGTATCATATTTTCCTTCGAGGAAAGCGGCATTCTTCAACACACGCTGATGGAAAGGAATCGTCGTCTTGATGCCCAGAATCTTATACTCACGCAAGGCACGTGCCATGTTGGAGATGGCGGATTCACGGGTACGCCCCCAGCAGCAGAGCTTGGCAATCATCGGATCATAATGCAGTGAAACTTCGAATCCGGCATAGGCGGCACTGTCCAGACGGAGGTTACGGCCTTCGGGAGCTTCACGAACAGTTATCACTCCGGGAGAAGGCATAAAGTTATTCTCCGGATCTTCGGCGTAGATACGGCATTCGATGGCAGCTCCGCTGAATTTTATATCTTCCTGCTTATACGGCAACGGATTGCCCGCAGCCACCGTGATCATGTCACGCACCAGATCGACGCCGGTACATTCCTCCGTCACCGGATGTTCTACCTGCAAACGGGTAAGTTCATTTCAAGGAAATTAGAAGTTCTGGTCTTTATCCATCATGAACTCCAGCGTGCCGGCACTGTAATAACCGATCCGCTTGCAAGCCTCTACGGCTACTTTCAGCATCTTCTTACGGGTTTCGTCTTTCACAAACGGTGACGGAGACTCCTCGATTACCTTCTGATTACGTCGCTGAATGGAACATTCACGCTCGCCCAGATGAACCACATTGCCATATTTATCTCCCATAATCTGCACCTCGATATGGTGCGGATTCTCGATATATTTCTCTATATAGACCGCATCATTACCAAAAGAAGTACCCGCCTCGGACTGAGACAAACGAAGAGCCGTTTCCGCTTCTTCTTCGGAACGGACCAGACGCATCCCCTTTCCGCCTCCTCCGGCAAGCGCTTTCAACATAATAGGATAACCTACTTCCTTAGCAACCTTCTTCACTTCTTCGATCCCCTGTACGGGAGTTTCCGTTCCGGGAACGATGGGCAGCCCCGCTTCACGCATGATTTTGCGTGCCTCAGTCTTGATCCCCATCTTAGCAATAATATCGGCACCGGGCCCGATAAAGATCACTCCTTCTTCTTCGCAACGACGGGCAAAGTCAGCGTTCTCCGACAAGAACCCATATCCCGGATGAATGGCGGCTCCGGTCTTTTTGGCAATGGCCAGTATCAACTCCGGCTTACAAATAAGAAGTATCCTCCGGCGAATTGGAGATGCAATAAGCTCCTCCGCATAGCAACATGCAAAGCCCCCCTTTCTACATGCGTGTAAACAGCCACCGTCGAAATATCCATCACCCGACAAGTACGGAAGATGCGCATAGCTATCTCTCCACGATTAGCAACTAATATTTTCTTTATCATAATCTGTTTCTTTTAATTTATCACTCTCCATTTTCAACTTTCCATTTTCCATTTATTAAAGTGGAATGTTCGAGTGTTTCTTAGGCGGATTGGACTGACGTTTATTGGCCAGCATTTCGAAACTGCGTATCAGGCGCAAACGGGTAACGGCCGGATCGATCACTTCATCCACATAGCCCAGTTCGCTGCGCGGTAAGGATTGGCAAACTTTTCACGATAATCGCTCTGAAGTTCCTTTCGCCTTTCTTCGGGAGTCTGTGACTTTTCGATCTCTTTCTTGAATAGGATATTTACGGCCCCGTCCGGTCCCATCACAGCGATTTCGGCAGTGGGGAAAGCCAGATTGACATCGCCACGGATATGCTTGGAACTCATCACATCATAAGCGCCTCCGTAAGCCTTACGGGTGATAACGGTCACTTTCGGCACGGTAGCTTCGCAGTAAGCGTAAAGCAGTTTCGCACCATTACGGATGATTCCGCCATATTCCTGATCTACTCCCGGAAGGAATCCCGGAACATCGACCAGAGTCAGCAAAGGTATATTGAAAGCATCGCAGAAGCGAACGAAACGGGCAGCCTTTATAGAGGCATTGATGTCCAGTGTTCCTGCCAGCACCAGCGGCTGATTGGCTACCACCCCTATCGTCTTTCCGTTCAGACGGATATATCCGGTAACGATGTTCGCGGCAAATTCTGCCTGAAGTTCAAAGAAGTTATTATCGTCGGCCACCGCTTCTATCATCTCCTTTATATTATAGGCTGATTCGGATTGGTAGGCACCAAGTCGGACAGTTCGGGTGTCAGGCGGGTCGGCGAGTCGTTGGTGACAACGAAAGGAGGCTCTTCCATATTGTTGCCCGGCAGATAAGAAATAAGTTCGCGGATATAATTGATACATTCAATATCATTTTCGGCCGATAGATGCGCCACGCCGGACTTTGTCATGTGGATGCCCACTCCACCCAGATCTTCCTTGCTTACTTCTTCCTGTGTCACACTCTTGACTACGTCCGGTCCGGTGATAAACATATAGCCGGAGTTCTTGACCATCAGAATAAAATCGGTCAGTGCAGGAGAATAAACGGCACCACCGGCACACGGACCCATGATAGCACTGATCTGCGGAATGACTCCCGAAGCCATGGAATTGCGAAGGAAAATCTCCGCATATCCTGCCAAAGAACGGACACCTTCCTGAATGCGCGCACCACCGGAATCATTGAGTCCGATAATAGGCCGCTCCCATCTGCATCGCCATGTCCCATCACTTGCCAATCTTCTT
>ENA-OQIG01001189-OQIG01001189.1-human-gut-metagenome-genome-assembly--contig:-NODE-1189-length-12103-cov-1.412909_pt1 | contig 12103 bp, 13 predicted proteins | sample MGYA00242576_ERZ504741 | MGnify/ENA primary metagenome ERZ504741 (study PRJEB26092, sample SAMD00036436) | human gut metagenome | host: Homo sapiens | study: EMG produced TPA metagenomics assembly of... | reverse complement strand
CTGCTTTCATTATTCCTTCTGCACTCTTCTTTCTATGTTTTCACTTCGTATAAAACATTATACGATAAGAAAAGAAGAAAATCAATCGAAGAAAATTTTGTGAGGCGTTCTGCCTGCTGCTCACAGGAAAGAGACGGCAACAGACAAAAGTCTGCCGCCGTCTCACTTTCCTTCTTATGTCATCTCTTCCTGACTAGGATTATTCTCCCCAGCCAGTTCCTCCAACATCAAGCATATTATCATTCTGTGACGAACTCTCAACTCCACTCATCGTAATAATGCTCTCTCCGTCAAACTCGATAATTTCTAATACTGGTGCTTCATACTGTCTTTTCATTCTGCTTCATCCTTTCTACTGATTGTATTTCTTCCTACTCTGGAAGTATCTCTTCTTCTCCAAAAAGCTCCTCCGGCAGCGCTTCCTCTTCTGGCAATACCGGCTGCTCTTCCGGAAGTACAACTTCCGGCAGCTCCAATGTATGCTCTTCTCCTGGCTGCGCTTCCGCCTGATTTTCTGATGGTTCCAAATGCTCTGGTTCCTCTATAGTAATCGGCAAATTGTCATAGGTCAAGAGCCATTTTAATGTCGGATACCCTTTTGTGGATACCGAACCGAAATCCCACGCGTCTGGATCAGCTCCCCCTTCGTTGCCATTGAAAGTCAAGACATCGCGATAGAACGAGACGTCGTATTTCTGATGTTCCTCAGCAGCCAGCAAGGTTCCTTTTGCAATCGTCGCCTCCGAAACATTACTTGTTCCTGTTGCACTGGAGAGCTCGTAACATTTTGTAAGATTTGTCGCTTCTATCGTTTCAATCTGATATTTTCCTAAAAACTTATAATTGGCTCCTGCATTTCCGATGGCAATACATCTGTCTACCCACCAATTCTTCCCGTTGGTACCAAAAGTATCTATGCTTCCTAAAAATCCACTCTTATCTCTCCATGTCGCCGGTTGGTTGGATCTCGCCTCCATGTTACTGATGACATTTCTTATCAGGGCTGCCTTAATCTCTCCCACAGCGCCGCCTTGCTGGTTATTATCCATAACAATTTCCCCTTGCACGTAGGAATCTTCAAATTTGGAACGATACCCTGACAGCTGCCCAATGGCTCCTCCGACCAGGTTAAAATTCGAAGTTCTGCCGGAGCAATCTCCCGGTTAATGTCAATTCCCTCTAACCAGATTTTTCCGACATAGGATTCATACACAAGTCCGCTAAGTGATGCGGTGTTCGTTCCTCCATTCAGTTTTACATGATTCATATAGATCGTCTCCAGATGTCCATACTCCACTGAACGTGCAAGTCCATTAGCTTCTGCTTTCCTTGTATATCCCCACTCCGTCTTCTCGCCTGCAGTTACAAAGACGTTTTGTATGCGGAGATTTTTCACAGTCGCCTTGGCATTGACTGACCTTCCTCGAATGAGGTCAAACAAAGAGGCACGCAAGCCGTGGATGACCTGATTGTTTCCATCCAGTTCTCCTGAGAATGCTTTCATGATGTAGGATGTCTGATTTTCCGGCAATCTCACTTGCTCCATGGAAATATTGTTCATCAAAATATATTTTCCACCTGGATTCTCTGAAATCTTCATCAAGTCTTCCGGTGTACGGATCTGGATATATTCCGCAGATGGATGTTCGGTGCGCAGTGGATGTTCGGTCACTGCCGATCCTTCCGGCAATGGCGGAAGCGGTTCTTCTCCTGCGATCCATACAAGGGAAGGATATCCATGTTCTGCCACGGAAGAAAAGTTCCATTTAGTGCTGTCAAATTTCAAAGTATCCCGATAAAAATCTGGATTTTTATACTCGGTAGTTTCTGTCAAGTATCCCGAAACTGCAGCGCTCCTTCCGCTCACCGCTGCCTCATAGCAATTCTTCAGCCCGAATTCGATCGCGGTGTTCGAATTTCCTTTTGTTGCAAATCGGTAGGCCTCTCCAACACTTCCCTGTGCCCGGTTTTCTCCTGCTTCCCCGATTGCAATGTTATTTTCCATCCACGTTGCCATACTTCCGTCAAAACCGACCATTCCTATGAAGCCAGCTCCATCGGTCTGTGGTGATGTGGATTTTGTCCGCATATTTGAAACGACCTGTTTGACAGTGTTCTCCGTTCCGTAGTTGTTGTAGCCAAACACACCTCCTGCGTGTTGGAGCGAACAGTGATTTCTCCTCCCGCATAGCTGTCGTTGACATGCACGCCTCCATTCAACTGAGCAATCAGGCCTCCGATCATCAAATCTGTCTTTCCAGCAAAAGCCGGTCCATAAGGGTTGATGTTCAATCCTTCTGCCACACTTCACTGATCGTCGTGTTTTGTGCGTTCCTGCAAGTGCACCTGTATTGTCTCCTCCTGCAAGAAGGATATTCTTTAACTGCAATCTAGAAACCTTCGCATTTTGTAAAGACTTCGCAAGCACATTCGCCCCTTGGTCACTCTTCCACCGTTCTACTGTTACGTCTGTCACCTTTAAGTTCTTCACAGTTCCCGACAATCGGTCAAATAGCGGTGCCCCGGAAATTTCACGGATCGTCAGTCCATTTCCATCCAGCTCTCCGCTGAAGTTTCCAAGGAAAGAGCCATCCTCAGCCTTTTTCCCAAAAAGAGAAATCGATTGCATCAGAATATATTTTCCGGAACTGTTTTTCGCTGCCAGCAGCTCTTCGGCCGTATGGATCGGCTCATATCCAGACGGAACCGTCGTCTGTAACGGGGTTTCTTCTGCCGGCGTTCCTTCTGTCCCCGGAGGTCTGATTCCCTCTGCATCCATCTCATGGAGTCTCGGCCAACCTGTCTTTGCTGCATCATCCCAGTTCCAGATGTTCGGATCCAGTTTCAGATCAGACTGATAGAACGCTTCACTTTGCAGACGGTCCATTGTAACTCCCTGTGGATCTGTCCCCTACGACATGGCGCCCCGGTGTTGTCCGTATTGATCAAAACTAGTTTTTAAATGCCTTCAATTCATTAATATCATCGGATTGTTCATATACATCAATTTGTAACGAATGCTTCCCGGATCTTGTGGGTACACACCGCCAGCCACCACACATTCTGAAATTGCACTTTCTCCTGTCACGCTTCCGACAAATGCCGCTGTATTTTGCGGAGCCGCCTGATATGGCATGTGCAATTCTGCATCTGCAAATACTTTTTGAATCGTCACCGCATCTGCGCTTCCGACAAGTCCACCTACCTCATTTGCGGATGTATGTATCTTTGTCTCTGCTACAAGCAGATTGGACATTCTGGATGCAGCTGCTTGGGCTGTGATCACCCCTGCATAAGCCGCGTTTGCCGTCAGATCCACACCTTGTACACTGATTCGATCAAAGGTGGAACCTGATCTTTTCCAACCAGTCCTGTGTAACTCTGACCGTTTAAAGTAATTCCGTTGAAATGTACATTTTTTACCGTGGCATTCTTCGTCTCCGCCGCCAGCACATTTGCGCCGGCATCTTCGCTTTTCACAAAAATATTTCTGAAACGAAGGTTTTCTACAGTTCCTGATAGTACCGCAAACAGCGGACCTCTGATTCCACTCACGCCATGTGCTTGCCCGTCCAGACTTCCTGTAAAGGTTTCTGTCACATAAGCAGTTTCTACCTCTGCAAAGTCTAGGTCAGCTGTCAACACAAATTTTCCTTCCGGCACTCGGTTCATCTTCTGGAGATCTGCCACTGTATGGATCTCGCCCGCATCGGATTAATTTCGACTGCAAACTCTCTCAACGAAGCAAATCCTCTTTCAGCTGCCTGCGCCGCATCCCACACAGAGGCATCCAGTCCCAGTGTTTCTGTATAAAATTCCGCTGTCCACACTTCTTTGCCTATCGGTCTTATAAAATCACCTTCGCCAGACTGACTGATTCCATTTCCGGCTGCAAATTCATATGCATTGCTATACTGTGCAGTATTTCCGCCAAGCTTCTGCATATGGTCTGCCACATCTCCTACCGAACAAATATTGCGGTAGGTATTTTCGCCGACACCGTTTCCTACCATCCCGGCTCCGTCTGCCCCTGTCACATCCACATTGAGATAAATATTTTCAAAAACAGCTCCTTCTGTCGTCACCGCAACTCCGGCTGCCGTAGAAGCCGCCTGAACTGCACCTTCTACAAAAAGATTTTTCATCATTGTATTGCGTACAGTTCCCGCAACTGCCGCAGCCTTTCCTGCTGCACTGTTCACTCGGATTCCGTGAAGCAGCACTTGTTCTACAGCAGCATCTTCCATTGTATTTGCCAAAATTCCGCTCACCGTCTCCGGAGTGTCTGACAGCTCCACAGTACTTCCCTCTATTGCCAGGTTCCGGACACTTCCCTTCAGTTGATCAAACAGCGGCTTTTGCAATCCGGTGATTTTATAGTGCTGTCCATCCAGCACACCTGTAAATTCCGGTATGACACCGCGTTCGCCTTCTGTCCCCGTCAGATCGATATCTGCTTTCAGATGATATTCCTGTCCAGGGAATGCTTTCATCTTCAGAAAGTCCTCCGGTGTATGGATCTCTATAATTTCTTTTTTCTCCATGCCTCTTAATTCCGGATATCCCTTCATAGCTACTAAGCTGAGATTCCAGATTTCTTCCGAAAGGTGCATAGAAGCCCGATAAAATTCTTCCTCTTTTGTGCGTTCTTCCGAAATTGCAGAAGGATTCCTATCGTTTCTGTCGTGTGAGAGATTCCCCCGGCAGTTTCAAGCACAAACGCATTCTTCACCATCGACTCTAACACTTCCGGTGTTCCCAGGAAGTTATAAAGAGGCGTCTCTGTTCGATTGTCTACCTTTCCTGCCGCGAATACATTTTCCACATTGCTTTTTCCTCCGAGATTTCCAATGAATCCCGCACTATTCGTCCGATTCTTCTCATCCGTATAGTTCTCTGCCACCATATCTGCACCACTGTACACCTGACGGATATTTAAGCTTTTCCCAGCTCCGATAAATCCTCCACAATCCGTTCCGCTCAGTGTCACCTTACTGTCGATCACTGCAATTTCACTGATCTCTGAACCAGAAGCGCGCCCTGCAAAGACCGCATTGTAATTTCCGGTTCCTTGGATCTGCGCATTTCGAATCTGGATTTTTGAAAAGTCAGAACCAGTATAATCGTATCCTACGACAGCAGCATTGTAGCTTTTTCCACTGATCTTGATATCTTCCAGACTCAGCCGTGCAAACGTCGAATGGTTCGATTCTTTTGCCACTGCGGCATTTTTGCTTTCGCTGTTTGCAATGTTTACAGAAGTAAGCTTCAGATTACGAACCGTCGTCATTTTGTACTTTTCAAAAATGCGGTTAACTTGAAGACCTGTGATCGCATACTCTCCTCCGTCCAGCTCTCCTGTGAATGTACCTTGGATCACAGCAACATCTGTCACCGAAGAAGCATCGATCTCATTTTTCAGCTACATATTTCGTATAGCGATTTTCTCCCAGAGTCCGGAGCTCTTCTAATGTTCTAATCTCCTGTACGGTCTCTTCTTGTTCTTCTTTTACAACAATCGTAAACTGCTTCTGTTGTGCAACCCAGTCTTTCTTTGTCCCTGCTGTGTCATGGATCTCTATGTCTGCAATGTACGAGTTGGCTGTTCTGCGCAAAAGTGGCACTGCTGCATCTGTGATCTTATGTCCATTGCCATCCAGTTTCCCAATGAAAGTCGTGTCCACATACACCTCTCCACTTGCCTGGATGCCTTTCATGGAAATATCTTTTTCCAACACATAAAATCCATTTGGATTCTCTCTAAGCTTCTGGACAAGTTCTTCTGCTGTAGAAATGGATACGGCATTTCTCGTCTCTGTCCCACCGTAAACCGGAGTCCGGAACTCATCCGTAATCCTCTGGAGATAACGGAAGACATTCTCTCTGGATTCCTTGATATGATTCAGTGTATTGTTTCCGTTGGAAGCTCCACTTCCGATCTCATTTCCATAATTGATCATATTTTGCTTTAAATATTGAATCAAAGCTTCTTCATCAAAGTACGCATTCCCCTGCTCTTTCTGCTCGTGGATCTTTGTCTCGATTTCTGTGTTTTTATTTTTTCGATAGGACTCAAACGTTAAAGTCTGCATTTCCTGTTTTCTGCCGGAAATATTGCAGATCTCCCGTTCTTGTTCTTCCACTCAGGTACTCTACCAGACCGTTGCTGTATCCATACAAGCCAGCCAGTTCATACCCATTTCGACGAAATGTCTGTGCATTTGGGGTACCATTATCTACATACGGAACATACCAGCTCGCATAACATGCTCTGTCAATCTGATAAGCACCTAAATTGTTGACTCCTACCTCATTGAAGCTTCTCAGATCCAAGCGATGTCCCGGCCGGATCGTCAGTTGATTGTCCCACAGATCATCCAATGTCTTCAGATTCATATTTTCTAATTCTCCGGCGCAATCGTCCGCCAGGTGCTGTTTGCACTGTTCCACTTCTGATGATTGTTGGTCGTTCCGTATCGGTGCTGCAGTGTAATCCTTGCCTGCTGCTCCGGAGTCAGTTGTAAATACGCCTTCCCCTGCAAATAATCCAACGTATAGATGACATCGAACACTTCCTTATAATAACTCTGAAACTCCTCCGGAGAATTGATCCGATCTGGTGTCAGATTTGTCATCATCGATCCGTCTCTCGCATAGGTTTTCATAAAGTTCATATTATAGTCTACGTTGGCCTGATTGGCAAATCCATTGGAATAGTCCTCGCCATTTCGTCCCGGTCGTTTTCCTTTGTTCTCCATCCAGATCCACATATCTGTCACATGTCCCATCTCGTGATTTAACACAGTCAGATCTCGATGAAATTGGAACCATTATAATAGATGTAATCCAGATTTGGATTTCCGAAAATCACCGCTACGCACCACTGCTATGCTGCCAAAGTGTCTGCAGCGGCCTATAAAATTCCTTGAACACATCCTGATTATGATTCTTATTGGCAGAAGAATCCACGATCAAAAACTTACTGTTGTTAATAGAATTTGCCCCATTTTCCGCAACGTCAACAAAATTATCATAACTTGTCTTGAAGTGATTCACCTGAGTAATCACCTGTTGCTTTTTCTGCTGTCTCCATGCTTCCGTATCCTGATATCCACTGTAAATTTCCAGATTTCCATAAATCAGCGCGGATGGGAACGATGCCAGATACAAGTTTTTGGAATGTTTTATACGATAATACCGGAAGGATCAGTTCATGATTCCGCTGTACCGTATTGTTTTTCAAAATCTTCCATAATCTTGACTGAATCTTCGGGTTGTTCGCCCGCGCCTCTACAATAAATCCACTCTGGAAATTATCGATGATCCAATCATTGACGTCCGCATAACCAGCATACTCTTTCATAAAGTATTCCACGAACGACGCCACGTTAGAAATCCCTGTATAGCTGAGAGGCGGTTAATATAGAACGATGGTGTATTATTTCCCTGACGCCCGCCATTGCTGCTGAGTTTCACAATCTCTGTAGGAAGATTTCGCACTTTTTTCCCTGTCTTTAAGATAGAATTGTCAAACAGGACGACATCCCTGAGATTGATACCTCCGATCTCAAAGTCATACCAGCGATCCAGATAGTTATACGCATAGAGGAAATCTTTCAGATACTCGCTGGTAAGGAAGTGATCGGTCACGATCTTCTTTGCTATCTCATTTTCCAGATTATCGGATACTGTGCATTTGTGGCCGACATCGAAACAAGAACCTGCTCCATCTCCGTTTTGACAACTTCATTATAATTTCTTCCGATATACATCCAAAACAGAACCACTGTCCTTTTGTGCCACTCTTGTCTCAATATCCCGGTCAATTCATATGTCTTTGCTGTTTCCAGCAACTTCTGGAACTGCGCTGATGTTGTATTCACTACATAATTTTTAAAGTTAAAGTGTACCGGAATCTGTGACACCTTATAAGAAGCAATGTTCGCCCGCGTATCTATATAAGACATATTGTAGATCAGCGGTGTCGTTTCATCCGCAAATTGAATTCTCAGTTTCTTTACCTGATTCACGGTCTTATCTGACAGCGCTACAATCCTTCTTCCTGTTCATCCATCGGATAGACTGCCAGCACTCTCTTCTGATTTAAAATGTGTGACACATCTACGTAATTTCCATCCAGAACAATCTGTTCTCTCTGGTAGAACGGCATAAATAACTGTAAATTTTCATACAGTAATTTCCGGTCTTCCCGATAGCCTGTAATTCCTTCCAGTGATCTTGACAAAGCAGCCTCTTCCTGACTTCGCACTGCGATCGCTTCCTGGATCATCTCCGGCGCTTCTACCGAAACTGGATTTTCTTCCGTCCCGTACACATCTCCTTCTGCCTGCAGACGCGGTCTCTTTCCTCCGACAACATCATCCAAATACCAGATGTCTTCCTGCCATTCCAGTGTCTGCAAATAGAATTCCTTGCTTTTGATCTGTACCTCAGATGCCTGTTCGATTTTTCCAGGCAATACCGAAGATACCGGATCTCCCTCACGATATTCGTAGTTTCCTACATAGTTCTCTCCTTCGGCAATCCCCTGCTGATTTCCTACAAATGCATAGGAAGCCGGTCCAAAAGAGATATTGTGTTCGATCTTTGTCGGAGTCTGGTCTCCCGTACCACTTTCCCCGATAAAGGTTCCGACAACACCTGCCGCAGCCGGAGTCTCATTCTTTTCCTCCGCCTTTTTCCACGAAAGTTGTCCAAAGTTTTTACTCAGCTGTGACTGCTTCACGATTGCCGCAAATCCGCCCTGCGGACCCTCTGCCGTCTGGAAGCTGTCTAGATCCACAGCTCTCTTTGCATAAGAGTTTGAAATGACAGAGCCTTCCAAAATCTCCGCTGCAAATCCGCCTGCATTCCCTCCGGTCACCTCCGCATTAACGGAACAAGCTTCTGCCGTCGTCTGCTTCATCACTGCAATCATACCACCTTACGTAGTTCTTCCCTGTGATGCTCATATCTCTTACATAGACATGTCTAAGTGTCGTTCCGCTCTCCGAAACTTTAGCCAGTGCAGCAACCTGATCGGTATCTTTCTTCCCGATCGATCCCTGCGTCAACTTCAGCTCCTCCACCGAAGCTCCTGCCAATGTCTCAAACAACGGAAGCTTCATTCCGATGATCTGATGTCCATTTCCCCGCAACAGGCCTCGGAAACTACCCGAAATGATCGCATTGCCTTCTGCGATCTCCGATACATCAAGGTCGGTTGTCAGAACATAGGCGCCGCCCAGGTCATCCTTGATCTTCCGAAGGTCATCCACCGATGAAATTTCTTTCATCTGCAGCATCGTTGTCATATTGGAATCCCCATTCTGCAATACCGGTGTCTTTCCTTCCTGCAGCGGTGCAAAATTCCATACGTCTTCCGGCCATGCCATTGCCGTGTAAAATTCTTTTCCGGAAAGGGTATCGACGGAACTCTCTGTAATCTTCGTCAATGCTGTTGCCCCGGTTCGGCTGCTCTCCCTTTTTAATCGGCTCTCTTTCATAGAATATAATCCAGAAACACCTTCTGCACTATACTTTGTGTCTTCGGATGCTCCGTCAAATTTATAGCCCTGGGTTCCGCTGCTGTAAGAAACATTGTTTTTCAATATACCCGTTCCATCTGCATTTCCAATGTATCCAATAAATCCACCAGACTCTTTCTGATTGGATTTTGCCACTTCCATACTTACATTTGTATAACAGTTTGTGACCGAAGTGCTGCAGTTCGAATTATGCCATCCAATCAATCCTCCGATGGCACCGTTTGTCTGGTTTCCACGAATTGTTCCAACTGCATAGGAATTTTCTATAATATTGCTGCCATTCCCATTGTTGACGTTTCTCAGATTTGACATCTGTCCGATCAATCCACCTGTCGTATTAAACGTACCGGTAATCTCCAAGTTGGCAGAACATCTTCTGACCGTTGCATAATCCATACGACCGATCAGACCTCCAAGCAGCTGTCTGCTGTTCGGTGTTTTCAGACTTCCGCTTACATGGACATCTTCCACACTTGCGTTTGCCATCGCTTTGTTCGCCAGCGTTCCGCCGCCGGTATCTCCATAGGATCCTGCTTTGTAATGGATACATTTTCCAGCTTCACGTTCTTTACCGTACCACCTGAAATCGTTCCAAACAAAGTTGTCGTCAGCCCTTTGATCTTATATCCTTTTCCATCAAAAGTTCCGCGAAATTCCGGGATCAGTACGTCTTCTCCCTGCACCATGCCGGCATCGATATCATGCTCCAGTGTATAAGTCCCATCCGGGTCTGCCTTGATTCGATCTACCAGTGCCTGCATCGTAATGTATTTCGTGGATGCCTGTCCTTCCGATAAAGTTCCAAACTCCACAACAACCTCTGCCTGCGGCTGCCCTTGCTGCGGCATCACATAGTTGTCCAATTTCAACCCGAAGCTGACTTTCCCATCCTCCGAGACAATCAACTTTGTAATCTCAGAAAATACTTCTGGCTGATCTTCCATCTCAACCTTTACAATATATTGCTCTGGTTAAACTCCTCCACATGGAAATGCGAGACCTCTTCTACTTCCCCCACTTCTTCTCCGATTCCAGTCTTGTGATACAGCGTAACACCAGAAACGGTTCCGAGTTCAAATGGAATTTTCTTTTCTTCTTCCTGCGGTTGTTCCGGCTGGTCTACCGGATTCAAAATGTTTTCCCGCAGCCACTCCTTATTTTCCTCTGTCTCTGTCGTTCCGTCCACTGCCGCCTGTGCAATCTGATAGACTTGGCGGTTGACTGTATCGTCACTGTATACAATCTCTGTCTTTTTCTCCGAAGATCCTTCTTCATTGGAAATCGTTCTTGTAATCTTTGCATAGACTCTGGCAGCATAATCATTTTTATATCGCTCTTTCGAAAGATTTGCCAGAACCGCTGTAAAATAGATTCTGTCGTCATCTTCTTCGAAATTTTTAAACTTTGACCGTTACTTTAGTCCGGCCTGTTACACTGCACCATTGTAAAGATATTTGCGGTCCAGTTCCAGTTCCTGCTCCCCTAGATATGTTTTAGGAAGCAGAACCATTCCATATTCTACGACTGCACCACTGCTCTCCAATTCTTGCAGATAAGACTTCTTGATACAACCGATCATTCTTAATCCCATCGGAGTAATCGTCCGGATTTGTCCACCCAACATCTGCATATCTACATCCCGCAACTCAGGTCCGGATGCTTTGACCGGAACTATCCATTGTCCCAGAACCAAAAGCAGCAAAAAATCCAGATGCCCAAACTCTTTTTCCTCTGTTTCATACTCTATCCTTCCTTAGTATATTCCTGTTCCCCAGCCCGGTTCCTTTACAATTGGGAGCTGTTCTGCCGGCTCTTCCGGCTCTGTCTGTTGCTCATCATTGTTATCTGAAGGTTTGTCCGTTTCTGACTGATTCTCCTCCTCTGATGGCTGCTCCACTTCTGATTGCTGAATTTCCTATGACTGTGTATTTGTTTCTTTCGATGCTGTATCCTGCTTATTCTGTTCATCCTGCCCTGTCGATGCTACAGCTTCTGCCAACTTTTCTTCCAATTTCTTTTGTTCCTTTTTCGTAAGTTCTTTTCCTTCAAATGCATCGGGCTCTGCCACATTGTCCCTCGCATTTATATTTTGTATTTCCTGCACCTCATCTGGCTTCTCTTTCACTGTACTTTGAGACTTACTTTGTCTGTTCCACAAAAAAATCCCTGCTGAAATACAAAAAATACACACCGCTATACTTCCCGCGATCCATAGTACTTTTTTACTAAATCTTTTTCTATCCAAACATTTTCATCCTTTCCTCTTCTTATTTGTAAATTTTTCAACAAAAAACTGAGGTATGTCTATTTGTGGGCAGGCCTCAGTTTCTCTATTCACTTATGAGTATGTCTTTTCTAACTAATCGCTCTCTAGTATACAATAGACTATTTCCTCAGTGCAAGTTGTAATTTTTTCCAATTATTCTCTTTTCATTCGCTGCTGTCTCTGATGTCTCATGCGAGCTCTCTTGCGGCGTTCTTTTATTTTTTTTCTCTTATAAGCTAACAGAAGAATCAATGCAAATGCGAAAAGAATCACAATCCCTAAAATGACC
>ENA-OQIG01001188-OQIG01001188.1-human-gut-metagenome-genome-assembly--contig:-NODE-1188-length-12114-cov-1.456495_pt1 | contig 12114 bp, 13 predicted proteins | sample MGYA00242576_ERZ504741 | MGnify/ENA primary metagenome ERZ504741 (study PRJEB26092, sample SAMD00036436) | human gut metagenome | host: Homo sapiens | study: EMG produced TPA metagenomics assembly of... | reverse complement strand
CAATTTTTCTTTCCCGGCAGCCGTTACTTTATCGGCTTGCCGGACTGCTTGTCCCACACCTCCGAGATTGTTATAAAAAATGTCGGAATCAATCCGACACGCGCCGGGATCTTATCTGTCTGCGAGGCTATGGGAGCAGATATCACCTACCTTTCCAAGACCAATGACGGCGGAGAACCTACTGCTGATCTCCTTATCCGCACAAGCGAACTTCACGGCACCGTCATTGAGGGTTCCCAGATTCCGACACTCATTGATGAAATCCCGATGATCGCTGTTCTTGCTGCCTGCGCGGAAGGGACAACTATCATCCGGGATGCTGCCGAACTGAAAGTCAAAGAAACGAACCGGATTGACACCGTGACAGAAAATTTAAAGAAAATGGGGGCAGATGTCACACCAACTGACGATGGTATGATCATCCGTGGAAAGACACCCCTTCACGGTGCTGTGATAGACAGCTATTTCGATCATCGGATTGCATGGCATTTTCGATTGCAGCACTGGTCGCAGACGGAACAACCACTATCCAAAACAGTTCTTGTGTGGATGTCTCCTACCCAGATTTTTATAGAACACTTTATCATTTAAGAGAGGAAAACTAATATGAGACGTGATAAAATCAACTACTACCTTGACCTTGCAGAAATGGTATCTCAGCGCTGTACCTGTCTGCGAAAACACTATGGCGCAGTCATCGTAAAAAATGATGAAGTGATCTCCACCGGATATGCCGGTGCCCCTCGCGGTCGTAAAAATTGCACAGATATCAATATGTGTATCCGCGAAAAATTAAAAATCCCAAGAGGAGAACGCTACGAATTATGCCGCAGTGTACACGCAGAAGCCAACGCGATCATCAGCGCTCCCGCGATAAAATGATTGGAAGTTCTTTATATCTTACCGGAATCGACATGAAGACGAACGACTATGTCGAAAATTCTAACAGTTGTTCCATGTGCAAAAAATGATCATCAATGCCGGAATTGACAAGTATACATCCGCGACACCAAAGATGACTACCGGGTCATCGACGTGGAAGAATGGATTGCACACGATGAATCTTTAGACGGCTCTTATGGATACTAATCATTCCCAGAATCTGGAAAGAAGGTGTTCTTCTATGACACGTGAAGAATTATACGCATCAATCTATACACACGATACCATTTATCTTCCTCCTTGGGAGGAACAGTCTGCCCCGCTGGAAGTAGCGCTCGGATGCAGCTGGGGAAAATGCCGGTTCTGCGACTTTGCCAAAGATACACTTTTCCCTTACTCCGATGAAAAAATCGAGGAAAATCTAAAAATACTTTCAAAACTCCAACCCGAGAATCCCCGTGTCTTTTTCCTTGGAGAAAATGCATTTGTCATCGAGAGTGAGCGCCTGCTGCGCCTGTTCTCCCTTGTGCGGACCTACATGCCACAAGTAAAAAAATTTGCAATGTATTCGCGCATTGACGATGTACTTCGAAAGACTCCTGAGGAACTGGAACTGCTCAAAAAAGCCGGACTCTCTGACCTGCATCTTGGTCTGGAGTCCGGCAGCGATCCAATTCTTGATGTAATGAATAAAGGTGTAACTTCTGCCGATATGCGCAAAGGTTTTCACATGCTGGATCGTGCCGGGATCGGATATTATGTCACCGTCATTCTCGGTCTTGGAGGTCGCACGTTCTCAAGACTTCACGCAATTGAAACCGCAAAATTTTTAAATACGATCCATCCAAAAGATATCTGGTGTCTGAAGCTTCACCTGTTCCCGGGTACTCCTCTGTATCGCGAGAGTAAACGAGGACATTTTGATCCAATGACACCTGAAGAAATACTCAGAGAAGAGTATCTGCTTCTTGAAAATCTCACAGTAAAAGATTGTCTCTTTGAAGATACGACTGTTTTAAACACTTACACGCTGCGCGGAAGACTTCCGGAACAAAAAGAAGAACTGCTGCGCGCGATGGAATACTTATCTCAGATGGCAGACACATAGAATACTCTTCTATAAACAAAGAATCTCGTAAGCGAGATTTTCCATGTAATAAAAAACATGCTCCCTTCCCGCGATAAGCTTGGTTGTCCTTATCTGCGGAAGGGAGCATATCATTTTCTTTTACATTCTTTCTTATTTCCGAGTTATTGTTTCTATCTGCTTTGTTCCACCAAAAATTCTGCAATTAAATCGATGCAATCCTGTACATCTTTTAAAATCCGCCATTTCTGCCGGTGTATGCATATAACGCAGCGGAATCGATACCAGCACCATCGGAACCCCCTGATTTGAGAAATGAATCTTATCCCCATCCGTATAACTCAAACGACTTGCTGCCTCAATCTGCACTTCAATTCCAGCTTTTTCCGCGCAGGCTTTCATCTGTTCATTCAATTTCTTAACAACAATTGGGCTGTTGCACAATACTGGTCCCCCGCCAAGCACAACAGTTCCTGCATCTGCCGGATTCATTCCTTCATAATCGCTTGTATATGTCACATCAACAACTACTGCCAGGTTCGGACGGATTCTTGTGCTTGTCCAATAAGCACCACTCTTTGTCGTCTCTTCTCCAACTGTCGATGCCGCATAGACCCCCGCCTTGCATCCTCTCTCTTTCGCTTTTCTCAATGCTTCCATGATAATAAATACACCAATTCTGTCATCCAACGCTCTCGCAGTGATTCTTCCATTTGCCATTCTGCGAATCTGTGTATCAAGAACGACCGGATCTCCGAGGCTTACATAACGAAGAGCATCCTCTCTATCCTTCGCTCCAATATCAATCCGAAAATCTGATGTTTTTAGGTCACTTTTCTTTGTTAACTCCCGGCAAGCTTCAACCGCACCGTAGATGATTCCATTTGCAGTCTTAATCTGAACTTGCTGTCCAAGATACGTTCCCAGAATGATTCCACCACGGTCAATCACCTGAATCCTACCATCTTCTGTAATATTAGAAATCATAAGACCAATCTCATCGGCATGCGCAGAAGCATGATCCGTTTTTCTGCTTCCGGATTGATCACACAGATCAGATTACTCATCTCGTCTCGCCTAATCTCATCTACACAATCACTCATCTGTGCTTCTACTACATTTTGTACCGGCTCTTCATAACCAGATACTGATATTTCACTTAAAAGTTGCTCTAAAAATTTTTCATTCATACATTCTACCTTCTTCACTCTTCTTCACTCTTCCTCATTCTCTCTCCACTGCACATTTTACAAAACCACTTTATTTTTTCCCACACTATCCCGAAGCACAAGCTCTGCCGGAATAGATATATGCATACTAATCTCTCTCTCTGTGCTGATTCTCTCTGCCAGAAGAGTCACAGCTTGTTCTCCCATGAATTTCATATAAACATGCACTGTCGACAATGGTGGAATCATATATTTTGCCATTGAAATATCATTAAAGCCAATGATACTAATATCTTCCGGAATATGAAGCCCCTTCTCCTGCACCGCTTTGTAACATCCAACTGCCAGAGAATCATTGGCTGCAAAGATCGCTGTCGGACGATCTTCTAATTCCAGCAACTCCTTCATCAGACGATAGCCATGTTTTGGAGTATAGCCTCCAATCTTAATATAACTCTCCTGAAACAATCCCTTCTCCTGCATATATGTCTGATAGGCAATTAGTCTCTCATCGATTACTTCATTTCCATCGGAATCAACTTCATCCCCACCAATAAATGCAATTTTCTGATGACCATATTTCAAAAAGCAATCGAGTACCTTATGGACAGACCTTTTTGTATCTGTGACAATCGAATCCCAGATTTCTCTCTTTGCTGCGGCATCCACAAGAACCACCGGCTTACCAAATGATGCAATGTGATCAACCATGGACTTACTGAATGTTCCAAGGCAAATCAAACCATCTAGCGCTGCCACTGCTTCTGCCTGGTCTGTATTTCGTATCTGATATTTCTTGAATCCTTCTCTTTCAATTTTATTTTCAATCGCTACCCGTACAGACAAATAGAACGTATCTTCAAGTTCTTCCTCCAGAGAATAAGAACAAAGAACACCGATTTTCAGTTTTTTCTTTCTCTTTTTCTTTCCTTTTATCGTATATTCCAGCTGTTCCGCCGCTTCGAATACTCTTTTCCTCGTTTCGTCCTGGACATTTAATGTTTCGTCATAATTCAGCACCCGTGATACTGTAGTTAACGACACTCCCGCCAGTTCTGCTATCTCCTTAATCGTTGCCACGTAATCCATTCCTCCATCCGTTAACACTCTCAATAAAACAATTTTTTGCTTTTTCCAAAAAATTATTTTTAATAGTATTATTTTATCATACCTGTTTTTCATCCGCAAGTATCATCGGGTGCCACTGACAATCTTAAGATACTACCTCAAGAAGGTCTGCAAAAGATTTTAAATTATATGTACCATTCCACATGCGACAGCATCTCCAATCGCCGCACAGTCCATCTTCCCTGCAATTGCTGCCTCAAGCCCTGCCTTTGCATCTTCTACGACGAGACAATCCTCCGGTTTTTCTCCGACAAATTCTGCCGCCTTTAAAAATACCTCCGGATCCGGTTTCGAATTTGTGATATTATTTCCATCAGATACAGCATCGAAGAAATTGCCAAGTCCAAGTCTTTCCAATATAAAACCAGCATTTTTACTGGAAGAACCGATTGCCAGCTTCAACCCATACTCCCGCAATCTTTCCAGCGTGCTTTTCACTTCTGCAGTCAGGTCTTTCTCCGACATATTTTTCAGAAGTTTTTTGTACACTTCATTTTTCTTTGTTGTATAATGAATTTTTTCTTCCTCGGACATTTTCCCATTGTATTTTTCCAAAATAATCTCAAAACTCTCCATCCTGCTTACACCACGCAGACGATTGTTGATCATCTCATTAAATTCAATACCCAGTTCATCTGCGATTTCTTTCCACGCCTGATAGTGATACTTATCTGTATGGCAGATCACGCCATCCAGATCAAAAATAACTGCCTGATACTTCATACCATGTCCCTCTTTTCTTTTACTGTTTTCTGTAATTTTCCCTCTTCATAATTCTTCTGTTATTTGTGTCCATTTCTTTACAGACATCCTATTTATTCTCAGCAAATTCTCTCTTTACTTTTATGTTTCTTCCTGCACTTCTGCAAGATTTGATATGATGACTGCTGCAAGAATGATCACACATCCAATCACCATCCGAAGTGTGATCTGCTCATGCAGAATGATGATGGAAAATAAGGTTCCAAACACAGACTCCATCGACAAGATAATCGCGGCCTTTGTCTCATCCACATGCTTTTGGCAGGCTGTCTGCAAAAGATAGCAGAGCGTTGTACTGACAACACCGAGATATAACACGCTGATCCATCCTTTCGTCGTCACTGCAAATTGTGTTTCTCCAAAGCAGAACATACTGATTACGGACAGCACAAATGCTGTCAGCATCTGAATAAAATTCAGAACAGTGGCACGATATTTCTTCACATAAATACTTGTAAAGAAAATCTGGAAGGCAAATCCAACCGCACAGATCAACGTGAGTGCATCCCCCAATCCCAATGTTAGATTTTTCTCCAAAGATAAAATGCCAACTCCAACTACTGCCATCACTGCCCCGATAATTCCTTTTACCCCAATTTTCTTTTTACAAATGATAAAGGCAATAAACGGAACCATCACCACATTGAGCGCTGTCAAAAATGCATTTTTGACGGTGTCGTATACTGCAGTCCGATAATCTGTAATGCAAAGGCAGTAAAGAGGCTGCACCCATCAGCGCCCCCGCCTTTACTTCCTGCTTTTTAATCCCCTTTAATCCTTTGATACTGATTGCTCCCATCATCACCGTTCCAAGGAAAAAGCGGATTGCCATAATCTGAAACGGAAGCAGACTCTCAAGCGCCATATCACTCGCCACAAAACCTCCGCCCCAGATGATAGTCACAACTACCAGCCCGGCAATTGCAAGATAATGATTCATATTGTTTCCTCCTAGACTCTCATAAGTTTTCCATTCACTTTTACATCTGTTTGTGCCCCTTCCAGCACTTTGACAGCTGCGTTATTCTTGGCATCAATACTGATTTCCAGCCAGGAATTTAAATAATGAATCCGGAAAGTCACTCCTTCCCATTCTTTTGGCATCTTAGGTGTAATATTTAAAATTCCATCTGCATCAATGGAAAGCCCCGCAAACCCAAATACAACTGTCTGCCATACACCTCCTGCATTTGCTGCATGGATTCCTTCCCTTGTATTCTTTTGGAGATTAATCAAGTCGATAAATGCCGCTCTTCTTAAATAACGGTATGCCTTCGTGTCATCCCCTACTTTCAACCCCATGATAGAATAAATGCTCGGGCTTAAAGAAGATCCGTGAAGTGTACGCTTCTCATAGTAGCTGTAATTTAACTTTGTCGTTTCTTCATCAAATTCTTCCCCCATCAAGTGCAAGAGCATGACAACATCCGCCTGCTTGATAATCTGAGTTTCCTTCGTCTTCATTGTCTTTAATTCAGCTGGTCTGATTGGCCAATCGTTCTTATCATACTCCTGAATCGTCACTTCCTGCAAGTCAAAATAACCTTCAAACTGCTCTAACAGTTGTGTTCCTTCTTTTCTCGGCAGATATATCTTACTTTGCACCAGATTCCACTCTTCTATTTCCTTCTCTGTCAGTGAAATCTTCTCTGCGATTCTGTCATAATCTTCTCTGTGATGCTCTTTTAAATCTTGGATCAGAGCTATTACATATCTTAAATTCCATTTTGCAAGGTAATTGGTATACACGTTATTGTCCACCGGTTCATGCCACTCGTCTGGTCCCGTCACTTTGCCGGATCTCATAACGATCTTTTTCTGTAATATATTCACATCTGCTTGCCCAAAATCTTGCTGTTTCCATAAGAATCTCTCCTCCCTTTTTAATAAGAAAGAAGTATCCTTTGTAATCTTCACATAATCGTAAATTCCATAGGCGACAGCAGCCGTCACATGATGTTCATAATCCGCTACATAACAGCGGTAGCAGGTTCCATCTGGTTCGATTGTCCAATCCGGACATTGCTCTGTTCCATCGTCTGCAGATTCCCACGGATACTGTGCGCCCTTGTATCCGTTCTTTGCCGCATTTGCGCGCGCAGCATCAAGAAGTCGATAGCGATAAGATTCCAGATTTTTGCTGTTTTCTGAAAAACATAAGCAAAGAATTGGAAGCATAAACAATTCGGTATCCCAAAAAGCATGTCCACCGTACTCCTCACCGTGAAGCAACTTTGCCCCTACATTCACACGATCATCATGCTCATTTCCTGTACTCATCAGATGAAAGATATTAAAACGCACTGCGCGATCCAAATCAAAATCTCCTTGAATCTGAATATCGGCTTCTTTCCACATCTCCTCGTACACTTTGAAATGCTCTGCCAGTTCCTGCTCAAATCCTCGCTCCACAAATGCATCAATCTCGTTTTTCACAGCACTGTGCAGCTCGTATTTTGGAAGATCCCGTTCTGTGTAAATACTTGCATATTTCGTAATTTCTGTTGTCACTCCCTGCTCTGCATCAAAATCTTGGAATTCTATGGTCTGTTCTCCAAACGCATAGAACTGTCTTGTCTTGATCACGCTCTTTCCGTTTCTCTCTGCATCAAGGAATGCACCGGTTCCTACATGAAGATGATTATCCCTTGTCGCACACTCAATATATACGCCGTTTTCCGTCAGTCTTTCATTTGCCACAAGATAAGTGTGTTTCACTTTAAAACGCGGCGCATCTGCGAAATTGATCACAGAACCATCCACAATGTTTTCGACTTCAATGATACCATCATAATTGATCGGAGTCACATACAGCTTAACTGCCATCCGGTGTACATTTGCCCGGCTCACAAAACGAATTCCTTCTACCAGTGTCTGCCTTCCCTTTTTATCTTCCAGAAGAAACCGCTTCACAAGCATCGCATGTTTCATGTCCAGTACCCGGCTAAATTCCAGAATACTGCAATTCTCGATCCCAATCAGTTCCTTCTCTACATACAATCTAATTCCAAGCCAGTTTGGAAGATTTGCCAGTTCCCGCATAAATGTCTCGGATTTGTCAAACACACCATTGACAAATGTACACGGAAGACTCTTCACCGTCCCTTCCTCATAGCTTCCTCTTGTCCCAGATACCCGTTTGTCAGACAGAACAGACTCTCATAGTTCAGATTCTCCGCCGCATCATATTCATCCTGGAGAATCAGCCATTCGTCACCACCCAGCAATGTCTGTAATTTCTCTGAAAATCTATCTCTTATCATCTTCCTTCACTCCTTTAGTCAAGATATTTTTTCTTTGCAGTCTCTTTTTCTGTTCCCGCTTCTATCATCTGCAGTGTAAATGCCATCGAAAAATCCTGGCGTTTTACTTTGGCACGTTCAATCTGCTCTTCTCCGCAACTGTTGCTTCCGAGTCCGGAATGTTTGTAATCTAGATGAATAATCACATTCTCTGCTTTCTCCATCTGCATGCATGCCGGCTTTTTCCAGACTCTCGTCCGTATAATTGGACAGATTCAATCCGAGCGGTGCTTCCATCATGCAAAGCATTTGCATTTTTGCCATCTCCGATTGAGAACCATTTCACATCTTCCCGGTGTCCATTCTCCTGCGGATATACATAATTTGTCATCATACCGTCTACACCGCTCTTATAAATTCCCATAAAGGCAGCCTCTTTGCTGTCCACATAGTTTTCTCCAAATCCTCTTCCATACCACATCGCATTCTGAAGTTCTCTGTTTCCTTTCATCTGAACTCCAATACGCGGGAGAAATTCTGGTTCTTCTTTCCCATTCTGCACAGTCTTTGCGTTGAGTGTTACTTTCACTTGTCCGCAAGAATAGACTCTGTACTCATAGTCACATATAAATCCCCATGACTGATTATAACATCCAAAATACTTTCCAATCTCTACTGTCACACAATCTTCTTTTTCATGATAACGGAAGTATTCTGTCTGCTCACACGGTTTCTGAATAAAATATTTATTCATCCAGTCTTCTTTCTTGTACATATCGTTGTCAATTGTTGCACGGTAGACACTCATCTCTGGTCCTGCAGTTAAAAAATTCTCTGCCATCAGCAGAAAACAGAAAGTAATTTCCCAAATACTGAGTGGAACTGCACTGTAATCTTCTCATTTTGTACAGTCAGGATTCCTTCTTTTTCTGTCACCTTAAGTGCTCTCCCTGCGGACGTTCTTCCAGTACTTCAGAGTGGATTTCCATCGGGAACTGCGCTCTTACAATTTCATGTCCTGCCGATGCATAAAGCGTTTTCTCTTTCTCACAGATAGAAATTGTTTAGATAGTAGTCTACATTTTTCTCAGCCTCAAACGGTACATATGGAATCTGAATCTTTTGTGCCTCCTGAGGTTTTGCCGCAAGTTCTGTAATTCTTCCTTCCTGCACTGTCTGATCTTCTGCCTGAATCCACCATCTCAGTTCCAAATGGGATAGATTGCGGAAATCATAATAATTTTTCAGCTGGATTTCTCTATATTTTCCAGGTACTTTTGTCACTTCCACTGGTGCGATTACCTGCTTATATTCTGCCAATGCCGGGGACGGAGTGCGGTCTGGCATCAGAAGTCCGTCAATACAGAAATTTCCATTTGTCGGAAAATCTCCATAATTTCCTCCATAACGGTAATATTCATACCCATTCTCTTCCGTGTAGATTCCATGATCATACCATTCCCAAATAAATCCGCCCTGAAGTCTTTTATATTTCCGGAACAACTCCTGATGTTCTTTCAGACCTCCTGGTCCATTTCCCATCGCATGTCCGTATTCACACATCACATGCGGTTTATCTCCTTTGATTTTATATTCTGCAATCTCTTTGAGTGGTTTTAATCTTGTGTACATCGTAGAGTAAACATCCGACACTTCTGCCTCAAAGTCTCCCTCATAATGTACAAGTCTTGTATCATCCAATTCACGAATGGCTTCTGCTGCACTGCGAAAATTATGTCCAAAACTTGACTCATTTCCCATCGACCACATAATGATGCATGGATGATTGCGATCTCGTTTGACCATTCTGACACTCCGGTCCACATAAGATTTTTCCCACTCCGGATCATCTGTGATCCATTTGTAATTCCCTGTCCACTCAAATCCATGACATTCTAGATCCGCCTCGTCGATCACATACAATCCATATTCATCACACAGATCATAGAGATATTCATTTGCCGGATAGTGTGAGCACCGAACTGCATTGATATTGTGCTGTTTCATCAGAACAATGTCTGCCTTTGTCTGTTCATAGGTGACACATCTTCCTTCCTTTGGATTATAATCATGATGATTCACTCCATTTAACAGAATTACAGTATTGTTGACACGGAAATTATTGTCAATGATCTCAATTCTTCTAAATCCAGTTCTCACCTGCACTTCATGCTCTCCTGCTGAAACAGTCAACACATAAAGTTCCGGTGTCTCTGCTGTCCACGGTCTGATTTCCCCAACATTTTCTGACCAATTTGCCTTCTTTTCTTCTGTTCGGCATTCGCCTCTGCGATTATCTGTCCGTCTTTTTCCAGTTTCCAAGTCAGTGTCACATTATGTTTTGTTTTTACAGAAACATTTAAAATTCCGTTTTTGTAACTGTCATCCAGTGTTCCTTCGACAGCACAGTCCAAGATACTGTTTTTTGGCTCATTGATCAGTTCTACATCCCGGAAAATCCCGGACATCCACCACATATCCTGATCTTCCAGATAGGTTCCATCCGACCATTTATACACTCGGACTGTAATGTCATTTTCTCCTTCTTTCACAAGTTCTGTGATATCAAATTCACTCGGAAGTCTACTTACTTTGCTATATCCTGCATGAACACCATTTACCCACACATCAAATGCACTGTCACTCCGTGGAATTTTAAAATTGTATCATTTTTTATCCAGTTTTCATCCAGACTATCGTTTTCTTATAAATTCCTGTCGGGTTTTCTGTCGGAACAAATGGTGGGTTAACCGGAAACAGATACAATACATCCGTGTAGTGCATATGATCGTATCCGCGTAACTGCCAAACGGATGGGACATCAATCTGATCCCATCCCTCTTTGCTTATTTCTTTATTCATAAACCCTTCAGGAGATAATTCCGGCGCTTCTAGATATAAAAAAGTTCCACACTCCATTCAATGTCATTTTCGGAGCGGAATCCCGATAGAAGGCAGTTCTCGCTTCTCGTCTCCCGATCTGTTCTACTGCTATATCTTCCCATCTTTTTCTTTCTCGCCTTACCATGTATAAATCTCCTCGTCTTATCTTATTTTTCTTATGTTCGCAGGAAACTCCTCTTATTTTTGATACCTGGTTCCTTGTACCTGTTGCAAACAGGAATTCCTGCGACTCTATTTTCTTTTTTTCTTATTTAATCGAACCACTTGTACCTTCCACAATATACTTCTGTGCAAAAATGAAAATCAGATCGGTGGAATGATCATGATAACGGTAATACAGAGCATCGGAATGATCTGTGTTTCATGTACTCCTTTAAAGGAAGCAAGTCCAAGCGCCAGTGTATATTTACTTCTATCCTGTAAGAAAATCAATGGGCCAAGGTAATCGTTCCATACACTAATCATATTGAGCACACCGACCAGAATTAAGGAAGGTTTCAAAATTGGCATAAAGATCTTCCAGTAAATCTGAAATGCATTCGCACCGTCAATTCTTGCTGCCTCCTCAAAATCTCTCGGCACTCCCATCAAGAACTGTCTCATCAGGAATATATAGTATGCCGATCCAAACCATGCCGGAATAATCAGCGGTTTCAATGTGTTGATCCATCCAAACATTTTAAACTCCATATACTGTGGGATCATTGTAACATCCCATGGAATCATCATTGTAGAGAGAAGGATCATAAAGAGAATATTCTTTCCCTTAAAATTGTATCTAGCAAATCCATATGCAACAAGTGAACAGGAAAGCACCTGACCTGCCGTTGTTCCGACTGTTACCAGTATAGAATTCAAATAAATAAGTTCCGAAAGGCTGTGCCTCCCACGCCTCTTTAAAGTTTCCAAAAAGCCATTTTTCCGGAAGCTTTGGCGGATA
>ENA-OQIG01001187-OQIG01001187.1-human-gut-metagenome-genome-assembly--contig:-NODE-1187-length-12118-cov-1.792428_pt1 | contig 12118 bp, 17 predicted proteins | sample MGYA00242576_ERZ504741 | MGnify/ENA primary metagenome ERZ504741 (study PRJEB26092, sample SAMD00036436) | human gut metagenome | host: Homo sapiens | study: EMG produced TPA metagenomics assembly of... | reverse complement strand
CAAAAGTCAACAATGTTATGGTATTAATTTTGACGGAAACGGAAAGGAAATATACCAGCGGCTGGACTGACCTACAAAGGAAATAAGTATTATCTGAAATCCGATGGAACCATGCTTGCCAATGAATGGTCGATGGAAAATACTACTTCAAGAGCTGGGGTGGTATGTATAAAAACGAATGGGGCAAGTCCGGCGATATCTGGTACTGGTTTAATGCAGATGGAACCAAACGGACGCAAAAAGGCTGGTTCCTCTATGATAAAAATTATTATTATCTGGATAAAGATGGAAAATGCTGACCGGCTGGGTTTACCATGACGGTAACTATTATTACATGAAGAGCTGGGGCGGCATGGCACATGACGAGTGGATTCTTCATGATAAGAACTGGTACTACTTCAAGAGCTGGGGCGGCATGTACCATGATCAGTGGCTGACACTGAACGGTTCTCAGTATTATTTCCGCAGCTGGGGCGGAAGATATCAGAACTGCACCGCTACGATCAATGGAAAACAGTACAAATTCGATGCTTCCGGACGCAGAATCACGGAAGGATGGGAGTACATCGGAAAATACCGCCGTTACCGCAAAGCAGACGGTTCTTTGATGGAGGATGTGACAAGCATCTTCAATCCGTCATCCAAATACATCACAGTAGACAGAACCCGCGGACGTGTCACCATTTACGGCTATAACAGTGCAACCGGTTCTTACGATACCCCGATCAAATCAATGATCTGCTCCGTAGGAAATCCAATCAGTACACTGCAGCAGGAACATATAAAATCGGCTGGCAGTTGAAAAAGAAGCAAATGAGAGGTGAAGATTATGTGTGCTGGGCACCATATGTATCACAGATTTATGACGCTGTTTACTTCCATGGCGTAGCAAGCAGCACACCGGATCTGAATATGATCTCTGCCGTAGACTTCAATTCCCTGGGATCACCGATGTCACATGGTTGTGTCAGACTGATGCAATCGATGCAAAATGGATTTATGATAACGTCAGCAGCGGAACAACGGTCCGCATTGGCGACAATCTGGATTATCCGCTGACAAACCCGACCCGTTATACCTGGACAGGCGGTGCTTTCGGAAGCGATCCGACATATCGATAAAAAATAGAACAGGAATACCTGTATGAGAAAATCCATCGGGGCAGCAGTGCCGCCGATGGATTTTCTGATAAGAAGACATCGGCCATTTTACAGGAAAGGAAGACAGATACGATGGAATTACAGGAAAAGAAAAAGAACCGGACAGAACAGAAAACAGATATGCAGAATAAGGAAAAGGCATTGCTTACCCAACTTGACGAGATTGCAAAACAGGATCTCTGTCTGGCATTCTCCGGCGGTGTGGACAGCAGTCTGCTGCTGAAGCTTGTCATGGAGCATCTGCAAAATATGGAACAAAGGTTTATGCAGTAACCTTTCAGACACGGCTGCATCCGCCCTGCGACCTGGAGACAGCGACAAGAGTAGCAAAGGAGGTTGGCGCTGTTCATGAGGTCCTTTTTGTTGATGAGCTGGAGCAGGAGGCAATCCGTTACAATCCGGAAAACCGCTGCTATCTCTGTAAGCACTATCTATTTGGGAAACTTCTGGAATTTGCCCGCGATCACGGTGTCACCCAGGTACTCGACGGAACAAATGAGGATGACCTTCATGTCTACCGGCCGGGGCGAAAAGCGCTGAGAGAATATGGTGTTATCAGCCCGCTTGCAGCGTGTCATGTGACAAAAACAGAGGTAAAAGCACTTGCTGCAAAGTACGGCGTTTCCGTAGCACACCGTCCATCCACTCCATGTATGGCGACACGCCTTCCCTACGGGGCAGAAATTAACTATGACGTTCTGGATCGGATTGCGGACGGCGAAGCATGGTTCATACGCTGTTCGGTGCGGAAGAGAATCTCCGCCTGCGTGTACATGGCGATGTGGTGCGTCTTGAAATTGCACCGGAGCGTATGGGGGAAGTGCTTGAGAAGAGAGAAGAAATGATTGCATATCTGAAAAAGATCGGCTTTTCTTACCTGACGATGGATCTGGAAGGGTTCCGTTCCGGCAGTATGGATGAGAAAATAACACAGAAAGAGGAAACAAAATGAAAGCAATTTTAAGTGCGGACCGCAAATGGGGTCTGGGATATCAGGGACGGCTGCTGGTAAGTATTCCGTCTGATCTGCGGTTCTTCCGTGAAACTACGATGGGACACGTTGTCGTGATGGGAAGAAAGACACTTGCTACACTCCCGGCAGGCCAGCCGTTAAAAGGCAGAACGAATATTATTTTAAGCCGTGATCCGGAATGGACTGTCCGCGGCGCAACCGTTGTCCACAGTATTAAAGAGCTGATGGAAGTGTTAAAGCCGTATGAGGACGACGATATTTATGTTGCGGCGGCGGAGAAATTTACCGTCAGCTTCTCCCATACTGTGATACGGCATACGTCACACGAATTGACATGACGTATCAGGCGGATACATTCTTTGAGGATCTTGACGAATCACCGGATTGGGAGATGGTAGAAGAGGGCGATGAGCAGACCTGCTTTGATATTGAATTTTATTTCACGGAATACCGAAGAAAGAATGAAAAGCAGAACGCCAGAGATAAGGGTAAGACAGGACGTAAAAAACGGAGAAACCACAGAAAAAGCGGCTTCTCCGTTTTTTCATATAGGATACAAAAAGTATCAGTGCTGTCCGCCTGCAGAAAGCTCCAGCATTTTTTTCTTAATATCATTTTCGAGCTGTACCAGCTCAACTTCAGCGGCGGCACGTTTCTGGCGGCCGTCCTCCTGAATCTTCATCACTTCATCGAGGGTAGAGATCAGGCTCTGGTTCGTCTGTTTTAAGGTTTCCATATCGACGATACCGCGCTCAGATTCTTTTGCAGTCTCGATTGTTGCCATCTTCAGATTCTCCGCATTCTTTTTCAGAAGCTCATTTGTCATATCCGAAACCTGGCGCTGTGCTTTGGCAGCCTCAGTCGAGTGATGAACGCCGAGTGCAATGATCATCTGGTTTTTCCAAAGCGGAATGGTGTTGACGAGTGTGGATTGGATCTTTTCGGCCATTACAGAATCGCTGTTCTGAATCATGCGGATCTGCGGCGCTGTCTGGATCGAAACCATACGGGTCAGTTCCAGATCATACAGTTTCTTCTCAAATCGGTTGCAGAGATCTTCGAGATCCTTGGCAGCCTGTGCGTCTTCGGCCTTTCCGGTCATCTGCGCTTTATTCTGCAGATCACGGAGTTCTGTGGAACGTACCAGCTCCAGCTTTTTCTTTCCAGCGAGAATGTACATGGTCAGCTCTTTAAAATAATTCAGGTTCTGTGCATACATCTGATCCAGAATGGCAATGTCTTTCAGAAGCTGCCGCTGGTGGCCGTCGAGCACGTCACAGATTTTATTGACATTCACCTCTGCCTTGTCATACTTCGCTTTCATTGCATTGATTTTGTTCGTGCTTTTCTTAAAGAAAGAGAATGGTCCCTTTTCTTCTTCTGCGTCAAACGTTTTCAGCTCTGTCACAACAGAGGTGAGCAGATCGCCGATTTCCCCGAGATCTTTGCTTCTGACGTTCTCCAGCGTTTTCTCGGAAAAGTCTGCCATTTTCTTCTGTGCACCGGCACCGTACTGCAGAATGCCGTTTGTATTGGCAAGATCAATCTGGGAAACAAAGGCATCCACCATGGCTTTCTGTTCGTCGGACAGAACAGAATCATCCATGACCTCTTTCTTTTCTTCCGGCTGCTGTACCGGAAGTTCCGGTTCCGGCTCCGGAGCGCCGAAACTTAAGCTTGGAATTTCAGTGGTGTCCTTTACAAAATCATTCATGTTTTCTATTCTCCTTTTCTTCGGTACGGAAACGTAACCGGTGATTTGATTTCAATTGTATAGCTTTGAATAGTTACATGTGAAGCGGCTCAATATCCTGCTTTGACGGACCTGCCTGATTTGTCAGTCCCTCCTGCGCCAGCATCGTCTGCAGAACAGAGATATCAGAAGAAATATCCCATGCCGTTGTCTGGAACAGATCATCAAGCAGCTTTTCGAATGCGGCATTGATGGTATCCAGTGTGTCCTCGATTTCCTTCTTGGTTCGGAGGATATTGTCGCTTTGAATTGGTTCGTTCTCAAAGGAACGGTAAGCGTCGAGCAGCTTCCAGGTTGTCGGCATATAGTAATCCATAAATTTCCGCAGGGCGGCGGCTTCTTTTGGGCGCTTTTTTGCCTCCTCGAGAATCCGGGTAACAACCGTTTCGAGACGGCTCAGCTTGGCTGTGATGACTTCACCCGGCAGATCCAGGTTGCACTGATGGATCTTCTGAATATAAGATTCACATTCTTCCAGCATCTGCTGGTATTCCGGCGTTACACCGGAGGCCTCCAGCTGTTCACGTGCTTTCTGCTCAGCAATCTGCTGTTCCTTCTGGCTGGCGAGCATTGCGCGGTACTGGTCGTAGCAGTCATTTGTCACCATCAGACAGGTACCATTCTCGTCGAGGTGGCCCTGGCGCAGCATGGATTTATCAATCATGGTCGTAATATCGGTCAGAAGCTCACCTTTCTCACAGTGCATACTGTCGCAGAGTTCTTTCGTGGAAATATATTCCTTTGTGCCGATCAGCGTACAGATCTGGCGGAAATGGCGGACCAGACGCCGGTTTTTACTTCCCTTTTTCAGAAGAATGCCGCCGCCGATGGTAAATGCGGCAAAAATAAGAGAAGGAATCAGCGCGCTGTTGTCTGGACCTGCAAATAAGGAATAGAGACTAAGCGCTGTGCAGCAGCCGAACAGCCCGGTGACACCCCAGCCGGCGGCCGTCTGAAATCCGCCGACAAGTGCAAGATCGGTGGATGGCATAAAGCGCTCGCGCAGTACACGGCGTTCTTGTATGCGGCTGTTCCATTCCGTATTCTGGGGGGTCTGCCAGGTATGGGAAGGTTTGGGAACCGGGTTCGCGCTCTTACCCGGCATCGTGCCTCCCGGCCCGTAGGAATAGTGATGCGGTCCGGTCTGCTGCGCTGTATTATTATGGGAAGAATGCTGGCTGCTGTAGGAAGTATCTGCGGAATAGCCGCGGGACGGCTCCTGTGTGCCATTTGCACGGAATGGTCCCTTCCGGTTTGGGTAGACAAACTGGTTGATGGTGTCTGAAATCTTCTGGTTTAATTCCTGAAAATCCTGAGAATTTACAGCGTTATCCACAAGCTTTCCAATACTGTCGCCGACATCCTTTAAATCATCTTCAAAACTCATGACAGTTCCTTTCTGATGAGGTACTTTTTCTGTGTACCGTTTTCCATTTATTATACAATGCGATTGGAAATCTTACAAGCATACAGTGCTTAATTTTCTATGAAGCTGGAGATGACGGGAATGGTTACAGTTCACAGGAAATGATTTTGTTTTTGGATGAGTTGAAAGAAAGCAGTAACTATTATATACTAAAGAATATCGAATGTCAGAAAAAATCAAATCAGAATAAAGGGGCCGCAATACCAAATGAATAAAAACGAAATTATCCAGATACAGGGAATGGAATATAAAGAAATGACAAAACAGCTTTTGAACGAATGTGCCTTAGCTACGCTCATTCCTTCGAAGGTCAGTCTCATCGGTATTAAGCCAAATCTGGTAGCACCTGTCCCGGCGGAGTTTGGAGGGACGACACATCCGGAGGTGGTTGCGGGGATCATCGAATATCTTCAGGAAAACGGATTTACTAACCTTCAAATCATGGAAGGCTCCTGGGTGGGAGATAAGACGGAGGAATCGTTTGAGGTCTGTGGATACCGTATGCTTTCGGAACAGTACGGCGTTCCGCTTATCGATGCGCAGAAGGAAAAAAGCATGCCGGTGCAGTGTGGTGATATGGAACTTCAGATTTGCGAATGTGCGAAAAAGGTGGATTTTATGATCAATGTCCCAGTCATGAAAGGCCATTGCCAGACTAAAATTACCTGCGCACTGAAAAACATGAAAGGTCTCTTGCCGAATAAAGAAAAACGTCATTTTCATGCCATGGGACTTCATCGGCCAATTGCGCATCTGGGGCTTGGGATTCATCAGGATTTTATTTTGGTGGATAATATCTGCGGAGACCTTGACTTTGAGGATGGCGGTAATCCGTTTATTATGAATCGCCTTTTCGCTGGGTTAGATCCGGTGTTGATCGATGCATATGTCTGCGCGGAACTGCATTATAAGCCAGAAGATGTCCCGTATGTCAAAATGGCAGAAGAGTTGGGCGTGGGCAGCGCTGATCTCACACGGCTTTCAATCCGCCAAATTGGCGAAATTGGTGAAAAAAGAGTGATTCCGGAAAAACGGAAGATCGTGGAACTGCAGGATGCCGTAGAGGAAGTTGAGTCCTGCAGTGCCTGCTACGGCTATCTGATCCCGGCGCTCGACCGGCTGAAGGAGGAAGGACTGCTGCAGGAACTCCACGAAAAAATCTGCATCGGGCAGGGATACCGGGGAAAGAGCGGGGCGCTTGGTGTGGGAAGTTGTACTTCAGGGTTTAAATACAATCTGAAAGGCTGCCCACCGACCGATGAGCAGATGTATGAATTTTTGAAGCAGTACATTGCAACTAGACGAAAAACAGAAGCAGAAAAATAGCAACAGAGGAGAGAGCGAATGAAAAAAGCAGTCAAAGCCATTTTAAATGTATTGTCCTATGGCGGAATTGAAGTAGAATCCGCCCGTCGGCTTGCCGATATCAAGAAGCTGGATCCGATCCGTATTTTCTGCGAAAATTGGATATGGAAATATATAATGGGGACTACAAGGTTCCGATTCGGCTGTTCTTCCCGGATGAAAAAATGGAGGAGCATGGTGCAAAAGAAGCGATTCTGTTCTTCCATGGCGGCGGCTGGACAACCGAGAGTGTGGAGACATACGACCGTGTCTGCGCGCGCATGGCGCAGTCGACGGGGCAGATTGTTGTATCGGTAGAATACCGTCTTGCACCAGAGCATCGTTTCCCGACAGGCTTAGAAGACTGCTACGCCGCCGCCCAGGCAATGCTGCGCGGGGAGATTCTGCCGGAGGTAACGCCGGAAAATGTCACGATCATGGGCGACAGCGCAGGAGGAAATCTTGCGGCTGCGGTCTGCCTGATGGCGAGGGACAAAAAAGAACTGCTGCCGGGGAAACAGATTTTGATTTATCCGGCGGTGAATTCCTGTTACACAGAGAAATCACCGTACAATCCGTGAAAACCAATGGAACCGGATACCTTCTGACCAGTGTCAAAATGGAAGATTATGTAATTCTGTATCAGCGGACCGAAGAAGACCGCAAAAATCCGTACTTTGCACCGGTACTGGCAGAAAATCTGCAGGGACTGCCGGACACGCTGGTACTGACGGCGCAGTACGATCCGCTGCGCGATGAGGGCGAGGATTATGCGAAAAAGCTGAAAAGGCTGGCAATCTGGTTGAACATCATCGGATCAAGGGTGCATTGCACGGCTATTTTGCGCTTGGCATTGAACACCTATATGTGCAGGAAAGTTTTCAGTATATGAATGCATTTTTAAGGAAAGAAAAACAGCAGAAAAATGCAGACGAAGAACTGGAAAACATAGCAGCAGTGAAGAAAAAATTAACACCCGGGAAGGCGGGTAGTGTCAAATAAGTTATGAAAAAACAGAGCCAAAGAAAAAGGCTCAAATGGACCTTGCTACGAAAATAAAAATCGCAGCCAAGACTTGAACCTTGACAACAAATGTTTTCAACAATTATGAAAGCATCACTATAAAGCAGTCATAATAATGGCTGCCAGCAGTGAAATATGATTTGTACAAAAGATGGATTATACTTGAGCTTCAACCGTATAGCCATTGTTTTTCTAATTCTCGTATATAACGGGAAAGTTGTTTTTGCTCACAGTTTTTGCGCCTGACTTCAAAACAGTTTTCATCAAAATTAGTGCCTTGTTTTAGCATTGTATAAATGATAACAAGTAATTTACGAGCAAGAGCGACAATGGCTTTTCTGGCCCCTTTTTTCTGCTTGATTCTCCAATACCAGGCTGAAAGATATGTGTTTCGTTTGCCGGCAATTACCCAGGCAATCTCACAAAGCATACTTTTTATATAAGGATTGCCTTTTGTGATAGAGGTACTTTTTCTTTTTCCGGCACTCTCGTTATTGCCGGGACACAGACCGGCCCATGAACAGATGTGTTCTGCAGTTTTAAATGGTTTCATATCTGTACCGATTTCGGCAATGATTGCACAGGAAGCAGTTGTACTTATTCCATAGATAGTATTTAACTGTTCAATTTGTAAAGCGAATGGAAGCATATCTTCCTGAAGATGAGTTTCAATTTCAATAAGATGCTCTTTCATGGAATCATAATGACACATGAGGATTTTTAAGAAAGATTTTTGATGTTCTGAAAGAGTCCCATTTACAGACATGAGGATTTCATCAATGCGTTTTCTGGTTTTTGTTTTGAGATAAGAATCCAAAGACATTTTATCAATCTGTCCATGTTCCATCAAATGTAGAATAATGTTTCTGCCGGAAGCACCAAAAATATCAGAAATAAAAGAAGACAGACGAAAACCGGAACTCTGCAGGAATTTTTCAACCCTGTTTTTCTGGGAAGTAATATCGCGGATAATACTCTTGCGATAACGGTTTAAATCACGAAATTCACGAATCCTTTTTTCTGGAATAAAACTTGCATTAAGGAGTCCTGCACGTAGTAATGTAGAAATCCATTCAGAATCACGTATATCAGTTTTTTTGCCAGGAACGTTCTTCATATGGCGGGCATTAACAACTAATAAAGTGATATCTCCAGAGAAAGCATCTTCTAATATTTCGTAAATTGGAATCCAATAAATGCCAGTGCTTTCCATTGCAATATGATGGCAATTCTCTGAAATGATCCAGTCTCGTAAAGCAAGCATATCAGGAATTAAAGTGGTAAATTCACGAATTTCAGAGTGAGTAGGTTTACCTAATGGACCAGTTAGGATACATGCAACAATTTTTTTCTTTGTGGATATCCAAACCACAGGAAATTTCTAAAAGATCTTTCATACAGACAGCCTCCTTTATAATAGAATTGACAGGAGATTTGCCCGAGATAATATGGACTTTGCTACTCGTGCTATCTGTAAAAGATGCGACAATATGCTGTACTCAAGGGCAAAACATTTACGTTGAAAAACGGGGTGAAAATCCTCCAAGGTACAATCAAACTTAATCCTGTCAATAACTATTGTAAAACAAGGCAGGAAGTAAAAAAAGTAGTGGAGGTCAATCCTCTATTTTCATTATAGGCTGTGATAAGCTTTCATGATTCGTTGAAAATTGCAGATATTAATTCCAATAAGCTCTCCGAGGGCTTAGGGCGTTGCCTAAGAACCCACAAGGAACCAGTCCCTTGACCCATTTTCGGGCTTTGCCCGAGCCCATCCTCGCCGGAGGCAGGAAAAGGGCGCAGCTACCCCTTTTCTGCTGGATAGGATAATCCGAGAACTTTATGTCAATAGACTTTCGCTGCATATCCTCGCAGTCGGCAAAGCCGTCTGTTCCGGTATTCCACGGTTCTATTGACAACAGTTCCGCTCCGATGCGGCAGTACCATTTTTCTGTATGTTCAGAATGGTCTGTTGTCCAAGAAAGATCAGAAGCTGCCACTTGCCAGGCATATTGTCGGCACCCTGAAGCATTTCTACTTCATTGAGGACTTTATAGCCTGCATGCTTATGTGGACGCAGGAAGTTATAGTAAGCGACCCAGAGTGCCAGATCATAGTTGGCACCGTCGATGTTGTCGAACCCATTTGTATGGCGGTAAGAGGCTTTATAAGTACGGTTCAGTCGTTCAACCATCTGTTTGAATGGACGATGTTCTGTAGAAACAGCATCGTCGTTGGTAAGTCCAATGACCTGAGTGACGGAAAAAGTGAAATCTTTGCCGAATTTCTTTGCGAATTCCATAGCGGCAAGGGGATAAGCACTGTATCCGTCAGCAATAAATTTAAAGTTTTCCGGAAGCTTTTTGAGATTCTGGAAGCCATACGCATAGCAAGGATGCAGGGCCCGACACCACGGTTATCAGATACCTGATAGCCAAGGATAGAGCGGGTAGCAGCATTCATGATCAGCCAGACATAGGTTTTGATACCACGGATCTTGATGTAGGTTTCATCAGCAGTGAAGACCTCATTCTTTTCGTAGGGGTACTGATCCACGAAAGGCTTAATGCAGATGGCTGCAGTCTTACAGTAGTTGGCGATCTGTTGGTGGGAGATGCTGATGTTATACAGGTCTTTTAAAGCCTGTGATGTCTTGCGCAGGGAAAGTCCCAGATTGACGTGCAGCGTCAGGCACAAGGACATGACGTGGGCATTGTGCTTACTGAATTTAAGGGAAGAAGCATTTTTAGGCAGGGTATTTAAGTCCATGCTGAAAAAATCCATCGTGAACTCACGGTAGATGTAATGGAGTTTGTATTTATTCTTGCCATAGTCTTCTTTCAGATCTGCCTTATCTACCTTTTTTAGATTGTGCAGATAGTATGAGCACTTGGGATTCACACATTTGTGGACAATGAAATGTTTTCTGTTCTTTTTTAGGAACCAGAGTGTTGCCGCAGTGGGGACAGCGTAGTTTTACAGCGGAAAATCTGCTTTCATCAGGTGAGAACCTGGCATCGCAGATCTTGCATAGGAGCTGACCTTTGGATCCGTTGTTCTTGTAGAGAAATGGTTTAGGGGCATCGCAGCGGGGACAGGTGCAGGAGTCTGGGATATCACACTCTGAGCGTCGGCTGATCGGGCGGATCTTCTTACCATAACGTTTTTCGTAGTAAGGGATGAGCTCTTTATAAGTCCAGTCCTGACGGAAGTCCGTGATCAGAGGGAGTTCGTCAACTTTGAACTTTTGATATTTTGGAGAATGGGAAACATCGAAAGCCCACTGCTTGAGGGGAATATATCTGCAGATAAAATTTAAAAGCCAGCAGATTTGTTTATGTTGGTATTGAATGAATTGAAGTAAATAGAGTATAATGTCCATGAGCAATGTCTCCTTTGGTAGTGTTGCTTGTGGTGATTGCATTATACCAAAAAAGAGGTCATTGCTCTTTTTATTGCGAACTCCCATAAAATCAAGGTTTAAACAATAAAAATCAGGTAGTAATTTGACAACTACCAAGTAAAAAAGAAAAGGATAAAAAAATGATGAAAAAAGATTCTGAAAGTGTTTTTTGTGATATTGACAGGTATCACGGTGACCCTGACAGGATGTGAATTGTCAGGAAGCAACGAATCCGCGCAAACGGAAAGCGAAAGTGGTAAGGATGCTGTAAAGTTTATTCCAAATCTTACTACGGCTGTTACCCAGGAAGCCAACGCCCAACAGATGTGGCAGCAAATCCAGGAGACAGTGTGCAGAATCAACAGTCTGGAAATAACGCAGAAGCGGAAATTTACCAAAGCCAGGGAGATCCCGCAGATCAGGAATCTGCACAGGAAGAAACTTATGATACCCAATATATCACTGGTAATATTCTGTATTCCGATGAAAATACGATAACAGTAGAAGTGGGCGAATCAGGAAATTATTATAATATGGTTTTTAATATAGAAAACGCCGTCCTGAATATAGCTAATGGGAGTGCTGTACGATCCGGACTGAATGTTGACCTGGAGTATTATAGTCAGAATAACGTTAATATAGTAATCATGCTTACGAGTGATGGGGAGGAATATTTACCTTCCAGTACATTAGAGGAAGCGCAGAAAATGGCCGACGAATATGTACCTGATGTGAAGTGAAATCGGAAAACGAAGATTTGAAGATAACCCCTCCCAGTGAATAATTAGATTTTCTCGGAAAAGGCACTGCATATGCAGCGCCTCAGACTGTAGACAACTTGGTGCTGGGTATAACACCCAACACCAAGTTTGTCTACAGTCTGGGGAATATTGTTTAAATACAATATTCCTTTTTTTTATAGATATAAGAAACCTTTGATTCTGAACAAAAAATAAGTTTACATTTTTATGCCCAGATACTCTTTAAAAATAAAAGGGTATATGATGCAGGAAATATAAAGATTGGTTATACAGGC
>ENA-OQIG01001185-OQIG01001185.1-human-gut-metagenome-genome-assembly--contig:-NODE-1185-length-12130-cov-1.525035_pt1 | contig 12130 bp, 13 predicted proteins | sample MGYA00242576_ERZ504741 | MGnify/ENA primary metagenome ERZ504741 (study PRJEB26092, sample SAMD00036436) | human gut metagenome | host: Homo sapiens | study: EMG produced TPA metagenomics assembly of... | reverse complement strand
CTCTTGCGCTGGAGATGATAAAAAAAATGATGAATCACCGGGCAGATACATTGGATGAGAGTCTGGAAGCAGAAGCCATGGTACTCCGTTTTTGATGGATACAGAAGACTTTAAAGAGGGAGTGAAGGCTTTTTTATGAAAAATGCAGCCCCCATTTTACAGGAAGATAAAAAAGAAGTTTGACAATCTGTCCTGTCTTCGTATATGATGAAGAAAATTATTTATAGTCAGGTGATGGAGTTCACCTTAATCCTTGAAATCTGGGTAATGACTCCTGTCTGCAAAGGCTTCTGAAGCTTTTGCAGACAGGAGTCATTTTTTATTATGAGGACTGCCCCTGCGCCGATGTATGGGTTTTATGGATAATGCAGATGATGGGCATATTAGGAAAAGTACGGGAGGTGCAGCATGGGATTTTCAAGTATTCTTTTTCAAAACGGGCGGGATGTACAGCCAGCCGGAACGCCTGCTTATTCGGCGGATCTGCATATTCATCAAATTATAGAAGCCGTCTGCGCAAAGCGGAGTGTCTATCATATCGAGGATTTTTATCTTGAAAGGGTTCTTGATCAGGGAGAAGCGGTTTACCGGCAGCAGATCATGAGAAGACATTGATGAAAAGGAAATCCGGCAGGGGCTTGGAGTCTTTTTCTGCATCCATGAGGACCATGAAACAGATTATGGACAGACGGAATCAATTGTATTATGAGCCGGCAATGGAAAGAGAGGTGCTCAGTGCTGAATCAGTTTATGCAGAGACACTGGCGGCCCTGATGCAGTTGTTGGAATCAGCTTCTCTCCAGTCGGGAGAGATGAATGGACTGAAGTTTTATCTAAAGGATCATCTTTCTTCTTCTATATTTACAGAAATGCAGGAACACGCCCGTCATTTGAAGAGCCTGCTGGATCAAGTGCGGTACAGTTTGAAAATTCGGGGAAATGTTATCGAAGTGGCCCCTGAGAGTTCTGCTCCTCTGCTGGATCAGGAGGTAAACAGTTTTTTAAAAAATTTGAGGGAGATTTTGCACGCGGACAGCCTCATCCTGCCAGAAGTGTGTATTTGAACAGTGTTGAGACAAGAATTTTGGATCAGGCATCTATCTTTATCCGGAAGCATTTGAGGCACTCAAAAAATTTGCAGAGAATTATGCGTCTTTTGCAGATCCGGTGATAACCCGGTTTGAACGGGAGGTACAGTTTTATCTGGCGTGGCTGGATCTGATGGATTATTTCCGGACGAAGGGATTCTATTTCTGTGATCCAGTACTGACTGAAGAAGGAGAAACGGTCTTTACGGAACAGGCTTTTGATATGGCATTGGGACTCCAGATGAAAAATGGGAAAGACACGCTGGTGACCAATAGTTTTCAATTGGCGCCCTATGAGAGAATTGTCATTGTCACTGGTCCGAATCAGGGGGGAAAAACGACATTTGCCCGGCTCTTTGGACAGATATTCTGGGCAGGGGGATTGGGACTCCCCGTACCTGGCCTAAAGGCGCAGATTTTTCTTCCGGATCAGATTTTTACACATTTTGAAAGACAAGAGAAAGAGACGGCCATTCACGGAAAACTGGAGGATGATATTCTCAGAATTCATAAGATTACTCATGATATGACAGGGAAAAGCATCGTGATCATGAATGAAATGTTCAGTTTTACTTCATTGGAGGATGCTCTTTGGCTGGGACGGAAAATTTTGGATAAAATGACAGCATGCCGGACCTTGTGCCTGTATGTCACATTTTTGGATGCTTTGGCATCTTTTGGAGATCATACCGTCAGCATGTCCAGCCGTATGCCGGATGAGCAGGGACAGCACCTATATCAGATTATACGGAGACCAGCTGACGGCAAGGCTTATGCCATGCGTATTGCTGAAAAATATAGAATTACATCACAGTGGATTAGGAGGAGGATTCAGTCATGAAAGCATTTCTGCTTTATCCGGATCAGGATTTCCAAATTTCCCAGACGGATCCGTCCCATGCAAAGGAATTGACAGAAGATTTGTCTCTGGATGTTCTGTTTGATGCCATGGCGGGAGAAGACAAATTTATACACAGTATTGTACGGGCGGTGGTTCTGAATGGATGCAGGACTCCTGATGATATGATTTACCGGCAGGATATTTTAAAGGACTGCATGGCTTATCATGATGAGATATGCAGACTGTATGATACGGCCTGCCGGGCAGAGGAGAACCGGGAAGGGCACCTGCTGCTGTCTTATATGAGCACACCGGATTATACGGTTATGGCTTCTGTACGTTCGATGGAGACAATGCTGCCCTTTCTGCGTCTTCTTCAGGAACAGGCGGCTCCTTGGGCCAGTACAGCCATTCCGCAGGATTGTCCCGATTTTGCCGTATGATTTGTGAGGAACTAAGTCAGTCTTATCTGGATGAAATGGAAAGTTATTTAAAAAAGCTCAGATTTCGTCAGGGCATCTGTCTGAATGGAAATACAGGAGAATGCCTGCGCAGTGATTTTTATGAACTCCGAGATATTCAGGAATCTAAAAAAGTTTTTGGTGCCGGTGGATACCGGAACGGAAAAATGCAAACACTTTTGAAATTGATCCCCGCGATGAATCCGGATTCCGGGCTTTGTCAGAAATTAGAAATCAGGGAATGGAGGCATTGGCATGGTCGGTTTCTAAATCACAGGAACATATTTTTCAATTTCAAATCTTTGAAAAAAGAACTGTCTTTTTATATAGGATGCCTGAATCTCGAAAAGAAATTGGAAACTTTGGGCGCTGTATGGTCATTTCCTGTCATTGGTCCTAAAAATACAGTCAAAATGCAGTTCAGCGGGTTATACCAGATCAGTCTGGCACTGCATGAAGGGAGAGCTGTATCAGGCAATACCGTGGATGCTTCGGGGAAAAATCTGATCATAGTTACCGGCGCCAACCAGGAGGAAAGACTACTTTTTTAGTCAGTGTGGGACAGGCTTTTTTAATGATGCAGTGCGGGATGTTCGTGGGAGCGCAGAATTTTTCTGCCCGTGTCTCTGCCGTTTATACTCATTTTAAACGGGAAGAGGACGAATCGCTGGAGCGCGGGAAGCTGGATGAGGAACTGCACCGGCTCAGCGCAGTGGTTGACTGTATTCATTCAGGAGATCTGATCCTTATGAATGAGTCTCTGGCTTCAACAAATGAAGCCGAAGGATCGGCCATCGCGGAACAGGTCATAGAAGCGCTGACTCAAATGGGAATCAGAGTTATCTTTGTCACACATTTTTTTCAGTTTTCCGGGCAGAGGTACCAAATGAAACGGGACTCGGACTTGTTTTTGAGGGCTAACCGGGAAGCTGACGGGAGCCGGAGTTTCCGGTTGGTGACTGCACCGCCGTTGACCACAAGCTTCGGTCAGGACATTTACAGGAAGATTTTTGAAAATGCGGACATAACGGAGGTTTTGAAATCTGGAGATAGAAGAGCCTGAAAATAATTCAAAGAAATGGATATTCTAAGGTCTCCAGGATCAGGTGAACAGGAGGGAAAGGAACATGAAAAATCAGAGTGTCATTGAAGAAGTCCGGGCTATGGAGATTTTGGATTCCAGGGGCAATCCAACAGTCCGTGTCCATGTAAGGATACAGGGCGGACAGCAGGTGTCTGCCTCGGTGCCGTCAGGAGCTTCAGCAGGCCAGTATGAAGCTGTTGAAATGCGGGACGGAGATCCGCGTCGATATCATGGGCTGGGAGTGTTAAAAGCCGTGCAAAATATTAATGAAGTGATTGCGCCCCGCCTGATAGGAAGAAATGCAGAAAAACAAAAGGAAATTGACTGTTTTCTCTGTGAACTGGACGGAACATCTAATAAGTCATTTCTGGGAGCCAACGCCATTCTGGGAGTTCCATGGCCGTTGCCAAAGCTGGCGCTTCCGCAGAAAAGCTGCCTCTGTATGAGTGGCTGGGCGGACGGAAAGCAGTCCGTCTTCCCATGCCCATGATGAATATTTTAAATGGAGGAAAGCATACACATGGTGGACTTACGTTTCAGGAATTCATGATTGTGCCTGTGGGAGCCCCATCTTTCAGGGAAGCACTTCGGTATGGGGCGGAGATATTTCATTCGTTGAAAATATTGTTGGAGGAACGGGGCTGTGTCTCCTCTGTAGGAGATGAAGGCGGATTTGTTCCCTCTATTAAAGGCCCTGAGGAGGCGTGCGAACTGATTCTGAAGGCGGCGGAACGGGCCGGGTATATGCCGGGCAGGGATATCTGTCTGGCATTGGATCCGGCGGCCACATCTTTTTTGCAGAATGGACTTTACATGATCCCGGAATTGGAGGAAAAGGGGAAAACCAAGGAGGAACTGGAGGAGTTTTATCTGCAGATGATTCAAAAATATCCTATTGTGTCCTTGGAAGACGGATTCGCGGAAACCGACTGGGATGGATTCAGGGAGCGAGACTAAGCAGATGGGGGATCATCTGCAGATTGTCGGGGATGATTTATTTGTGACGAATTCACGTCTGATCAAACAAGGAATTCGGGAAAAGAGTGCTAATGCCGTTCTAATTAAACTGAATCAGATCGGCACTGTGTCAGAGACCATAAAAGCTGTGAATTTGTGCCGGAAAGCAGGTTGGAATTATGTGATATCCCATCGCTCAGGAGAAACTGAAGATTCATTTCTGGCTGATTTTGCCGTTGCCATGAAAGGAGGACAGATCAAAACCGGATCGCTTTGCCGGGGGGAAAGGACAGCCAAATATAACCGTCTTCTTGAGATTGAGGAAGAATTGGGAGATAGGGCTGTATTCACAAATCCTTTTCAGAGTGATATGAGAATTCCTTTTTTTGATTGAGGACTCTCTTTATTGAGCATCAATCAGTACAACGCCCCCGGCTAAGCCGGGGGATATTTTTTGGCTCTGCTGCAGATAAGAAATAGAACCCCTGGTATTATGGGCAGCAAGAGACGGAATATACGTCTCCTTGACGTAAAGAAGCGAATCGGGTATTATATAGACGATCGGTCTATATGCTTACACAGGAGATGCAGTCCATGAAATCCAATGTCAAACAAAAATCAATTGAAAACAGCTTCAGAGCTATTTCAGATCAAGGGTATCGGGGCTACGGGGCTGAGTGAAATCCTTCAGCGCAGCGGGGCCCCGAAGGGATCGCTGTATTATTATTTCCCCGGAGGAAAAGAAGCTCTGGTGGAAGCTGCGGCAGAGAATGCAGCCCGTATCATCTGTGAAAAGATACAGGAGGGCATGGCTGATGAGAAAGATCCTGTGCATGCGGTGCAGCATGTCATTGAGGGAATGGAAAAGGCTTTGTCCCGGGAGGGACGCCTTCACAATCTTTCTATCAGTCTTATTGCGTTAGAGACATATTTATCAGACGACCGGCTCCGGGGAGTATGTCACAAGGCTTTTCTGGCTATGGAAAGATTGTATGCTGAACGGATGAAGCTGGGCGGCATTCCTTCTCCGAAAGCAGAGGAGCTGGGATGTGTGATTCAGAGCCTGATTGAAGGGGCACTGATTCTGTCTGTTACAGGCCGGGACAACCGTCCTCTGCGCGCGGCGGGAATGCAGGTTGCCTGGCTGATCCGCCGCCATCAGCAGGGTTAACCTGCTTTTCTTTTTATCCATATATTATACAGACCGGTCTATTTATTTTATTTGCCGTGATTTATGTGAGGAGTTGTGATTATGTCTAACGAAGTATCGGTTTCCTCTGAAAAGGTTCAGATATGGCCGATTATGATTTCATTTTTAATCAGCGGGTTTATCGGTATGTTCAGTGAAACGGCATTGAATATCGCATTGAGTGATCTGATGGAAATTTTTCATATAACCCCGTCAACAGTACAGTGGCTGACGACTATTTATTTGCTGACTTTTGGCATTCTAGTGCCGGTGTCAGGTTTTTTTATGAAGCGGTTTACCACACGGCAGTTGTTTGTGACATCGCTCTTGTTTTCTGTTGCGGGCTTTGCCGCGGCGGCGACGGCACCCAGTTTTGAGGTTCTGCTGGCGGCCCGGGTCGGTCAGGCAATAGGCAGCGCCCTTCTGCTTCCGCTTATGTTTAATACGGTGCTCCTTATCTTCCCGCAGGAAAAAAGAGGAACCGCCATGGGAATTGTGGGATTCGTCATTATGTCAGCACCGGCAGTAGGACCACACTGGCCGGTTTCATTACAGAGAGTATGAGCTGGCACTGGATCTTTTGGATTTCAGAGCCGTTTTTGATTTTGTCACTGCTTTGCGGACTCCGATATATGAGAAATGTCTCAGTCATTACAAAACCGAAAATTGATGTTCTTTCTGTTGTCCTCTCAACTATTGGATTTGGAGGTATTGTTTTTGGTTTCAGTCAGGCAGGGGAGGTTCTTGACTGGACGAGTGCTCCCGTTATGATTCCTCTGATTGCAGGAAGTGCCGCCTTATGCATTTTTTCACTCCGGCAGATGGCGCTGAAACAACCGGTGCTTAATTTACGGGTATTCCGTTACCCTCTGTTTACATTGGGAATTTTGCTTGTGATTCTCTGTATGATGGTGATTCTGGCATCTGTCATTCTGCTGCCCATTTATCTGCAGGAGGGACTGGGGATCTCTATGATTCTGGCAGGTCTGATCATGATGCCGGGCGGGATTATCAACGGAATTATGTCACAGGTTACAGGGCGTCTGTTTGACTGGATAGGTCCCCGGGGTCCTGTGATTTCAGGAGCATTGCTGATGACAGCGGTTGTTTTCCTTCTTTCTCGTATGGCGGCTGACACATCACCGGTTTTTGTAATTGCCATGCATTCTTTTCTAATGATGGGAACCGCTATGGTGATGACGGCGGCTCAGACCAATGCACTGAACCAGCTTCCCCATATTCTTTATCCTGACGGGACGGCCATTATGACGACGCTGCAGCAGGTTGCGGGTGCTGTGGGTACAGCGCTGGGCATGTGCTTTCTCTCAGTGGGGCAGCAGGCCTATCTGGCAGTTCATGAGGCAGGTGCAGATATACAGGCTGCGTCTGTGGCGGTTGGTACACAGCAGGCTTTTTCTTTTTTGACTTTGGTTTCTGCAGCGGCCTGGTGCTTTCATTATTTATTAAATCATCAAAGAGATAAATCCACAGGGGGGAAGTGCCGGGACGGTGTGATTATTTTGCGGCATCATAAAAGCAGGCCTTTGGGAGGGCCTGTCTTATGATGGAAGGATATACCGGGGAATCAGCCCCATACTTCATCAGCAATTTCTTTTACAAGAGCAATTTTTTCCATCTGGTCAGCTTCTGTCAGAATATTGCCTTCTTCTGTGGAGGAAAATCCGCATTGTGTGCTCAGGCAGAGTCTGTCCAGGGGAATATAACGGGAGGCCTCCTGAATGCGGGTTTTAATGGCAGCTTTGTTTTCCAGACGGGGCTGTTTGGAGGTGACCAGTCCCAGTACAACGATCTTGCCGGGGGATACGTATTGCAGGGGGACAAAGTCGCCGGAACGGTCATCGTCAAATTCCAGATAGTAGGCATTGACATTTTCCTGACCGAAAAGGATTTCAGCTACCGGAGCATACCCGCCGCTGGTTGCCCATGTGGAATGGTAATTTCCCCGGCACACATGGGTATTGATGACCAGATCGGCCGGCAGTTCTGCAATGGCGCTGTTATTCAGACGGAGATAGAGTTTCTGAAGTGACTTTACATCCGCCTCGCCGCCGGCCTGGTTTTTCCAGTAGGAAGTGTCACAGAGCATTCCCCAGGTGCAGTCATCAAGCTGCAGATTCCGGCAGCCTTCTTCATAAAGTGCGAGAATGAAATCATGATAGGCTTTTATGAGATCATGGCAGGCGTCTTCACGGTCAGGATAAATCTGATCAAGAGAAGCTGCATTTTTACCCCGCACCAGCTCGGAGAAGAACTGGGCCGGGCCCGGAATTGTCTGGCGGGTGAGCGCCCGGTTTCCTGTGATTTTTTTTAAAAACCGGTAATGTTCCAGAAAAGGATGCCCGGTGAAATGAATTTTTCCGACCGCACGGGCGGAGTCGCGCCGTGTTTCTTCCCCATGAAAGAGATAACCCTGCTCCATGACATTGTGTTCTATGCCATCAAACCCCCACATGAAATCCAAATGCCAGTAGCTGCGGCGGAATTCTCCGTCGGTCACAGACTGCAGACCGGCAGCAATTTCCTGATCCACCAGACGGCGTATACATTCATTTTCCGTTTCACGCAGGTTATCGGCACTCAGAGTATGGGCGGCAAAGTCTGCACGGGCCTGTTTCAGTGCGGCAGGCCGCAGAAAGCTTCCTACAATATCATAGCGGAACGGGGCATGGGTTCTTTGGGTAAATTGTGACATAAGGGACATCTCCTTTATACATAAAAGGCAGCAGATTCCTGCGCCGGATACAAAAAACGGCTGTCTCTGCAGACAGCCGTTTGAATCAATCTAATCAAATTTCATCTGCCGTCCTTATAAGCGGACGCTGGAATTGGCACCTTGTTCAAGGAATGGTTGCCGCAGCTTCATGGGGCCAGTCCCTCAGCTGCTCTGGATGAATCTTATGAAGTTGTGTTTATGATAGCGCGGCATCGTCTTTCTGTCAAGGTGATTTTAATTTTTGGGGCACAAGAGGATATTGCGGTACTGCAAGCACGCATGATATAGTGGGTGAAATTGAAGGGAATTCAGAGAGTTAACGGAATAAAACCGGAGCGAAAAAGGAAATAAATATTATGGAATATAAAAAAATGCGGAGATCAGAAAAATTATGAGTACGGAGGATACAGAAGAGGTGCTGAGAAAGGCGCCTTTCGGCACACTGGCATGCGTGGATGAGGGCGGATATGCTTATTCCGTTCCTCTCCATTTTGTTTATGAAAACCGCCGGATTTATTTTCATTCGGCACGGGAAGGCAGGAAGCTGGACTGCATGAGGCATCATCCCTCTGTATCTTTTTCAGCAGTATCATGGTACCGCATTCTTCCTGAAAAATTCGATACAGAATATGACAGCGCCGTGATTTTTGGAGAAGCCCGATGTCTGGATGGCACTTCGGAAAAACAGGAAGCGCTGCAGGCGCTTCTTAGTAAATATTCAGCGCCTTATCAACAGGAAGGAATGGCTTATATAAAACAGGCCGGAGAGCATACTTCCGTATGGGCGGTTGATATACGCCATATGACAGGGAAAAGAGGACGGTAAGAGCGAATAGATGTATATTACAATAAAACATCCCCCAGGTAGGATTATACTTGGGGGGATGTTTTATGTTTCTTATCTTTTTTGGGGGGAAAGTCTTAGCCCATTATGTCTGAAACAATAGATCCTACCAGCTGCATATTCAGAACAGTCAGGACGACAGCGCATATCCAGCCAGTACAGGTTATCCATGTACGGTTTTTGAAGCGTTGCCCCATGATTTTTGCAGAACCGGTAAAGTATACAAGGGGGATCATGGAAATAGGGAGTGCAACACAGAGAAAGACCTGTGAATAGATCAGCAGATTGTCCAGGGCCGTTTCATTGCCGCCGTATCATAAAGTACAGAACATGACGGGGATGACGGAAATCAGCCGGGTTACCAGACGGCGCAGCCACAGGGGAATCTTCATATGAATAAACCCTTCCATGACAATCTGGCCGGTCAACGTTCCTGTAATTGTGGAGTTTTGTCCGGAAGCCAGGAGGGCGACCGCGAAGAGAATACCCAGAAGCGGGCTGGCAGCGGGTCCTGCGATTGACGGATCCTGCAGGGCATTGAAGAGAGCGGAGAAAGTACCCAGATCACTGGATGTTCCAAAAAGAGGCGCTGCCCAAAATGAGAAGCAGGCAGTTCACAATAAAAGCCACTGAGAGCTGAATATTGGAATCCCAGGCGGCAAACCGTACAGTTTTGGCAAGAGAGGCCTCATCGGTACGGTCATATTTCCTTGTCTGTGCAATGGAGGAATGAAGATATAGATTGTGAGGCATGACTGTGGCGCCTATAATGCCCAGTGCCATCACCAGCTGGTCATGATGGAGAATTTCCGGTTTGGGAATAAAACCGTTCAGCAGGGGGCCTATCTGCGGATCAGCCAGCATCACTTCATAAAGGAAAACAGCCATAATGACAGTAATGAGGCAGGCTACAAGGGCTTCAATGCGCCGGAAGCCGAAACGGGTTAAGAGAAGCAGCAGGAGTACATCAAACACGGTGATCATGACACCCAGAGAAAGGGGAATGGCAAAGAGCAGCTGCAGGGCAATGGCCCCGCCCGATGACTTCTGCGATATCAGTGGCCATAATAGCCAGCTCGGTAATGATCCAAAGAATAAATCCGGTTTTCCGTCCTGTATGGGCCGCGTGGCCTGGGCCAGATCCATCTGCGTGACAATCCCCAGCTTGGCGGACATGTACTGCAGCAGCATGGCAATGGCGCTGGAGATGGCAATGACTGAGAGAAGAAGATAACCGAACTGTGCACCGCCGCCGATGGAGGTGATCCAGTTGCCGGGGTCCATATACCTACGGCGACCAATGCACCGGGACCTGAAAAAGCCCAGAGGTTTTTTAAGAAATGATTGGTGGAAGGAATCTTTACCGTGTTATTGATTTCTTCCAGACTGGGGCCGTTTGGCCGTTTGATAATTTGGTCCATAAATCATGTCCCTTCACGAAAAGTTTGTTTGGCGTAAATGATAATAATTATCACTTATGGAATTATCGTATCTCTTTTCGATTTAGAATGCAAGGCACTTTTTTTATAAAACTGAGTGATAAAATGATAATTATAAAAAAGTGCTGCAGAATAACATAAGCAGGAGTATTCAAGGAAGAAAGGAATCTTCCTTGAAGCAGCAGTTTCTTAAAATGACAAACGGCGGCAGACGGAAAGGGCGAATATGCCAGCCAAAACAATCGGAGGCCTGTTTTTCCATAAGTTTAAAAGATTTTCTAATTTGACAACGATTTTTCTGTCCGTATATGGGGAAAACAGAAAAATATGAACAGCCGGCTTCCTTTTGCGGGTGCAGGTCTTGTGAAAAACCGGATTAACCGAGTATAATTTAAGATGCAAAGGAGGGGGTGCACTTTGGATATCGACTTCCATTTTGGAACGACGTATGTATTATCCCGTTGGTCAGGTTTTGACAGCCGCCGTGCAAAAGCGATTGCAGCCAGTTCCCAGCTGGTGGATGAGAATACGCTGCAGATGGCGGAACCTTACCAGGGGAGGCCTACAGGACACGCAGCCTGGGAAAATGTAACCAATGCCGATCACAATAATGATGTGTGGATTCCTTTTCATTTTCTTCCGGGGCTGTCGGGAGAGACAGCGGAGGAACGGCTGGTGTGCAGGAAAAACAGTGCCGTGGCGCAGGAAATGATTCATGCGGTTCCGCAGGTGACTGATCAGTACGGCACGTTGTTTCAGCTGGGGACTACTGTCCATACCTATGCCGATACCTGGGCGCACCAGGAGTTTTCAGGACTGGCAGATTCCATTAATCTGGTAACGGCTCTGGAATCGGTAGGAATTCAGCTGCAGCTTCATAAAAACAGCACAGTCAATGAAATCGTTGAAGATGTAGTTCATTCTGTAACTAATCTCTTTGCCCGCGGAACCGGTGCATTAGGGCATATGAGTGCGCTCCACTGGCCGGATATGCCCTTCCTGGAGTGGAAAAGCAAAGAAAAATTTCCTGCAGGGCGGAAAAACTGGGATGAGTTTATGGAAGCCAGCGGAGAGGTGTTTAAGGTTCTTTCTTTTCAGGCAGGGGGAACAGAAAAAATGCTTTCTGCGAAACAAAGAGGACAGCTTATGGAATCTTTCCGGGAGATTCACAGTACTGATTTCAATGAACGGAATGATGAGTGGGTCAGACGGATTCAGGCGAATCAGTTCGGGTTTGCCGATTTTGACGAAGAAGACCGTCATGTGGTGTATGATGCCAATTATATCCTCCATAATCCGGATTTCTGCCGTCAGTTTTATCAGGCTGTAGATCAGCAGTACCAGTGGGTGAGAAACAGACTGGACGGGGAACATTTGGATATTGAATGGGGAGAGTAAGAGGCTTTTTATATTTGGGGGCGGCTGCAATCCGGCGGCTCCATGAATGTATCATGAGGTGTTATGCAGAAAGGGGCATTTATGATGAAAATGAA
>ENA-OQIG01001184-OQIG01001184.1-human-gut-metagenome-genome-assembly--contig:-NODE-1184-length-12139-cov-3.126124_pt1 | contig 12139 bp, 7 predicted proteins | sample MGYA00242576_ERZ504741 | MGnify/ENA primary metagenome ERZ504741 (study PRJEB26092, sample SAMD00036436) | human gut metagenome | host: Homo sapiens | study: EMG produced TPA metagenomics assembly of... | reverse complement strand
TCTTTATTCTTTCCTTCTTCCAAATATTCACTGATATCCTGCCGTAGCCAATCATAATGGAAGAGTCTTTTGTAGGCTACATTCTTCTTGAGCATGATTTCTACGTTCACCTGGCTGTTCTGATAACAAGTCAGTTCGTTTCTGAACTGTTCATTGTGTTCGGCCAGTCGCTTGATTTCCTGCTCCCGTTCACGACGCAATACGGTGCAGACCGGAATCAGTAGTTTCATTACCACATTATCCATCACATGGTGTCCCTGCATATACAAGTAAGTAGTTTCCGGCACCAAGCCAGCTCTTTAAATTCAGTCCGCAATCCATTCACCTGATTGATGTTATGGGGGAATTTCCTTTTCAACTCTGCCAACTTCTGATTAACCCGTTGTTGAAGGGATTCCAAGCTCTTTTCCGGATGCCGGAGATTAATCTCGCGCAAAGAAGTATAAGTATGGAAATCGTACATGGGGAAAGTATAAGTATCCCGTTGGCGATAGAACCATACGTTCCAGAGGAAAAGCGGATATACAATTTCGGAGTACTTCTTCAGGAAGAAGTTGAAATCTAAAATGGAACGGTCATTCAACGTAGCCTGCACACATACTTCGTGAAGGCTTTCGGCAAAACAATGATAGTTTTCAATAGCATAGGTATAAGTTTGGAAAATATACCTGTTCCGGTTGATTTTACGGGAGGTATTGGTAGCTCCCTGCAACAGGAAATCATAGTCACTGTCCACACAGGCAATCAGACTTCTCCCCAATTCGGCTGTATTCAGCGTGTTCATGAGTACCATCTTTTTTCCTTTTGCCAGGGAGGTGGCCGAAGGAAGCATCACTTGGAAATAGTGTTCGTCGTCTTCAAACTCTTCAAGCAATGTGCGCCAGAAAGCGATGTCGTCATAGCTTTCTACGTAAGCGATGATACGTCGGCGGGCTTTCTTCGGATAAAGCTTATGGGCGGCATTGAAATAAGAAGAAGTCAGATTATCTCGTAGTGAAGTTGCCATTTGTTCTATTACAGGTTACGAATTACAAATTACAGTTGGGAGAATCCTTGTCGAGCTTGTGCCCTACGGTGGTAGATATATCACTTACTTCTGTCACGGCATCCAGCCAGCCTTCCATAATGACGGCAGGCGAATGGTAGTCAGGATAATCTGCACATTCGGATTCAGTTCACGTATCATAGCAATCAGTTTCTGCTGCCATTCTATATGAAGGGAGGCTTCCGGCTCATCCATAAACAATACACAATGGCTGTTGTCCTGCACGAGTACGGTCAACAGGATAACCAGCATTTGCTTTTCACCGGACGACAGTTTATAAGGGAATAATAGTTCGCCATCCTGATAGAAAGCGATATCGTTCCGTTTCCGGTCTATCTTTTTGCGTGTATAGCTGAACAGTTCGTCAATCATATCCTGAAAACGACGTTTAGCTACAGACAATGTGGCTGCCTTACGACGTTCTTCTTCATCAGTGCTGGAAAGCATTTCAATCATCTTATTACCAATGTTGACCTGATAATCGAGGTAACGGCGTTGCAAGAGATAGAGTTGCCAGTCCAGTTCAGACTTTACATTCTTGTCGGCCATGCGGGCTGTGAAGTCACCCATAATCAGGGGACGGTCGTAGCTTCGGATGACGTCATAAGGAATATAGGTTGCCTGGGGATTGTCGAAAAAGAGACGCACTCCGTTCTTCTCGTCACTTTTCATTTCACCGGAAAGTTCTTCGAGGTATCCCACCGAACGGTTCAGAATGGTAGTCTTCCCCACTCCGTTGATGCCGGAGAGGATGTTCACATCGGGACGCAAATCCCATCCTATATTAAAGCGTTCCCATAGTCCGTGTATCTCGATACGACGGATATAATTGGCTTGTTGTTCCATAATATTCAAGTTTAATCAAGGCAAATATAAACAAATCATACGATAAAAGACTACCTTTGCAACCGTTTTCTCTATTTGATTGTTAATGATATCAGAGATATGGTAAAATAAATAGTATCAACATGGACAAAAGTAAGAACCTGTATGGTCATTTGTTTGCGCTTACAGCAAACGTTATGTGGGGATTAATGTCTCCCATCGGTAAGTCGGCTCTTCAAGAGTTTTCTCCAATTTCTGTCACTACATTCCGCATGGTGGGGGCAGCAGCCGCTTTCTGGATCCTTTCCATGTTTTGCAAACAGGAACATGTGAATCATCAAGATATGCTGAAAATCTTCTTTGCTTCACTGTTTGCGCTAGTATTCAATCAAGGAGTGTTTATCTTCGGACTTTCTATGACTTCTCCTATTGATGCTTCTATCGTAACTACCACTCTACCGATTGTAACAATGGTTGTAGCGGCCATTTACTTGAAAGAACCTATTACCAATAAGAAAGTACTGGGGATTTTTATAGGTGCTATGGGAGCGCTCATTCTCATTATGAGTAGCCAGGCAGGAAGCAACGGAAATGGAAGCCTGATTGGCGACTTGCTTTGTCTCGTTGCGCAAATCAGTTTCTCCATATACCTGACTGTATTTAAAGGATTGTCTCAACGATATTCGGCAGTAACGATTAATAAATGGATGTTCATATATGCTTCAATGTGCTATATTCCGTTCTCTTATTATGATATTTCTACGATTCAATGGACTTCTGTTTCCACTGTCGCCATTATACAGGTACTTTATGTCGTATTAGGAGGTAGTTTTCTCGCGTATCTCTGCATTATGACTGCACAGAGGCTGCTCCGTCCTACGGTAGTCAGTATGTACAATTATATGCAACCGATCGTGGCTACGATTGCAGCAATCGCGATGGGTATCGGAAGTTTCGGCTGGGAGAAAGGGATTGCTATCGCACTTGTATTCCTGGGAGTATATATTGTGACTCAAAGTAAATCAAGAGCTGATCTTGAAAAAGCAGAAAAAGCCTCATTAATAGTACAAGCGGGTAGAAAGACTAACGTTTCCTACCGCTTATGCTAAATGTATTCTTTAAGAATCAGAATCTTATTATCATTTAAAGTCTCATTTCAAATCCTCAAAATAAGTATCGAGCAAGCTTCTTGCAGCTATAAACGAAGTCAGGTTGCCTTTCAATACCTGCTGTTCTTTTTCTAAGAGCATTGTTTCAATCTTCGGATTATGATAAAAGCTGTCACGAAGTTGTTCATTGATGCTTTCATACATCCAATATTTACTTTGCTCGTTGCGGCGATATTCAAAATAGCCGTTTTCTTTCACAAAGTCAATGTATTCGTAAATCATGTCCCAGACCTCCTTCACTCCCAGATTATAAAAACCGGAGTAAGTCAATACTTTGGGAATCCATCCGGATTCAGGCGCAGGAAACAGATGTAATGCATTACGGAATTGAGTGGCAGCCAACTTGGCACGTTCCAGATTATCTCCATCGGCCTTATTGATAACGATACCATCCGCCATCTCCATAATACCACGCTTAATCCCTTGCAGTTCATCGCCCGTACCGGACAACTGAATCAACAGGAAGAAATCAACCATCGAGTGAACAGCCGTTTCGCTCTGTCCCACTCCTACGGTCTCCACAAAAATCTTATCGAATCCGGCAGCTTCACAAAGAATAATCGTCTCACGTGTTTTACGTGCCACTCCTCCCAAAGAACCGGCTGACGGACTAGGGCGGATAAACGATTTAGGATGTACGGAAAGCTGCTCCATACGCGTTTTATCCCCTAAGATACTGCCTTTACTACGCTCACTACTAGGGTCGATGGCCAATACCGCCAGTTTGCCCCCCTTTTCGAGCACGTGCAGACCGAATACATCTATGGATGTACTCTTTCCCGCACCGGGAACGCCGCTGATACCAATCCGGATCGAATTACCGGAAAATGGCAGACACTTCTCTATGATTTCCTGTGAGACAGCCTGATGTTCAGGCTTTACGCTTTCCACCAATGTCACAGCCTGACTCAATATGGTGACATCACCTTTTACGATACCTTCTACAAACTCTGCTACTGAAAGTTGGCGTTTCTTAGGTTTCCGCTTTAAGTAGGGATTCACAGATGAGGGTTGCTCAATGCCTTTATTGACAACAAGCCCCTTATATTCTTCACTATTTTCAGGATGTTCCATAATCATAGGATTTAGCGTTTGATATTGATTTCAACTTTCGGGCGTAACGGATCATTTGTTATCATCAGGATACGTAAATGATGCTTCTTATTACCTACGTCACGCTTACGAATAGTTACTTTGAGCTTCGTCATTCCATCCGGAGGAAGGACCGTCTTCTTCAGGCTCACTCCTACCGACGAATTGAATACCTGCAACTTACTGATGACTAACGGAGTCTTTCCGGAATTGGCTATCAATATATCATGGCTTACCTTATTCTTCTTTATCAACGGGATACTAAGATCAATATCCGTTTCCGAAATGTGCATGGCAGGAGCGTTCAAAGAATCTTTTTCCGTCATACGAGAGAAGTCGGGAAGAAGAATGGCCGAAACCGGTATTTCATTATCTTCGCTCACCTTATCACCGGAGAAACGGGAAAGGTAGACAGAAGTCTGTGTCAATCCGTAATCTTTTAGCTGGCTCGCATCCAGCGTCAGTTTGATAGTTCCCTTCTTGCCTTTCAACAAGACTTTGGTTCCGCTTCCATTTTCAGATAAGGAGGCAGATGCATCAATACCGGTTCGTAAGGACGATCCGAAAGATTGGCGATATCAAAGGTCAATGAAGGCTGCTGTCCGCGATAGACATCGGGGAAAGCAAACTCATCACGATCCAAACGAATATTTCCGATTGTATAAGGAAGTAGCTTTGTATAATCTTTTATTTCCTGCACGACTTCACCGGTAAACTTCAGATAGACCAAGCTCGGACTGGCATTGCTATATATTCCTATCGACTTTTCAAAATGTCCTAACGCTTTTGCGTCAAAAGAAGCTTTTACTACTCCTTTTCCTCCCGGGGCAATCGGTTCTTTAGTCCAGTCGGCCACGGCACAGGCACAAGAGGTTGTGACGTTGGTCAGTACCAATGGCTGGTTTCCCGTGTTAGTGATGGTATATTCCACTGTCACCGGACGTTTCCACTCAATTTGTCCGAAGTTATGTGTCTCTTTATTTGAAGAGATACGAGGTTGGGCAACGGCTGCCAAAGCGACAGTAAGTAAAGATAATATAGATAATAAACTACGTTTCATGCGATATTTTTTATTTTGGTGCACAAATGTAGGGGTTTTAGATGAGTTTTTCACCACAGATTACACAGATTAACACAGATTGACGAAAGAGGATAATTCTCCCCATCAAGAGGTATCAAATAGATTCAGGCACGGATTACGCCTATTTTACGGTTTCAGTTTATCTAATGAACCGTAAAATCGGCATAATGCGTGCCTGAATATTTCTCTTACAAATGTCCTGCGTTACTCTTTAACAGCTACCGTCATCGAAGCAGAATGTGAAGCATATTCTGGTGCGTATGCACATTGCATGGTTGCCAGACCTGTTTCGTAAGTTCCTGCACGGCTGACACGGTAACTATATTCCAATACATATACTCCTTTTCCTAAATGATCGAAGAAGAAATTGGTCGATGCATCTTTGATGTCTACGTAATAGCCCAGTCCGTTGTTCCAACGATAACCGGAAATGCTGCCGATCGGTTCGAAGCAAGCTCCCCGCTGATCTTTCAACTGCACAAAGTCCATCGGACGGTCTACACGGATGCTCAAACGGGAAACGACTTTATCACCTATCTGAAGAACAGTTTTCACTGTTATAGGCTGCAATTGAGGGACATTATTTACCATACGTTCCACATACAATTGTTTCTCTACATTCAACTCACCACCCTGTTGTTTCACATCACTGATGGGGGATTCAAATTCTGCATATACAGCTCCCCAGGCGATACCCGGATTTCTCTTTTCCACTTCAATCTTACGGGCATCCACCACGCTCCTCTGTGTGAAAGAACGTTTGATATATCCCAATCCGGGAACAGTTGTTTTACTCGGAGCAACCGTTTCCAGCACTTCATTAGCAATTACAATCCGTACATCTCCCTGATTGTCGAGTAAATTAACACCTTTCATCAGCAACGCAAATACCGCGTCGGCAGTAGCTACCGGAGAGTTCCATTGTTGTGTTTGCTTTTGCTTCAACAGCCAAAGTTTCATTTCTTCCACGGTATCGCTGTTACCGCCTATCGCCTCCAATGCTTCCATCACATCTACGTGAGCCTGCATCTGCATTCCGCCCCATGTATACGGATTCTCGTTGAAAGCAAAGAACATTCCCTGTTCATCCGTCTTGGTCAGGAATTCTTTCAAAGAAGCGACAAATTCCTGTGCTTCTTTCTTGCGTCCGGCTTTATCCAGTACAATAGCGGCAATCGCTTTCGTATCCATCGAAGGAGAAGTAAGCAGTTCTCCTACTTTAGAAAGATAATAGGTATAAGCAGCTTTATTGGCAGCAGGCACCTGCTCTCCGGAAATAGCGATGAGATACAAATATTGCAGAATACTGCCCGAAACACCGGTAAATTTCACTGCTTCTTTTTGTGCTTTCAAGATTTCCTTATATTCGTCTAAAGCTGATTGATGAAGGTAAGTGAAAGCATTTTGTTGTAAGGAGAGAGCTGTACCTGTTAATTTCTCACCTGTCAACATAGCCAGACGGGCATTCAGTTCGGCGATATAGGCAGTGACATATCGGCTGCCGGTCATTCCTTTATACCAAGACCATGCACCGTTTGCGTTCTGCAACTCCTGCAATCGGGTCAAAGCCGCGATATTATTGCTACGGATATTGTTCAAGTCAAACAAAGTGGCGATACGTTCTTTCTGTTGCTCTTCCGTTTGCGCTTCGAGCACCCAGGGAGATTCGGACAGAATGATGTTCTTCACTTCCTGATTCTTTTGCAGATTGCTCAAGAAGGTTTCTTTCGTACCTCCCTGCAATTTCCAACTTTCAAACACTGCTTTGATCTTCGGCTGACTGTTCATAATGAACGAAGCCAAGGTATTTACATAATATGCCGTAGCCCAGGAGATCGCATTATTGCTTGTAGGAAGACTCAAAGAAGGCAATGCCTGAATAGCATACCAGGCCGGATTTCCTGTAAACTCGACAGTCAGTTTACGGTCGGTTGCCGTTCTACTTTGTTGGTTGAACAGGTGGTCGAGTGAGAAAGTACGGGTTTCTTCTCCACGTACAGGCATTGGAAGTGTCTCTACCAAATGCTCTTTATTGCTAAGCACCGGAAGCAACTGTTGTTCTCCATCGCTGAAAGTACCGCTGTCGGCTATCATCCGGCATCCCAATATTTCGTATTTATCACTGACGGTAAACTGGAAGCTCACGCCAATCGTCTTTCCGGCAACAAGGCTGAATTTCTGTTTTTGTGTACTGATTACTTTCTCCGTCATCGGATCAAAAAGAATCAGAGTTACTGTTCCGGCTTGCGGCTTACCAGTCATATTAGAGATAGAAGCTGTAAGAGAAGTCTTATCTCCCACACGTACAAAGCGGGGAAGATTAGGAGTCAGCATAAATTCCTTACTCGTGGTAGCTTCACCGTCCAATGTTCCCATCAGCATCCCTTTCGTATGAGAATATCCACGGAAGTTCCAACGTGTCAGACTTTCAGGCATCGTGAAAGAGAACGAGATTTCTCCCTGTTCATTGGTACGAAGTTGCGGATAGAAGAAGGCCGTTTCTGCAAGATTCGTACGCAGGTCGGCAGGAGCTTCGGGAAGTGTTTCGTTTCCGGACGTTTCATCAAGTTTACCAAGTGTTCCCGTTTGGTCCCATCCTGACTCAAATTCCACATCTTCAGAAGCATCGGAGACTAAAGCCGGTACATATTTCACTTCCACCGCATTGCTCCAGCTTGTAACACTTCCTGTCATCGACACCTTTCTCTGAACCGCCAGACCTCTAACCACCACTCCATCAGCCAAAGACTCCGACAATGCATATACATTTCCTACACCGAAAGACATCACGAAATAATCATACGCCAATCCCGGCACTTTAAGGCTTTTCGTATTCCACCAGTAATTAAATGAATTATTGCCGGAATATCCGCTCATCCAATTAGAATACGGAACAATCTGACTATAGAAGATTTGGAAATTCTGCTGACGGTTCCATATCTTATCCAGTGAAGCATCATACATCGTTGCCAGCATCTCCGCATTAGCGGCTTGTCCTTGCGGTGTTTTAATCGTCAGTTTCCATTCTTCCTTCTGTCCGGGACGCAACTTATCGCGGAATACTTCCCACTTCATAGTCAATGTCTTATCCGGCACACGTCTGGTCAGCCGGGCATGTTCCTGATAAACCTGTCCATCTCTTACCATACAGAAATTCACAAACACACCGTCACCATAACTCTCCTGATATGGATATTCGAAGCGAACAATCGTATCAGACAAGTTCAACGTCTTACTTTCCAGCAGTTTATCACCGGAGAATACATTCATCATCACATAAGCATCCTTTTTCGACGTACCGAAGCAGAATACAGCCGGATGAGTCGCATCAAATTCCATATTTTCTCCATAGAACCAAACCGTCGTTTCTACAGGCGGACGTTTGTCCTCAATGGAGAAAAGAATCGTGTTAGTATCAGCAGTCACTTCCTTGCCCTGATTATCTTTCACCGATGCTTTCAGTACATAAGGGCCCGAAGGAAGATTCTTCCAATCGAGCATTATTTCTTCGTTAGAAGTAAAAGTCCCCGTTAAAACCGGTTTCTCTTCCAGTTGTTTGAAATCCTGGTCTTTGGCAGGATATAAGTAATAATTTCCTTTCACTTCCACAGGTTGTCCATTCAGGTTCTGCACGTTAAACATCGTGTCGAATGGTTTATCCTTACAAGTCTTATCATGCAATTCCACCTGCAAAACCAACGAACGATTTCCGGCCGAAATGACATCCGTAGAAGATTGTGTTTCACCCGCCACATTGGTAACAGTAGCTTCAATGGAATAGCGATAATATACTTTATCATCATTCTTATAAGAGTCACTTTCCTGCAGGCGGACCGGTATCGTAAATTCTCCGTTCTCATTGGCCGTCACTTCACCGGAAGCAATCTGTACCGATTCCGCAAAGCGCCAAAGGCTGTATGTAGAACGCATCACCTTATATTTTACCGGAAGATCCTGAAGCAATACACCGCTATAAGATTCTATCTTGCCTTTCACCTGCACTTCATCTCCCAACTTGTAACTTCCCTGTTGCTTTTCAAAAGTGATGTCAAATGTCGGACGTTTATAATCTTCCACGCGGATACTTGTACGGCCTCTTCCTGCCTTCAACGAGAACATTCCGTTCAGGCAAGCTGAAGGCAACGCGAAATCAGTGGCAAACGAGCCGAACTCATTGGTGCGTACCGACTTCTGCCCTACTTCCTGATTATTTGCATCCAATAAAGTAACCATATATTCCTTGTTCGGAAGCACATCCGCCGTATCTGATTTTTGAGAATAGGCAATTCCTTTCACATACACCGTCTGTCCGGGACGATACAAAGAACGGTCAGTCAATAAAGTCATATTTTCCGCTACCTTATCTTCGTCACCGTAATATCCGTAACTTCCTGCATAGATACCTTGCTTCGGCATCGCTGTATCCGTGCCCTTGGAAGCTTTCAGATAACGATATTCAGATTTCCAGGGAAATACTACCTTACCATCTTTGTCCGTCGTAAACTCTTGCAAAACTTTTTCATCGTTACTATACATCGTAACTTTCGCATTCGAAATAGGATGTCCCGTCTGTCCGTCCAACGTCACCACTTGATATTGTTTTTCCGGCAGACGACAAGTCAACACCTTGAAACGTGTTACGTCAAATTTGCTTTCACTGTCTCTCTTTGCACGAATATCCGGTATGATACGCATTACGTAAGCTCCAAGTTCGGGAGCTTTGAATGTAAACACCGTGTCCTGTGTCCGGTAATCTTCCGGACGAATTACAGAGTAATGTTGTTCTTTTATCAGTTTCTTCGCCTGATAATCCGGACGGTAAAACCATCCAGATTCTTATGTGAGGCTCTTAGTTCTATCTCTTCGTTCGGGAAAGCCTGATCTGCTGCATAGACATTCAAATAAGGAGCCAATATCTCTTCCCGAAGATTTTTCAGAGCATTGATTCTGTCATACCCCGGATAAAGACGAATCGCCTCATCGCAAAGCTGCAATGCATTAACCTGCTGTTGCTTTTCAATAGCATAACGGGCTTGTGCCAGGTACACTTCAGCACATATCGGTTCCGAAGCATATTTACTTTTCAATGTATTCAATGCTTTCAAGTAAGTGTCATCCGTCAATATCGAAGCCTCTCCCTTTGCTTGGAGAGGTCGGATATACCGTTCCGCTCCCCGTCTCCATTCCAAATAGTTAAGTGCAGTCAACACATAACCTTCTTTCAATCCGGCTGCTTTATAAGCAGAAAGCATATTTCCGTAAATAGCTATTATATCCTGTTTCACCGGATTTACGGCGTTCGTTTCAGTGTACCCGCCACCTAGTTTTTCCACTTGCAACAGAGCATCAATCCACGGGAAGCCAATAGATGATAGAGTCATGGTGATAATATTCACTCGTTTTCCCCAGTCTACGAAAGGGATATAGTCGCGTGAAGAAGTTTTGAGCAGTAACACAGAGTCAGCCAAGGCTTCTTTCACATTTGTCCGCACTTTTTCTACAAACATATTGGCGGTCCACTCGCGTATATCCGCGGAAGGCGTTTGGCCTACAATTTCCGTCCGTTGGCGAAGTTGCACTGGTTGTTGGCAGCATAATATGCATAAATTCCGGCTATCAGAGAATGCAAAATAGCACGGTCCATTGGTTGGTCGGTTTGTTTCACCCACTGTTCCAGTCCTTTCAGACCAGCATAAAGACTATCCGGATTCAACATTTCCCGGTATTTCATCCGCCACGCGTATGCTTTGAGCATCTGCGGAGAGTTTTTCTCTTTTTCCCCTTTCTGATAAATCTCATCAGTCAGTTTTATCACTGTCTTAGGCAAGCTCTTTTTCTCTGCTTGCTCCACTTCTTTCCATAATTTGTCGAAAGTCTGTGCCTGCACCGCCGGAATCACTCCCAACCATAGTAGCACCATCATACAAATCTGCTTTACTTTCATAATCTTTCTAGTTTAAGTTCGCTATAAGTCTCACTCTATAAATAACAAAGTAAAGAAATAAAGTTTAAAGATTTGTACTTTTTAGCTTAAAAAAAACTTTTATCAAGCTACCAACCTTATACTGTATCGTATAGACGTTAGCTCATTACCAGATTCACTTTAGAATAAAAAAATATTATTCGGTTTGTTATTTAATTGAATAGTTCATTTTTGCACTGTTTTCACCACAGAGGACACGGAGGCACAGAGGTGAATTTGGTTTATGATTACGGTTGTGACCCTAATTTTGATGCGTAATCCTTCTTCTATAAAGTTGAAAAAACATAAAAACATCTGCCACCTGCAACCAAACGCGTGTAATACACTAGTTGACAAATAGTTGGAGCGTTGCAGATACTGTGGCAGATAGGTTGCAGATAAAGTATCTGCAACACAGTATAAACCTTACATAAGCTAATTCTCTAGGAGGGCAAAAGTTTATTGTATACATTAACTTCCCGTTTCCAGGCGGGGAACTGTCGTTTCCGGCATTAGAAATTACAGTTTCCACGGTAGGAAACGAGAGTTTCTAAGGCGGGACACTACAGTTTCTACGTAAGGATACTGTCGTTTCCCCGTAGAGACACCACAAATTATCCATAGAGTCACCCCAATTATCCCATAGCTTTGCATCAAGGAATCAAGGCTTTTTCTTTGATTATATAACGTGTGGCAGATACTTTATCTGCAACCTATCTGCCGCAGGTATCTGCAACGTTCCAACTATTTATCAATTAGCGCATTACACGCTTTTCGTTGCAGGTGGCAGATGTTTTTATGTTTTTTCGGTTCTTCGTCAAATTTGGTGGTAATCTCTTTTTTTATTTCGACGGTTTCCCTCTTCTTCTTTCTTAATCCTATAAAAGTTGTAGATATGTTTGCTTTTTAGTAACTTTAAAGACACCACATCATTAAGAGTTACAATGCAACAAGTCATATCTACA
>ENA-OQIG01001183-OQIG01001183.1-human-gut-metagenome-genome-assembly--contig:-NODE-1183-length-12142-cov-3.515273_pt1 | contig 12142 bp, 20 predicted proteins | sample MGYA00242576_ERZ504741 | MGnify/ENA primary metagenome ERZ504741 (study PRJEB26092, sample SAMD00036436) | human gut metagenome | host: Homo sapiens | study: EMG produced TPA metagenomics assembly of... | reverse complement strand
CTCTGATTGGAAAACCGGCAGCTCTTATGAATAAGGAAGAAAAAGTAACCGCCATCCAGTTTTGAATGACGCAGGCGCTTTCTCATAACAAAATCAGGAGACAAAATCTCCAAGTATTTTGGAATTTCCAAATTTACTCTGTACAGTTACATCGACGTAAACAGTCGTAAATCATCTTAAGAACTAAAAATTTTTAAGAACCAAAAATTTTAAGGAGGATACAGTAACATGGATCAGAAGATTCTGTGGGCAGTAAACAAAATGCCTAAAACAGATGACAAAAACCTTCCAATTATGGGACTTGAGGAGATCAAAAAGGCACGTACTTTCCACGAGAGCTTTCCTCAGTACAGCGAAACACCATTAACCAAGCTGCCTCACATGGCTTCCTATTTAGGAGTTAAGGAAGTATATGTAAAGGATGAGTCTTACCGTTTTGGTCTGAACGCATTTAAGGTACTGGCGGATCTTTTGCAATGGCTCGTTACATCGCAAAAGAAACCGGAAAGGATGTTTCTGAACTTCCTTATTCCGTACTTACTTCCGAACAGTTAAGAAAAGAATTCGGACAGGCTACTTTCTTTACAGCAACAGACGGCAACCACGGCCGTGGTGTTGCATGGGCTGCTAACCGTCTTGGACAGAAGGCAGTTGTTCATATGCCTAAGGGAACTACTCAGCCCCGTCTTCAGAATATCGCAAAAGAAGGCGCTCAGGTAGACATCCAGGAATTAAACTATGATGACTGTGTTCGTCTGGCTGCTAAGGAAGCGGATGAAACTCCAAGAGGCGTTATCGTACAGGATACTGCCTGGGACGGCTACGAAGAGATCCCGGCATGGATCATGCAGGGATACGGCACCATGGCAATGGAAGTTGGTGAACAGTTAAAAGCTCAGGGATGTGAGCGTCCTACCCACATCTTCGTACAGGCCGGTGTTGGTTCCTTAGCCGGTGCAGTTGTTGGTTACTTCTCCAATCTGTATGCTGACAACTTACCTACATTCGTAGTTGTTGAGGCTGAAGCTGCTGCATGTCTTTACAAGGGTGCTGCTGCCGGTGATGGAGACATCCGCATTGTAGACGGCGATATGCAGACCATCATGCAGGTCTTGCATGTGGTGAACCGAACACCATTTCCTGGGACATCTTAAAGAACCATGTAAAAGTATTCATTGCTGCTCCTGACTGGGTTGCTGCAAATGGTATGCGTATGTTAGCTGCTCCTGTTAAGGGCGATGCTCCGATCACCTCCGGTGAGTCCGGTGCTGCTCCATTCGGTGCATTAGCAGCTATGATGACCATGGACGAATACAAAGATTTAAGAAATGACATTGGCCTGGATGAAAACTCCAAAGTACTGCTCTTCTCTACAGAGGGCGATACCGATCCTGATCGCTACAAGAACATTGTATGGAAAGGCCTTGACAAATAACTATTAACCATCAAAAGTAATTGCAAAACAAGAGGAGGATATTTAAAATGAATCTGGATTACGCAAAAATCAAAGAAGCAGCTCAGAATTATCAGAAAGATATGACTAAGTTCTTACGTGAGATCGTTAAGAACCCAGGTGAGAGCTGTGACGAGAAGGCTCACATCACCCGCATCGCAGAAGAAATGAGAAAGTTAGACTTCACCAAAGTTGAGATCGACCAATGGGCAACGTACTTGGCTATATGGGAACCGGAAAAACCCTGATCGCATTTGATGCTCATATCGATACTGTAGGTATTGGTAATAGAAATAACTGGAACTTCGATCCATACGAGGGATATGAGAACGAGACCGAGATCGGCGGCCGTGGCGTATCTGACCAGTGTGGCGGTATCGTATCTGCTGTTTACGGCGTAAGATCATGAAAGACTTAGGCATGCTGTCTGACAAGTACACTGTATTAGTAACCGGTACTGTTCAGGAAGAAGACTGTGACGGTCTGTGCTGGCAGTATATCATCAACGAAGACAAAGTTCGTCCTGAATTCGTAGTTTCCACAGAGCCAACTGATGGTGGTATCTACCGTGGACAGAGAGGACGTATGGAAATCCGTATCGACGTTAAGGGCGTTTCCTGCCATGGTTCCGCTCCAGAGCGTGGTGACAACGCTATCTACAAGATGGCTGACATCCTTCAGGACGTTCGTGCTCTGAACGAGAACGACGCAGCTGATGACAAGGAAGTTAAGGGCCTTGTTAAGATGTTAGACAAGAAATACAATCCAGAATGGGAAGAGGCTAACTTCCTTGGACGTGGTACTGTAACTGTATCCGAGATCTTCTTCACCTCCCAAGCCGTTGTGCAGTTGCTGACTCCTGTGCAGTATCTCTTGACCGTCGTATGACCGCCGGAGAAACATGGGAAAGCTGCTTAGACGAGATCCGTGCCCTTCCGGCTGTTAAGAAGTACGGCGATGACGTTAAGGTTTCCATGTACGAATACAATCGTCCTTCCTACACTGATCTGGTATATCCAATCGAGTGCTACTTCCCAACATGGGTAATCCCGAAGGATCATGATGTAACCAAGGCTCTGGAAGAAGCTTACCACAACCTGTACGGTGAAGAGCGTATCGGTGCTGAGGAAACTCTGGCTATGAGAACCGCTCGTCCTCTGACTGACAAGTGGACCTTCTCTACCAACGGCGTATCCATCATGGGACGTAACGGAATCCCTTGCATCGGCTTTGGACCAGGCGCTGAGGCTCAGCTCATGCTCCGAACGAGAAGACCTGGAAACAGGATCTGGTAACCTGTGCAGCTGTATATGCAGCTCTTCCAACTGTTTACTGCAAGTAATCAATTATTTTAGCCAGTCTGCGTGGCCCTTCGGGGCTGCGCTTCCATCAAGAAATTCTTTAAATTCCATAAACCTACATATAAAAGGAGAATTGAATCATGAAAACATTACAGGATTACATTGACAAGCTGAAAGCATTAAACTTCAAAGAAATGTACGAAGGCGATTTCTTCCTGACCTGGGAGAAGACAGACGACGAGCTGGAAGCTGTCTGGACTGTTGCTGATGCTCTCCGTTACATGAGAGAGAACAATATTTCTACAAAAGTATTTGAGAGCGGTCTGGGTATTTCCTTATTCCGCGATAATTCTACCCGTACCCGTTTCTCTTTTGCTTCTGCATGTAATCTGCTTGGTCTGGAAGTTCAGGATCTGGACGAAGGCAAGTCTCAGGTTGCCCATGGCGAGACTGTACGTGAAACAGCTAACATGATCTCTTTCATGGCTGACGTTATCGGTATCCGCGATGATATGTACATCGGCAAGGGCAACGCTTACATGCATGAGGTTGTTGATTCTGTAACCCAGGGTTACAAAGATGGTATCCTGGAGCAGAAGCCAACCTTAGTAAACTTACAGTGTGATATCGACCATCCTACCCAGTGTATGCTGATATGTTGCACATCATCCATGAATTCGGCGGCGTAGAGAACTTAAAGGGCAAAAAGCTGGCTATGACATGGGCTTACTCTCCATCTTACGGCAAGCATTATCCGTTCCTCAGGGCGTTATCGGTCTGATGACACGTATGGGTATGGAAGTTGTTCTGGCTCATCCAGAAGGCTACGAAGTAATGCCAGAAGTTGAAGAAGTTGCCAGAAAGAACGCTGAGAAGTCCGGCGGTTCCTTCCGTGTATCTCATGACATGGCTGACGCATTCAAGGATGCTGATATCGTTTATCCAAAGAGCTGGGCTCCATTTGCAGCTATGGAAAAGAGAACCAACCTGTATGCTGAAGGCGATACCGATGGCATCAAGGCTCTTGAGAAAGAACTGTTAGCTCAGAACGCAGAGCACAAAGACTGGTGCTGTACAGAAGAGCTGATGAAGACAACCAAGGACGGAAAGGCTCTGTACCTGCACTGCTTACCAGCTGATATCAACGGCGTAAGCTGCAAGGACGGCGAGGTTGAGGCTTCTGTATTCGATCGTTACCGTGATCCTCTGTACAAAGAAGCAAGCTACAAGCCATACGTTATCGCAGCTATGATCATGCTGGCTAAGTTTGCTGATCCTGCTGAGATCTTAAAGAAACTGGAAGAAAAAGGAACTCCAAGAGTATTCAAATAAAATCTAGTTAAAAGATAGGTGTTTCTGAGCTGCCGGACCGGAGCGCGTCGTAAATGGCTTTCTGTCAGACGCACTCGGGCTACCGGTGGCTCTTTTTATCGAAAAAAGGGGTAATTAACAATGGAAAACAAGAAGAAAAAACGTATCGTCATTGCTCTGGGCGGCAATGCTTTAGGAAATACTCTTCCTGAGCAGATGAAGGCAGTAAAGATCACCGCTAAGGCTATCGTAGACCTGATCGAGGAAGGCTGCGAAGTGATCGTAGCTCACGGAAACGGTCCGCAGGTTGGTATGATCAACAACGCTATGGCTGCATTAAGCCGTGAAGATGCAAACCAGCCTAACACTCCTCTTTCTGTCTGTGTTGCAATGAGCCAGGCATATATCGGCTATGACTTACAGAATGCTTTAAGAGAAGAGCTTTACAACCGCAATATCTATGATATCCCGGTTGCTACCATGATCACTCAGGTACGTGTAGACGCAGATGATCCTGCTTTTGACGCTCCATCCAAGCCAATCGGTCACTTCATGACAGAAGAACAGGCTAAGATTGCTGAAGAAAAGTACGGATATATCATGAAAGAAGACTCCGGAAGAGGCTACCGTCGTGTTGTTGCTTCTCCAAAGCCAGCTGAGATCGTTGAGATCGGCGCGATCCGTTCCTTAGTTGACTCCGGTCAGTTAGTAATTGCCTGCGGCGGCGGCGGTATTCCTGTTACAAGACAGGGCAACCACTTAAAGGGCGCAAGCGCTGTTATCGATAAAGACTTTGCAAGTGAGCTGTTAGCTGAAAATCTGGATGCAGATTTCCTTATCATCCTCACTGCTGTTGAAAAAGTTGCTATTAACTTCGGAAAGCCGGAAGAAAAATGGCTGGATGACCTTGAAACCGAAGAAGCTAGAAAGTACATCAAAGAAGGACATTTCGCTCCTGGCTCTATGCTTCCAAAAGTTCAGGCTGCTGTTAAATTTGCTGAATCAAAACCAGGACGCACTGCGCTCATTACGCTGTTGGAGAAAGCAAAAGACGGTATCCAGGGCAAGACCGGTACCCATATCCATTTAGCGTAAATAAAGGGGGCATTGCATATGAATACAACCAGTAAAGAAGGATCTTTATTTGAATTAGACGGCGTGCCGAAATTAAGCCAGGCATTTCCTCTGGCATTACAGCACGTTGTGGCAATGATCGTAGGCTGCGTTACACCTGCCATCATCATTTCCGGTGCAGCCGGTCTTGAAACCGCAGACCGTGTACTGCTGATACAGGCATCTTTAGTTGTGTCTGCACTTGCTACTCTCCTGCAGCTCTTCCCAATCGGAAAGAAGACAGGTTTTCACTTAGGTGCCGGACTTCCCGTTATCATCGGTGTAAGTTTCGCCTATGTGCCAAGTATGCAGGCCATTGCTGATCAAGGCGGCATCCCGGCTATCCTGGCGCCCAAATCGTAGGCGGTGTCTGTGCTATCCTTGTAGGACTGACGATCAAAAAGATCCGTAAGTTCTTCCCACCTTTAATCGCCGGTACCGTAGTTTTCACCATCGGCCTTTCCCTTTACCCAACTGCTATCAACTATATGGCGGGAGGTACAGGAAGCGCTACTTATGGTTCCTGGCAGAACTGGCTGGTCGCTATCTTTACTCTGGTAGTTGTTACTGGTTTAAATCATTTTGCAAAAGGATTTTTAAAACTGGCATCTATCCTGATTGGTATGATCATCGGATATATCTTTTCCAGCTTCTTTGGTATGGTAAGTTTCTCCAACGTAGCTCAGGCTGGTGTGTTCCAGCTTCCTCAGGTCCTGCATTTCGGCATTACTTTTGAACCATCTGCATGTATCGCCTTAGGACTGCTGTTTGTCATCAACTCTGTACAGGCTATCGGTGACTTCTCCGCTACTACTTCCGGCGGTTTAGACCGTGAACCAACTACAAATGAGCTTCAGGGTGCTATCCTTGGATACGGCGTTTCCAATATGGTCGGCGCATGTTTAGGATGTCTTCCTACTGCAACTTACAGCCAGAACGTTGGTATCGTTGCTACTACAAAAGTTGTAAACAGAGTAACTCTTGGTCTTGCAGCTGTGATCATCTTTATTGCAGGTGTATTTCCTAAATTCTCTGCTCTTTTAACAACTATTCCATATGCAGTACTGGGCGGTGCAACCGTTTCCGTATTCGCATCCATCGCCATGACCGGTATGAAACTGGTTATGACAGAAGATATGAACTACCGCAATACCTCTATCGTAGGTCTTGCAGCAGCTCTTGGTATGGGTGTTTCTCAGGCGTCTGCGTCCCTTTCCGCATTCCCTGCATGGGTAACAACTATTTTCGGAAAATCTCCGGTAGTTATTGCTACATTAGTAGCTATTATCCTGAATGTAACACTTCCAAGAGATAAAAAAGCCAATTAATGATGTTCAGAATGTTTAAAATGTTTCATTATTAATCTGGTCTCTTTTCTATCCTCAAAAGAGGGATGTCACCTGACGGCTTTTTAAGCCGGGTGACATCCCTCTTTTAATTTGTGTATCTATTGACTCACAAACACGCGCTAACGCACTCATTCTATTCCATCTCAAAAGTTACGCTTACCTGGGCTTCTATGGACACTTCTCCCGGCATAACGCCATATCTGCAGCAGCATCCTCCATCATCATCTGCTTGGCAGAAGCACCTGCTGTATTGTATCTCGCCTGAGGATAATAACCATCTTCCGATATATTTACTGCCTTTACAACCGTCATTCCTGCAGCCTCTGCCATGGCATCTGCCTTGTTCTTTGCCATTTCTACAGCCATTTTCAATGCTTCCTGATATTTTTCATCATAGTCACTGCAAAGATACTGAACACTGTCCAGTTCATTGACACCGGAAGCTACAGAAGCTGTAATGATCTTTCCTGCGTTTTCTACCGGGATATCTGAAACTGTGATGCTGGTACTCATCTGATAACCTGTAATCTTCTGGCGTCCGGAATTCCAATCGTAAATAGGACTCAAACCATAATCCGATGTCTGGATGGACTTCTCTTCCACTCCCAGACCTTTTAAAGTCTCCAGGGTCTGATTTACATTTTTCGCATTTTCTTCCTGGCATTCCTGGGCTGTCGCTGCCTGTGTGTATACACTATACTGGATCTGGGCCATATCCGGCACTGCCTTTACTTCTTCCATACCGCTTACTGTAATACGGTTGTCACTGCTATCTCCCTGCTGCACCTTTACAGTATCCGGGATCTGCACACTGGTGCTGCATCCCCAAAGTCCTGTTGCCGTTAAAACACAAGCTGCCGCCAGCGCCATGTTTCTGTAAGTTTTCTTCATAATACGTTTCCTCCTTTTACTGTTTTCTTCTCCTTTAGAGGACATCTGCTGACCTCTTTTATAATTCTATTCTAGCAGATTAAGATTATTTTTGTTTTCTTTTCTCTTAATAATGATTTGCCTGTTTATTACAAATACCTGACAAATAAATGGCACATTATCTTACACAAAATGCAGACAATTCTCCCCTCTGCTGTATTGACATAAAAGAATGAAAATGATATGATACTAAGAGTAGCATTTCTTCGTTGGCCTACCAGATAAACAAAAACTGAGTATTCCATTCAGGGGTTGTACTGGTTTCGACGGGGGTCATGCAGCTGGTGAAGCTATCCCCATGCGATGGGTTAAATGGCAAAATTAAAAATAAACGCTAACGACGAATTAGCATACGCTCCTAATGGCAGCTGTCAGACTTAAGGCACCTACACTTTAAGACCCTGGCATCGACTATGTAGGAAACGACACATGCAAAGCTTTGCGCATGCGGGCGTATTATGAAGCTACTAAAACCGTCAGAGTGTTTCTTCCCGGACGGTAGAGGGAATGTCAAATAAGGAACTATGATAGTAGAAGAACAGGGAATTGATTTTCGGACAGGGGTTCGATTCCCCTCAGCTCCACGCTAAAAACCGCGTAAATACGCGGTTTTTTCTTTTTCGTGTTGCATTTCGTGTTGCATATTTTTATTTTACAAGGCCAGGATAATGAAGGGCACCGTCCTGATCCGGAGTGAGGACTACTGGTTCAGTTGCCATGCGGCCTTCTTCGTCCAGGTAATACCACTTGCCATTTATGGTCTGCAGACCTTTAAGCATGGCACCGTCTGGGCCAAGATAGTACCAGGAACCTTTGTACTGATACCAAGTGTTAGATACCATGAAACCGGCGCCATTGAACCAGTACCAGAGTTCTCCATCCTTGTGCCAGTCATTAGAAACATATTTTCCTGAGCCGTCTTTTAAATAGAAGCGCCAACCTCCGTTTTCCTGATGCCAACCTGTTTTTACTGTAACGGGAGTTAAAAAGAGTTTTCTCTCTTCCTGACGTCTGCGTGTGAGGCCAGATAATACCTTTCCACCAGCTTTATTGTATTCCAAAAACTTAGCTGCTATCTCAGAACGAGTACGGGTTCCTTTAGCCGTCAATCCGTCAATACTTCCGATGTTATACGCAAAAGATACCAAGGCATCAAACTCTGGCTGCGTCCAGTTGTAAGCACTGTACTTGTCCACTTTTGGACCATACTTCTTATCTACAGACTGTCTCAACCAATTATCTGCTGTAGCCTGGCTGATTTTCAAGCCTGGCAGATAGTTGTTCCCGTGATAGCCTTATCAGCATTGGTTGTACCGTATCCAATGGTCCATACTCCTACAGCATCCTGGTAAGCTGTCAAGCGGCAGCCTTCAAAACGTTTTATTAAATTCAGTCCATTATCTGATATTTTCATAGCATTTCCTTTCTTCCAAATGGTATCTTGAAAAGATTTTCTGCATATGCTATAATGCCGTTAGGCAAAAAGAAAGTATCTCATCTAAGAGACACACAAAACGAAAAGCCCAGGGACCGCAATTCCCTGGGCTTTTCTATTCCGTTTTGTATGGTGGCTTAAACCATAGGCTAGTTACCGACTACTTGTCACCGTCTAACCATTTGCAAATGAGGTGGCAAACCACACCTGCCACAACTGTGACAATAAAAGAAAGTATCCATTCCATCTAAGAGACACCCCCTTTCCTTACCGGTATAGGGGCGGTAACTTTGATATTATAACATATGCATGATTTTTATTCTACTGATTTATTGCGACGTCGCAAATGGCAGCCATAACCCGGGCTGCCTGCGGGAGATGTGTGGATCACCTCCATTCTATTTCTTGCTTGCCTGTTTGATAACCTGATGCGCTCCAGTTGCTGCCAGACCGGATACAATTCCGATAGCCGCCGCGTTGATCACATCTGTGGCTGGAAACTCTGGCATAAGATACATCCCTGCTACCCCCAGGACGCCACCAGTTACTCCGCAGACTACTGGTATCACTTCATCCTTCACTTTTTCCGTCGTCTTACATGCCATTCCGCCTAAATAGCAGATCACCGTGATCGCCGCCACGCCTGCAATTCCAAAATCCATACCTATACCTCCTGCTCTGCCGACTCATATGGTAAAGCCAGACATCTGTTATAAAGCTCTTCTCCAGTACCATTTCCACCTAATGCTTTATAAGGCCTAAACATATACTCCAAATTATCTCTGTCTTCCACAGTACAATACTTTCTCTTTAAATAGAATGTACATGCCTGATAGATCCGATCATGAAGTAAGGCAAGGACTGCAGCATTGATAGCTTGTGTCTTTATTTGCTCCTTTTTTAATCGTCCTGCTAATCTATGATATGCTGTAGCCAGGATACCGGAGATAGCTGCAAAAAGCCACGCAACCCAGTGCGCCGCTATGTACTGTGTAATTGGTTCCATTAAAACTTATTCCTCCACGATCAGATCTTCGCACTCCAGATCGATTAAGACCTGTCGAACCTGAGGCTTAATCTTTTCAGGAACCTGCGCATAGGTTTTTTTGCCCTTAACAATGAGGGTCGCATAAATAACTGCCATTGTCTCCACCTCCTTCCCAAATAATAAAAAGAGCAAAAGTCTAAGCATTTAAAATTGCCTCAACTTCTGTTCTGATCTTCACAGGCACGTTTTCAATATTAATTTTCCCTTTGCGGATCAGATCTGCATATACTCTTGCCATTATGCCTCACCTCCTTCATAAAGTTCTACAATTGCCAGCTGGGTATTTGTCACTTCTTCCTCTAATGCTGCATATTTTTCACGCAAGTCCGGAAGACGAAACTCTGCAATCAGAACGGTACCTGTTATATCTTTATACTCATACACTGCATTGCCCTCTGAATCAGTGCCTGTCTGGTTTTTCTCAACTCTAATTACATAATCCTTCTGTCTGGTCATGCGACCAGCATATACCAAATCTGTCCTGGATGCCATTGTGTCCCCATTTTCATCTAAAAGCAAAATAGATTTAACGCCTGACATCACGGTTTCAACTTCTTCAAAGGTCTGCTCCCCTGGCTGGAAGATAATACATCCTCCATCCTGCTGCAGTTGATATCCGTCAGCTACTAATTCATAACTCTGAGTTCCGATTTTGATAGATTCCATAATGTTCTATCTCCTTTCTGATTTGATTTTGTGTATAATAAAAGGCCTTTTAGGCCTTGGATTGTTATTTCTATGAAATTGGCTTAGTTTTATAGTAATTTAGAAACTCTTGGAACAAACAAACTCAACACAGATAATCATATTTCCAAGGTAGTCTTGAATGCTAATAATAATGGAGTAACGTTTACGATTGATGGCGTTCCTTATACTTCACCGATAATGGTTGCGGGAAAGAGCATTACTAGAATGGAAATTGATACAACATTATCTAAATTAACCCTTAGTTTCTTTTATGATGGGCAAATCATAAAACGGTATGTATCCTTGTCAGCATCTTAATTTATCAGTTGCAAAGACTTGTATTCCAATAGCAAACAATCTTTTTGTAGATTAAGCCGTACCAAAAATTATCATAGTTACCCATTTTTTTCCGGAAATGTAGAACCAGCTGTTGCAATTTTTAAATTATTTCCGTCTTTTACTGCTGTAAAATTGTAAACACCGCTATCTTCAACTTTTGTTTGACATATACCGCTAGCATATGTAGGAATGTTTCCAAAAATAGATTGAAGTGTCTTAGTTGCTACTCCATTTGTAAAGGTAAACTCTTCGATAATTAAAACAATCGTTGTAGTCTTAACTTTTATTTTAAAATATCCCGAATCTAAATTACTATTTTGTTTAGCAATCGCAGTCACCACATCCGCTGCACTGTCTGGCAATTTCGATACATCACCGATCTTCTGATTTACAGAATACAACGCTGCCATACTGGCAATCTTATCCGGATCATTAACGATCTGGCTTACTACTGCTGCTGCAATGGCTTCAATAGCATCACTGTTTCCTTTTATTCCTTCTTCCATATGTGTCAGTCTTTCCGCTGATAATGGCGTACTGGTATCAGGCTTATTTTTCCAAAGCTGTTTTACATAAGCCGTAAAGCTGCTCAATTTCATGTTTCTATTCCTCCTTCAGTTGGATAAATATCTTTTGATGGATACAGGTCTGTATCTGGATGCAGGGTAAACAGATCCTCTCCAGGATAAAGCGTGGTTGCCGGATATAAGGTTGTCTGTGGATACAGGGTATAAATTTCAACCTCGATCTTTATCTTCCCGCCTGCAGTCACCGGGTTCGGCGTGATCGATACTGATTGGATATAAATACTGTCTGCCATTATTCAGCCACCACCTCTATACATTCCATCAAAATCTCTTCTGCTACTTTATAGGTGAAATAAAGGCGATAGGTCACACGTTTTTGCGGAGCTATCATGGCACGGATCACATCCCCATTGATCTCACATTCACCCTGGGCTTCAGTTTCATAGTTGCCTTTAAGTTCCCAGGTGGCATCCCGGATCGTGAAGGGAGCCTGATCTCTTGCGTGTATCCGAAGTCCAATGCTTTTATTTTCACCTACATAGAAATGGACCGTTGCATCTTTTTCCTCCTTCCACTAACAGTTCTGTATAAATCTGCGTGCTACAAGTTCAGCCTCCCATTCCGTTTCAAGAAGCTGTCCATAGTAAGG
>ENA-OQIG01001182-OQIG01001182.1-human-gut-metagenome-genome-assembly--contig:-NODE-1182-length-12143-cov-3.968958_pt1 | contig 12143 bp, 11 predicted proteins | sample MGYA00242576_ERZ504741 | MGnify/ENA primary metagenome ERZ504741 (study PRJEB26092, sample SAMD00036436) | human gut metagenome | host: Homo sapiens | study: EMG produced TPA metagenomics assembly of... | reverse complement strand
CGGACTTTCTGTTGGACTGGCGCTGCTGGACTGGTATGGGGAAGCTGGTGTTGAGGCAGAGCGGAAAGAGTGTGGTACGGCTGCCTTTGAGACAAAAACTGCTTCTGGAACAGAAGAGACGCCTGAAATATCTGGAAATCTCCTGTTCGTAACAGTACCGGATGAAGAAGGCTACTCTGCCGGAATGCGCCATGCTGTGCCATTTTTAAATGATTTAAAAGAACGCTTTGACCTGGAATATACAGCACTGATCGATCTGGAACCGGCTTCCATGGAAAATGGGGCAAAGACCATTTATACAGGTTCTGTTGGAAAAACAATGCCTGCTGTATTGGTCCAGGGCGTAAAGGCCCATGTATTAAACTGTTTCCAGGGTGTCAGCTCTGTAGGAGTTTTAAGCAGCTTTTTCATGAAAACAGAACTGGCACCGGAATTTGCAGAAAAAAAGTGCTACGGAAATCTGCCCACCGCCAACCTGGTTTTGTCTTCGTGACCGGAAAGAAGGCTACGATGTGTCCGTGCCTTTCAGGCTGGTGGATACATGAGCATGCTTGGGTTTGAAAAAACGCCGGATGAAGTGATAAAGCGATTGAAAGAACTGGGAAAAGAAAGTTTTGAAGAATATGCCCGGAGAATGGAAGCGCAGTGGAAGGCTGTGGAAAAAGCAGAGGTTCCAGAAGAAAAAGCTGGTCTGACAAGTGAAGGCAATCCCCTGGCATGTCCCAGCGCAGCCGCCGTTGCAGAAGCAGAAGTTCTTACAGTCAGTGAGTTGCTGGCATACTGCCGCAAAGAACAGGGAGAAGCCTTTACTGCCTGGCTTTTAGAAGCCTACAAGACTCAGAAAGCCCACCTGGACAAAGGCGAGACCAACTTCCCATCAGCCACCCTTGATTTTATGGAGCAGCTGTTAAACCAGTCAGGAATCTCCGGTCCGATCATGATCCTTGGCTTTGCACCTCCATTTTATCCGGCTGTAGACAGTGGAAAAGAGGGAAAAATTCTTTTTAAAGAGATGAAAAAAGCAGCAGAGAAGGAGAATGTTTCCCTGAAATGCCATGAATATTTCTGCGGCATTTCCGACTTAAGCTACTGTGGCGGAATGGACAAAGAAGAACTGGCTGCCTATGCAGCCCAGACCCCATTATGGGGCAGTGCCTATGCCATGGATATAGAAGCAATGGCGAAATTAAAGATCCCCTCCATGCTCTTTGGACCATGGGGGAAAGATATCCATACCCGTTGGGAACGTGTAAATAAAGCCAGTTTGTATGAAAAAACGCCGGCTGTATTAAAAAACTTTATCGAACAAATGTTTGATAAATAAATAGGGATGTGGTATACTAAAAAGCGCAGGGAGAAATTTTCCCTGCGCTTTTCAGCATTATATTGCCTGGAAAAACCAGGTATAGAAGTGAGTAAATATTTTCAGGAAACAGCAGAAAAAGGAGTCATACCATGCCAAAGCAGTATATAAAAATACGCGGCGCAAATGAACATAATCTTAAAAATATATCCGTAGATATCCCAAGGAATGAACTGGTGGTTCTCACCGGTCTTTCCGGCTCCGGCAAGTCATCTCTGGCGTTTGATACGATCTATGCAGAAGGCCAGAGACGCTATATGGAGTCTCTGTCTTCCTATGCAAGACAGTTCTTAGGACAGATGGAAAAGCCGGAAGTAGAAAGCATCGAAGGCCTTTCTCCGGCCATTTCCATTGACCAGAAATCCACCAACCGAAATCCACGTTCTACAGTGGGAACCGTGACAGAGATCTATGACTATATGCGTCTTCTCTATGCCCGCATTGGTATCCCCCACTGTCCAAAGTGCGGCAGGGAGATCCACAAACAGACCATTGATCAGATGGTAGACCAGATCATGGCTATGCCGGAGCGGACCAAGATCCAGCTTTTGGCTCCGGTTGTCCGTGGAAGAAAGGGCGAACACGTAAAAGTGCTGGAGCAGGCCAGAAAAAGCGGCTATATGCGTGTGCGCATTGACGGAAATCTGTACGAACTTTCCGAAGAGATCAAATTAGAGAAAAACATTAAGCACAATATTGATATTATTGTAGACCGTCTGGTTGTAAAAGCGGGAATTGAAAACCGTCTGACCGACTCTATTGAGACGGTTATGTCCTTAAGCAACGGCCTGATGACTGTAGATGTGATCGGTGGGGAACCGGTGAATTTCAGCCAGAGTTTTTCCTGCCCGGACTGTGGTATCAGTATTGACGAGGTAGAGCCCCGAAGCTTCTCCTTTAACAACCCATTTGGAGCATGCCCGGAGTGCTTCGGTTTAGGCTATAAGATGGAATTTGACGAGGATCTGATGATCCCGGATAAATCCCTTTCCATTTCCCAGGGTGCCATTGTGGTTATGGATGGCAGTCCTGTACGGACAAAGGAAGCTTTACCAGGGCTATCTTAGACGCACTGGCAGAGGAATATCATTTCAGCCTGGATACTCCATTTCAGGATTATCCAAAGGAGATCCACGATATTATCATCTATGGTACCGGCGGTCATGAAGTAAAAGTCCGCTATAAGAGCCAGAGAGGTGAAGGCATCTACGATGTAGCATTTGAGGGCCTGATCGAAAATGTAAACCGCCGCTATAAAGAGACTTTTTCAGAAGCTTCCAAGGCAGAATATGAAACCTATATGCGGATCACCCCATGTCCGGCCTGCAAGGGACAGCGACTGAAAAAGGAGTCTCTGGCAGTTACAGTAGGCGGTCTGAATATTTACCAGGCTACCAATATGTCCATTGTGAAATTTAAGGAATTTATGGATGGGCTGACGCTGACACCTATGCAGCAGACCATTGGTGCCTCTATTTTAAAGGAGATCAGGGCCCGTATCAGTTTCCTTATTGATGTGGGACTGGATTATCTTTCCCTTTCCCGTGCTACAGGCACACTTTCCGGCGGCGAAGCCCAGAGAATCCGTCTGGCTACCCAGATCGGATCCGGTCTGGTGGGAGTAGCCTATATCCTGGATGAGCCAAGCATCGGACTTCACCAGAGAGATAATGATAAATTGTTAAAAACTTTATTGCATCTGCGTGACCTGGGAAACAGCGTTCTGGTAGTAGAACATGACGAAGATACCATGCGTGCAGCAGACTGCATTGTGGATATCGGACCTGGAGCCGGGGAACATGGTGGACAGATCGTTGCAGTGGGAACTGCAGAAGAGATCATGAAAAACCCGGAGTCAATAACCGGTGCCTATCTTAGCGGCCGTCTGCAGATCCCGGTTCCTGATCAGCGCAGAACTCCAACGGGCTGGATCACGGTGCGGGGAGCAGAAGAGAATAACCTGAAAAAGATCGATGTTTCCTTCCCGTTAGGCGTGATGACCTGTGTGACCGGTGTATCCGGTTCCGGTAAAAGTTCTCTTGTAAACGAGATCTTATATAAAGCCCTTGCAAAGAAGTTAAACCGCGCAAGGACCATTCCTGGAAAGCATAAATGCATTGAAGGAGTAGAGCAGTTAGATAAGATTATAGCTATTGACCAGTCCCCGATCGGACGTACCCCACGTTCCAATCCGGCTACCTATACCGGTGTATTTGACCTGATCCGGGACCTGTTTGCCTCTACAGCAGATGCAAAAGCAAAGGGCTACAACAAGCAGATTTAGTTTCAATGTAAAAGGTGGTCGCTGTGAAGCCTGCTCCGGCGATGGTATCATCAAGATCGAGATGCACTTCCTTCCGGATGTATACGTGCCCTGTGAAGTCTGCGGCGGAAAGCGCTATAACCGTGAGACACTGGAGGTAAAATACAAAGGAAAGAGCATCTATGATGTCCTGGATATGACAGTAGAAGATGCGTTGAAATTCTTTGAAAATGTGCCCTCCATTACCAGAAAGATCCAGACCTTATATGATGTAGGTCTTGGTTATGTCCGTCTGGGACAGCCATCTACCGAACTTTCCGGTGGTGAAGCCCAGCGTATCAAACTTGCTACCGAACTTTCCAAGCGCAGTACCGGAAAGACCATTTATATCCTGGATGAACCTACTACAGGCCTTCATTTTGCCGATGTCCACAAGCTGATCGAGATCCTTCGCCGCCTGTCCGACGGTGGAAATACTGTTGTTGTCATTGAACACAACCTGGATGTGATCAAAACAGCAGACTATATCATCGATATCGGTCCTGAAGGCGGCGACAAGGGAGGAACTGTCATTGCCAAAGGAACTCCCGAAGAAGTGGCAGAAAGCCCGGTTTCCTATACAGGAAAATATGTGAAGAAATATCTGGAACAGTGATTAATAGGAGATTCCGCCTGTTAGCACAGGCGTAGGATCATAAATGTGCGGTATTTATAAGTAATAAACGACAACATATTTCAGAAGTCAGAGATATAACAGCAGTAAATAATCCTTGACTTCTGAATTTTTTATCTAAAATACTTAGGAACCGAACTAATTACAAAAACACAGGAGTACAGTCATATGGAAACAGGAAAAGTCATTAACCGTATATCTAACCGTCTGCGCCGCAGATCTGCAGCTTTACAGGAAACACTGGGAATGAGCGGGGCGCAGGGGAATATTTTAAATTTTATTTAGTGGAAGGACAGAAACATTCTATTTATCAGAAAGATATAGAAAAAGAATTTGGTCTCCGTCCATCTACGGCTACAGAAGTATTAAAGGCCCTGGAAAAGAAAGAACTGATCTGCCGTGTCAGTGAAAAGCAGGATGCCCGTTTAAAACGGATCGAATTTACGTCCAAGGCCGAAGAAATCCGTCATCTGATCGCTGCTGAAATAGGCGAGTCGGAAAGCATTTTATTAAAAGGTATTACAGAAGAAGAAAGGCAGATCTTTATAGCAATCGGAGAGCGAATGCTTAAGAATCTGGATGAAGCAAATTAATAACGAAAGTTCCCCGTAGATAACAGACAGATATATACATCTGAGGGGAAAAGGAAATACAGAAAGGAAGAAAAGCAAAATGGAAAAAGCAAAAGAAACGGGTACAGACCAGGAACTGATGCGTTCTATGAAGGTGTCAAAAGCAGTAGCCGCCATGGCGATCCCAAGTGTGATCAGCAGTCTGGTTACAGTCGTTTATAACATGGCAGATACCTTTTTCGTAGGACAGACAGGAGATGCACTTCAGGTAGCGGCAGTCAGTCTGACAAACCCTATTTTCATTCTCCTTATGGCTTTTGCAATATGTTTGGAATGGGCGGAAGCGCCGTGGCATCCATGGCAATGGGAGAAGGAAAACCCAAAAAAGTAAAGAACACTACCGCATTTATCACCTATGCCAGTTTAGCAGTAGGCATCATAATTGCAGTTATTTTATTTGCATTTATGTCCCCCATCTTACATATTTTTGGCGCAAATACAGAAACCTATGAATACGCTAAAGGTTACATCCATTACATTGCCTGGGGCGCTCCCTTTATCATCTGTCTGCGGCAGCCAGCTTTGTAGTCCGGGCAGAAGGTGCCAGTAAAGAAGCTATGATCGGAAGCATGGTGGGAACCATTGCAAATATTGTATTAGACCCCCTGTTTATCTCTGGTCTGCATATGGGAGCTGCCGGTGCGGCTATTGCAACTACCATCGGAAATATCCTGGCAAGTCTGTACTTTGTATGGTATTTCTTAAAGAGATCCGGTCAGCTGTCCATTCTTCCAAAAGACTTTACTTTAGGAGAAAATATCCCGCAGAGAGTCTGCACTACCGGCTTCCCAACTGCTATCTTTTCTGTTCTCATGAGCGTTTCCACCATTGTAGTCAACCAGATTTTGGTAAAATATGGAAATGCACCGGTGGCAGCCATCGGTATTGTTTTTAAAGCCAATATGTTCATTACTTTCCTGCAAATGGGACTGGCAAACGGAGTACAGCCATTGTTGGGTTACAGCTATGGAGCTGGAAATATCAGCCGCTTCCGGGAAGTAGAACGCTTTACGAAGATCTGCTGCCTGATAGCCGGAGTTGCGGCCACACTGCTGTATTTTGTGGGAAAAGAGCCTATTATCCGCATGTTCATCAGTGATGATGAGGTGGTTTATTATGGGGTAAAGATGCTGATTGCATACATGCTTTCCGGTCCTGTGATCGGCATGCTTTTTGTAAATATGAACTGTATGCAGTCTGTAAATTACGCATTGCCTGCAACCATCCTTTCCGTTATGCGTCAGGGCGTCCTCCTGATCCCGCTGCTTTACATCCTGCAGCTGATCGCAGGATTAGAAGGCGTGATATACGGTCAGGCAATTACAGACTATATCGCGGTGGTCCTTTCAACGGTATTTTGGAGAAATATAAGAAAAAAGCTGTAGGATTTGCCAGAGTGACCTGGATCATTCTACAGCTGAAAAATGAAATCCCAGCGGGCGTCAGATCGCAATCTGCCGTCCGCCATTTTTTTCATATAACCGGTGACTGATGGAAAGCACGGTACGTCCGTTTCCGGCTCGGTTTAAAGCAGAAAGAACGGTCTGTTCTGTGTCTGCGTCAAGATTTGCCGTGATCTCATCTAATAAAAGGATGCGGGGGTTGGTTGCAACAGCCTGGCAATGGAAAGCAGCTGCCATTGTCCCTGGGAGAAAAGACCTGGTTTGCAGGGAGTGTTGTAGCCTTCCGGGAAACTGCGTATAACTTCATCCAGTCCTGTGAGACCTGCGGCAGTCTGGGCCTGTTCCAGTGTGATATCCGGGTCAAACAAGGTGATCTGGTCCAGGATCGTTCCGGGAACCATGGAAAAATTCTGTTCTACACAGCTAATGATCTTTCGTCTCTGGTGTTCAGAGAGTGCATCGGCAGGCTGTCCGTTAATAAGAACGTTTCCTTTCTGAGGTGTATAAAGTCCTAAAAGCAGTTTAAAAATAGTACTTTTTCCGGCACCGGTACGTCCGGTCAAAGTAATCTGTTCCCCTTCTTTTACAGAAAAACTGAGGGACTGTAAAATATCCGGGTCACTTTCCTCATAACGGAAGGTTACATTCTGAAGTTCTACCGGGCATGCAGCCGGATCCGGTCTGGAAGTGTTTGTTTTCCTAGCTTTGGTACGTTCCGGAAGCTGCAAAAATTCATTGATCCTGTGTACTCCGGCAGCAGCAGACTGAATGGTCTGTATTTCCATACCAATACTTTCAAGAGGTGTAAATACCTGGGTAATATAGGAAATAACAGCGGCAGCAGTACCGGCAGACATTCCGAAAAACAGCTGGACTTCCCCATTTCCAAAAGCAGATAAGATCATAACAATGGCGATGGTAATTGAATTGGAAATAAGGATGACCGGTGAATAAATAGCATCATAAAAATTTGTTTTATCAATTGCCTTATAGCTGTCTTCCAGAAATTTACTGTATTTTTCTTCCATATACATTTCTTTGTGAAGATTGTGAATGGTGCGGATACAGCGCAGTGTCTCCGGTACATGACCAGAGGCTTTTGCAATGGCAGCACGGTTACTTAACTGGGATGCAAGCATGCGTTTTTGTACATGACGGGTGTAGAAAAATACAGCGGGGAGCACAAACAGAAGCAGGATGGCCAGACCGCGGTTTTTCGTAAAGATCACAAAGAAAATACCGCAAAGCTGGCAGGCGTCTGCAAACATGCTGATGATACCGGAAGTAAAAAGTTCCTCTACTGTATCCACATCACCTACAAAACGGGAAGCAATGGCTCCTGAGTCATGGGAAACAAAAGAGTCTGCAGGCAGAAGCTGATCTTCTGGCATAAAACAGTGCGCAGTCCATGCGTAATGCGCTGCCCGAAGATCGTCAAAAGGCTTTCACGCAAAGAGGTGGCAGCATTTGTTAATAAAAGCAGTCCAAAATAGGACAGAGCCAGAGCAAAAGGAAAGGTCTGGCCGGCTGTAAGATAGTCAATGGCTTTTGCCAGTACCAGCGGCGGGAGAAGGGCAAAGACAGCAGATCCCAACACAGCAGCAAATAAAGTTACGCACATTCCCTTATTCTGTTTTACAGTGCGTAAAATAACCTTAAGGACAGAATGTTCTGTTTTCATAGTCAGCAGATCCCCCTTTCAATCGCACTTTCCGTTGGTTTTGCAACGGAATAGTCGGTTTGAAGCTGATATAATTCTCTGTAAGCACTATTATCTTTCAACAGTTTTTTATGGGAAGAAAATTCTGCTGTTCCATTATCCATCCAGATCACGCCGTCTGTTTCCGAGAACAGATACAGGCGATGGGAGATGAGAAAGATAACGCTGTCCGGCACCATTTGACGCAGGTGTTCAAACACTTCTACTTCTGTTGTCTTGTCTAAGGCGGAAAATGGATCATCTAAGATCAGGATCGGGCGGGGATGGGCCAGTGTACGGGCCAGAGCCAGCCGCTTCTGCTGTCCGCCGGAAAGACGGAGGCCCGTTTCACCGGTTACTGTATCTTCACCCTGAGGCATATGACGTACCTCATCTTCCAGGCATACAGCTTCTAAGTATTTCCACAGATCCTTTTGATCCCCAAGTAAAACATTGTTTTTAATGGTATCACTTAACAGATCCGGTTCATGTCCTAAGTATCCCACCAGAGAATTGCGCACATCTGGTGAAAGGGAAGAAAATTCCTTACCGTTAAAGGTGAGGGAGCCGGTGTAAGGATGCTCGCAGAGGAAGATCCGTCCTAATGTGGATTTTCCGCAGGCAACCGGGCCGGTAATACCAATGATCTCACCAGGAGAAGCCTGGAATGTCAGATCTTTGAAAAGAGGAGCACTGTTTTCATAGGAAAATCCAAGGGATCTTGCGTTTACCTGTCCAAGGCTGGAAGCTGGCAGAGGTTTGTCTTCTTTTCCTGCTTTCATAAAAGGAAGGATACGCTTCCAGGAAACCTGGGCTTTCTGGATAGCATTAAAAAGCTTGGCTGCATGGGAAGATTTTACAGACAGCCTGGAAAAACAGGAAAGGAAAGCGCTGAAAGCGGCAATATCCCAGGAAGTCCAGCCGGTTCCCATTACATTTTTACTTCCAAAATAAAAGATGAGAAGGACGCCGGTCATGGAAATAAGCTTATAAATAGGAGGCAGGGCCGCTACCGGCAGATCCGCACGTACAGAGGCTTTTTCGTAATCAGCCAGCTGGGCTTCATAATCTTTATTTCTCTGGGTCTCACAGCCGTAAATACGGTAGGTAATGGCGTTTTGGATGCGGTCTAAGGTTGCAGCATTTAAACGTCCGGCGCTTTCTTTGCAGGCAGCACCTGTTTTCAGGACAACGACTTTCATCCTTTCTGCGATCACATAGGAAACAGGAGGGAAGATAAGGCACAAAAGAGCCAGTTTCCAGTCGTAGGCGAAAAGCATGAAAACATAGGAAAACAGTGCTACACCTGTATCGAAGATCTCAGTTGTAAATTTACGGATCCCTTCGGAACATGCGTCTACGTCGGATAAAGCTTTTGTCATGGCATTTCCGGTATTGACATTTTTCAGATCGCAGGTATCCGTATGGACCAGGTTGTTATAATACGTCTGTTTCATACTGCGGTTGATGTTGTTGGCGAAGCGGCGCACATACAGACGTTTGATGAAACGGGAGATCTGTACCGTAAAAATGGCAATAAAATAAGCAGATGCCAGTTTCAGCATATCTGAAAAATGACTTTGGCCTTTCTGGATAAAAAACAGGCACTGTATCATCTGGCCTTCAAACCAGGGACGGGCCATAAGTCCAAGATTGTAAATAAGACCGGACACTGTGATAACAGCTAAAATTCCCTTTTGCATGGAAAAATAACTGGTGACATGGTCTGGATGTTTGCATATGGGGGGTGCAGATTGTTTACTCATGTGAGAGTTCTCCTTCCTGTGGTTCTTTTTCCGGAGCCTTTTTTGGGGGCAGTTCTTTATTTAGTATTTCTTTATCTGGTATTTTTTGATCGGTCATTTCTTCGCTGGGGACCCGGGAAAGTTTTTCATTGGTCCATGCCGATACATGGGTAAAGTCTGCTCTCCGTTCTTCCTTGGATTTCCAGTAAAGGATATCCAGGATGCGGCAGAATTCCCTGCGGTCTGCTTCTGAGAGATCAGCAATGAGCCAGTCATAAAAAGCATCTTCAATACTTGCTTTGGAGTTTTTCAGTTCTTCCGCTTTTTCTGTGGCAAAAAGAAGCTGGCTGCGTTTATCTTCAGGATTTGGTTTTCGTACCAGATAGCCCTTTGCTTCCAGCTTGCAGCCCGGCGGCAGCGGCTCCTTTGTCGATCTTTAAGGTTTCACGGATTTCTGCCTGGGTGATTCCCGGTTTGTGGCGGACCAGATGGATAAAGTCAAATTCAGCTGTGCCGATGCCCTCGGCTTTCATGGTCTGGACTGTAAATTTGGCAGCTTCTCTGGCTATTTTTGTTATTTTACGCTGTGTATCATCCATAGATTTAACGATCCTTTCTAAAAAGAAGATGTATATACATCTATATAGTTGATAGTACATCTAAATGTTTGCATTGTCAATACAGGAAGATCTTACAGACCATCTTTAAAAAATAAAAAGCGGTTGACGTTTTTTGAGAATACGTGTACAATAATACGTACATTATTAATAACCTGTTATGAAAATAAAGGCAGGCTTCGATTGACTGAGAGCAAGAGCCACAGGACCTGTATTTTCATAAGATCCGCATAAGCGGCAGCAGCGTATGTTTATACGATACTACAGGTGTTTTACTTTCCGTGAAAAGTGAAAACTTCTGACAGGATCAGTTAATCATCCGTCCCTTAGATCTTAAGGGGCGGATTTTTATATTCACTGATGCATCATGCAAAAGAATGATATAGAAAAAGCGGAAATAACACAGGATCTTACACAGGTAAAAGCATTACATATTTAGGAGGAGAGCAGTATGAAAGGGTACAAAAAGCTTATGGACTTTGTAGCGCTGGTTGAAAAAGCAGTTCTGGCAGCTACCATGATCCTGATCCTTGTACTGACAGTAGGAAACGTGTTTTCACGTAAAGTGATCCACCAGTCATGGTCTTTTACAGAGGAACTGGTGGTTGCAATTTTTGTTCTGATCACCCTTTTAGGCGCAGCATTGTCTGCAAGAGAGGGAGGTCTGGTAGGTTTAAACCTGGTAACAGAGCGCCTGCCAAAGTCATGTAAAAAGCCAGTGATCATTCTCATCACACTTTTTTCCGTGGCTTTTATGGGAATTTTATTCTATTACGGTATGGACAAGGTATTGGCACAGCTTGCCAACCAGAAACGAACCTTCGTATTAAACTGGCCGGAATGGATCTTCTGGTCCTTCGTCCCTATTGGTTCCGTGTGCATGGTCCTGCACTTTATTGAGTATTGTGTGGATGAATGTGCAAAAACAAACGCAGCAGAAAAGAATGATATGAAAAGGAGGATAAATAAATGGTAAGTGCAGTTCTTTTTATCACCTTTTTCGTTTTACTGGTTTTAAATGTTCCGATCTCTATCTGCCTGGGACTTTCATCCGCAGCAGCGATCCTGTATTCAGGAACTTCTTTAACCATTGTAGCAACTAACATTTACTCCGGTATCAGCAAATTCCTGCTTCTTGCTATCCCGTTTTTCGTATTATCCGGAAACATTATGGCAAAGGCCGGTATTTCCACCAGACTGATCCGTTTCGTTGACACTTGTGTTGGACACCGCAAAGGCGGCATTGCAAATGTATGTATCATCGTTGCCTGCTTCTTCGGCGCGATCTCCGGTTCCGGTCCTGCAACGGTAGCAGCATTAGGCGCAGTTCTGATCCCGGCTATGGTAGAAAGAGGCGGCTTCTCCGCTCCATTCTCTACTGCATTAATGGCAACTGCCAGCTCCATTGCCATTGTCATCCCGCCAAGTATCGCCTTCGTTGTGTATGCTTCCATTACCGGCGTTTCTATTGGTGACATGTTCATGGCTGGTATTGTTCCTGGAATTCTCATGGGACTTGCACTGATCGTAGTGGTAATGTTAGAAGTGCGTAAAAACCATGTCGTTCCGTCCAATGTACAGAAGGCATCTGCAAAAGAACGTCTGGACGCATTTAAAGACGCATTCTGGGGATTTTTAATGCCAGTTATCATCCTTGGCGGTATTTACGGCGGTATTTTCACACCTACTGAGCAGCAGCCGTTTCTTGTTGTATATGGCCTTTTTGTAGGTATGGTAATTTATAAAGA
>ENA-OQIG01001178-OQIG01001178.1-human-gut-metagenome-genome-assembly--contig:-NODE-1178-length-12168-cov-1.450793_pt1 | contig 12168 bp, 17 predicted proteins | sample MGYA00242576_ERZ504741 | MGnify/ENA primary metagenome ERZ504741 (study PRJEB26092, sample SAMD00036436) | human gut metagenome | host: Homo sapiens | study: EMG produced TPA metagenomics assembly of... | reverse complement strand
GATTCTTTGCCGCCTGGTGCAGCAGAATTTCAGCTTCATGTTCTGTTCGGAATTTTTTGCTGTACCCGGCTTTGCGATATTCTACATAGACAGCCCGCGTTTTCGCATAGTTTTACGATCTGTTTTTGCAGCTCGGCATTGGCGTTCATTTTTGACTCCAGATCTTTGATCTGAACGGATAAGGTATTGAAATTAGTGGTAGTGGCGTTGGCTTTTTCCAGAAGATCCTCATAACCCATATCGCCATGTTCTTTTAAGTAGAGCACTGCCTGAGAAAGCTGCTTTAGGTTGAACACTTTTGCCCAGCGCTCATAACCAGGCCCTTGCCGGAACGGATTGCAACTTCAATATCAACCAGCAATCCAACTTTGGAAACCGTTTTTTTAGAAAAGGCATGGCGGGGTTTTACTGTCCGTGTACCGGCAATCCGTTCTTTGATGGCTTGTTCTGTATAATCGCCTTTGAGCGTATCGCATCGGGTATAATTTTCTTGTCCCGGAACTCGGAACCGAAGATGTTTTCTTTCACGGTTGACTTCCAGCCCAGCAGTTTCCAGCTTCTGTAGAAGTTCCTCAAAATCTTTTGGCTTTTCCTCTAATGCAGCATCAATAGCAATGCGTATCTGCTCCTGAAAGGAAGGCTGCTTTTTATTTCCCAGCCATGTGCCATAATGCTCCCGGCTGGGTTTCGGATTTTCTACAATCGAAAGTCCATGCTCCAAACACAGCTTGTCATTCATTCGCCGGATTGCCAGGTAGAACCCCAGAAGTTGCGAAATTTTTTCTGACAGTCCAGTGTAGTAGAGTTGATAATGATGTGATTATGGACATGGTGCTTATCCACATGGGTGCAGACAACAAAGGCATGGTTTCCTTTTGTGAGCTTCAGTGCCAGCTCCCTGCCGATCTGATTAGCTTCTTCTGGCGTAACTTCGCCGGGCTTAAATGCCTGACGGAGATGGTAGGCGATCACATCATCTGCACCCTGATTTCTGCCGGTCAGATTTGCATACTGTCGTTTGGACAGAAGAAACTCTGCATCAGCAAGCCGGGTATCACACTCATAGCCATAAATGAATTTTCCCAAATCGGTTTTCTGCGGATTTTCTACATAATCAATAATATCTGCAATCGCAGTAGAAATATCCCGGCCTTTTCCTATGTGCAGCGGCATCAGTCTTGTGGTCGCCATTTTCGTCACCTCCTTAACTTAATTTCAATCAGAGAAGTTATAATTGCAGAAAAAGAGCGGGGCTGCCTATGCGCCCCGCCAAATCTGCTTAACCAAATATAAAATCCTTTTAAGGCACTGTTTGTCCCACCAATGATCCCTACCAGCCATGCAGCCGACCAGAGGCAGACCGTATGGACTGATAAGAAAGGCGATCATAAGCCAGGCAAGACCCGGCAAAAATCCTGCGACAAAGAACAGCACCAATGCTGCCAAAAAGATGATCCCGGAAAGAATCCCAAGTACCGCACCGGAAAGGACCACCAAAAATTTACATACCAGATAAAGAATTCCCGTAACCAGCATAAAAGGAAGTGCCAGTAATTTACCTATCAAACGCATACGCTTTGCCTCCTTTCAGAAGGGTATCTGCCCTTATAAAATTTACCGTGACGGCAAAAAGAAAGCAACGGCTTTCCGGATGTTTATGAAATGTTTGCAAATCCCCGGATCAGTTTGTCCATGCCATCCCAAAGGCTGTCCAGACGGGTGCGGATGTCCTCTATATCTGCGGCATAAATATTGCCGGTCTCATTGGCCCGTCTGGTATATTGGTTTAAGTTATTGGAACAAATGCGGAGAAGCCGGATCATTTCTTGAATGTCTCCCATATCAAGGTGAATGATGTACCGTCTACGGCCATCTTTCGCAGATATGCCGACAGATTGGTAATGCCAAGTTCCGCCATGCGTTCTTTTACCAGTTCGGCCTCCGCTTCGGACATGACAAATTCGACGCGGACAGATTTTTTGTTATGCCTGCCTTCATCGTTCCAACCCTCTTTTATGAGATGAGACCTCCTGTGTTGAAACCACCGTCTTTGCTCTTTTGAGTTTTTCCCGCAAGGTGGTCTTTTCCAGCTTATCAAGATATTCCTCCAGATTTCCGGCTGTCGCATGATAGCTGCGTTTGAAGCGTTCCCGTTTTAGGATCATCATCAACTCCGGCTCATTTTCTGGCAGATACGTCATTGTTTTAGGTGCTCCATGCTCTGGCATAAGCCGGTTCATAAGCTGTCTCCGTTCCTGATAGGGAATCGTGATAATATTTCCATCCTCAAATGCAACGGCTACATTTCCGATTGGACAGGTCAGTTTTTCATCCGTTCCACATGTTCTCTGTAATTTAGCGGATAGAGATCGCCAAATATTTTTCCGTCCCTGACTTCTTTCAAAGAGATAGCATAAGCCAAAACGGGATCATTTGTATGTTCCTGGTAAAACCGCCACACTTTGTTTTCATGGCTGCCCTCCAGATAAACTTCCCGTTCACGCAGGGTATAGGTTCCGCAGGGGCGTGACATCCAAAGAAGCTGTTTATCCTCTGAACGGTCTGACACAGCCAGTTTTGAGATCAGTTCTTTATCCAGGTCAAAGTCCTCTTTATAATGTTGGGTATGAAGATCTACGATACGGGAAAGAGCACCCAGAAGATCTACATCCTCAAATCTTACCCCAGCCATCAGCGTTCCCTTTCCGGCACCGGAGGGATCATCTGCCTTGCTTCATGCTCCGGTTTATCTGCTTTCAGACGGTCCATCAAGGACGGCTTTGCTTCCGGCACCAGCTCCCGGATTTCTTCATCCGTCTGTCCATCTGTCAGATCCGGACGCACAAGAGGTTCGTTGTTCAGCCTGCCATCCAGCATATTGTAGTTGCCGGTTTGTCCTTCCTCATAAAAGTTCCGCATTGCAAGATAACTTTCTGGCGCTTGAAATGGCTGTCCGGCAAACAGGATTTCTCTTTGTGTGGTAAACTGTGCAAGGACGCCATTTTGCAGTCTCGCAAATTCTTCATACTGGCGCAGGGTAAGCTCGTTCCAGCATTTCCGTCTGGGTATGCGCCCAGCTTCTCCATAAAGAAAATAATACATGTCGGGCTGATCACAGACAAAGCACAGGGAACCATCCTGATTGTCATAGTAAGATGGCTGCATATCCTGACAATGGCAGCGTTCCTCACGCCCCAAATACACACGGTTGTCCGCACCCAGCATAGCGACCATGCCTGCGTAATTACTATGAACCGCAGAGCGGATTTCTACCAGCGGATCTGTTTGAGAAGGAATCTGTCTGCCCGGAATCTCATTTTGTTTTTCCGATGCATCATTTCTTGGTGTCACTTCTTCATGGCTGCGTGCATCCAGCTCCGGTTGAGATGTTCCTTTCCGAACAGCACCGGGTTCCGGTTCTTTTTCTTTCACATAGTATCGGACATTTGCTGTCGTATGCTCGTTGGCTTCCTTTGCATAGTTTTCAGCATCGGCTTTGCTATCAAATTCCAACGGTTTTCCATTTTCCTTGCACCAGCTTTGTGCCGGTCCGAAAATAGAAGTGCTGCTTCGTACCGCCCATACACCATAGGTCAGTTTCTTTTCCATTCCGCATCCCTCCTTATCGTTCCTGCTGTTTGGAAGTTTGCTGCTTTTTTACCGGTCTGCCGGTTTTGTTGCTTTTAGCTGCTGACGGAGAGAATTCTTATGCTCCGGTTCGGAATCTGTGATGTTGACATATTCGCCAATGATACAGAGCGCTTCTCCATAACTGCCGGAAGCAAATACCCGATCAGACATTTCTTTTGCCTGTTCTTTCAGACCATGCTCCCGCAAAGTACGGGAAGCAATACCCAGCAGATTAAAAATGTTCCCATCTGCTCCGATCAGTGGACAATCCGGTTTATCTGCCAACGCTTCCGGTGTTTCTATAAATCCGCCTAAATAATTCGGCACAAAGTCCGACAGCCATGTGCCGCCATAGACTTCATGGGTCTGTAAACGCCACAGGGCAAGTTTTCCTATATCCAGTTTCACATCATCAAACGGGTAAAGCAAACAGGTCAGTTCTCCGTGCTGAAAAGCAAACACATTCTCAAACTGACTGCCATCTTTCAATATGCCTGCCTGTGTCAGCATTTCATTGATTCCGTCTACCCATTCTGTCAGATCCCCGCCACAGCCCTGTAAAATCAGTCCTTCCTTATCCGGCATGCGGCGAAGATCCTCCGCAGTAATCGTGTTGATATTCAAAAAAATCGCCTCCTATCGTTTTTGTTAAAATATATGTTTTGTCCGCAACTTAACCTCATTTCAAAGCACTGGAGTATTCTTATACAGCGCCCTTGAAAACAGGTGCAAAAAGCCCTTGAAAATCAAGGACTTTTGGGGCTAAGTTGCGTACATATCATAGTTGGTTTTGCCGCTTCCGGCGTTTGCGTTCCCGCTCGGATTTCCGTCTTGCATAGATCCGGCAGGCATCAGAACAATATGCCTGGCTGGTTATAGGAAGATACACTTTTCCACACACAGGCATATTTTCTGTCTCATGGAGGTGTCCTCGCCGGTAATGGCTGATTCCAGTGCTGCATCCACCGGCAGCACCGCTTTTTCAAAGTACCTGCAATAAGCACCGGTCCACCATTTATTCAGCATATAGCAAGGACTGTCCAAAGGAAGGCAGATCTTATCCTGAGAGTCATAGTTGGCGCAAAGCTCCGTAACCAGCTTTCGGATCGCAGCCCGCTCCGAGCGGTTCAATTCTCTCTCTGCCATAACGCCTACCTTTCCGGGGCACTTCTTTGCCGGCCGCTGGAAAATCCGGTTATATCAGTAACATTCCTGGACTGTGAAAGGCATCGGCAATAGAGTTCCGCTTTTTCTGTTTTGGTTCATGGTAAATAAAAAGTTCGTTTTTCCCCGGCACATACAACAAACCATTTTCTTCGCACCGGAAAATGTCACATTCTTTGTCGGTTGCGACGGTATAAAAGTCTTTGTAATCATAAGGTGCTTTTTGCCGATCCTGATAGGTACACAACCCTAAGTTGAAGTCACTTGCCAGCCGTTTCGATATGACGAAAAAGTCGCCTTCTTTTTTGTGAAATTTTCGTATGGGCGTGAAGTGATAACCGCCATATTCAAAGGTTTTTCGGTCACTCATTTACGCCTGCCTTTCTTTACGGGAAATTCCAGCTTGAAATTCACATATTTACCGCCGGTATCATCCAGGATCACTTCCGCATCATAGGTCTTTCCTGTTTTTTCACTGTAAAGCCCGGACATAGAAATACGGCCCTCTTTCAAAAGAGCCGCTGCCACAGACTTTGTGATGGACTTTTTCTTGCTGGAAAAGAAACGGTTATCTTTCCAAAGAGCAAAAGAACATTCCCTGTTGTCGCAGAAAAAACCTTTCTTTCCTTCATATACCGGGGCTCCGCAGCGAGGACATACCCCCACGGCTTCATGTGCAGTTTCTCTGGAAGAAGGGAACAGATCCGCAAAACGTTTCTCCGGGGCGGTATGTTCTTTTACCAGCGTCCGGCTCATATCTGCAATCTGATCCATAAAAGATGTTGCCGACAGTTCGCCATGTTCCACTTGTTTCAGCATAGATTCCCATTCTGCAGTTAAAATGGGAGATTTGATATTGTCCGGCAGGACTGCGATCAGGTTCCTTCCTTTTTCCGTAGAAATGAGCTGCTTTTTCTTTCTCTGTACAAATCCGGCAGAAACCAGCTTTTCCAGTGTTGCCGCACGGGTAGCCGGAGTACCCAATCCTTTACGCTTGGCATCGTCCGGCATATCTTCCGCACCGGCCGTCTCCATAGCGGACAGCAGCGTGTCCTCCGTATAATGTTTCGGCGGTGAAGTTTTCCCTTCACGGAGACTTGCTGACACAGTTTCAAAAGTCTGTCCTTCCTTCAGCACAGGGAGAGCGGCATCTTCATTTTCTCTGTGTTCCGTTTCACTCTGCCTGATACTCATACGGTGAATCCGTTCCACCTCTTTCCAGCCGGACTGTAAGATGGTCTTTCCTTTTGCCGTAAAAGTATATCCCTGGCAGTCTAACATAGCGGTGACCGCTTCAAACCGGTTTGCCTGCGTTGTGCACAAAGCAGTCTGACGGCAAGCAGGGTAAGCACATCCCGCTCCCCGGAAGGAAGCTCCGACAGGTCTGTCCGTGCAATCTCCACAGTTGGGATGATGGCATGGTGGTCGGTCACTTTGCTGTCGTCTGTTACCCGGTCAATGTCCGGCTCTCCGGCGCAGCCTTTTCCAAAGGCATATTGTCACGCAGCCATAGGATCAGGGAAGCGGCGGTTGCTGCATGTCCTTCGTCAAATACTGGCTGTCCGTTCTCGGATAGTTGCCAGCTTCTTTTCATAGAGAGATTGCACATAATCAAGGGTCTGTTGAGCCGTATAGCCATAAATACGGTTACATTCCCTTTGCAGAGTTGTAAGGTCATAAAGGCGGGGAGGCTGTATAGTTTTTACCTGCTTTTCCACAGAACGCACAAAAGCGGAGTTGTGGTCACAGTCCATACGGATTTTTTCAGCCTCGGATCGTTCCGTCATTTTTTCGCCGGAAGCAGTAAAACCTCCGCAGGTGATTTCCGGCACATAAAAAGGCTTACTGATGAAGGATTCAATATCCGACTCACGCTGTACCAAAAGTGCCAGTGTCGGTGACATAACACGGCCGACATTTAGGGTGACACCATACAGGACAGAAAAAAGCCGGGTGGCATTGATCCCGATCAGCCAGTCGGCTCCTGCCCGGCAGACCGCCGCATCATAGAGTTTATCGTAATCACTGCCGGGACGGAGATGGTCAAAACCCTCACGGATCGCCGCATCCTCATACTGGAAATCCAAAGGCGTTCCATAGGCTTATTACATCCGGCATATTCATAGACCAGACGGAAGATCAGTTCTCCTTCTCGTCCGGCATCCGTAGCGCATACCACGGAATCCACCGTTTGTCCTTCATCAATCGGCACAAAAGGGCAAGCTGCGTTTTCTTATCCTTTGGCACTTCATATTTCCAGTTTTCCGGTAGGATCGGAAGATCCTCATACCGCCATTTGGCGTACTGTTCTTTGTAAGCTCCGGCTGTGCCAGTTCCAAAAGATGTCCCACGCACCAGCTCACCAGATAGCCGGAACCTTCGAGATAACCGTCTTTTCTTTCCGTTGCGCCTAATACTGCTGCCAGTGACATAGCAACAGAGGGCTTTTCTGCAATCACAAGTTTCAATTTTTATTCCTCCTTCATAGTTTCAAATTCTTTATCCGCAAGTTTTCCGGTTTGCATAAGACACATCAACATAACGCCGGAAGCCATTCCTCCGGCAAAGGTAAGGAAATGTGAAATCAGGTTCCACATAAGCATTCCTCCTAAAAATGGGTAAAGAAAAACGCCCACTTCAAAGTGAGCGCATCAACAGGTATCTATTTTGTTTTTGGTTTCAAGTGATCCGGCAGGACGATTTCTCCAACTGGGATTTCCCGCAGTTCCTTCTTCATCCGGTGGGTAAAGCGGATCGTCTTTGCTATACCTCCGGTTTCCCGTCCGTCATATACAGCGATCACTCGGTCGGAGTGTTCCACCATATAACGATTTCTGTGGGAGTAGACGCTTGGGAGATATTTTTCCTGTATCACAACAACATCCGCACAAGCTCCAGCAGTTCACGGGTTCTTGTTTTCTTATTTAGGCTGTCCAGACGCTTGCGGTAAGGGATCACTGCGATCAGCTCCAGTGCCGGGGTGGTCTGCTTTCTTTCCAGCACCAGCTCCACAAAATACTGTCTACGCCATCTGCAAAACCGCTCATAAAACAGGTGAACCCATCTGTAACAGCAGCATCGATCTCATGTGCCAAGGCTGTTTTTATTTTGTTGATCTCATTCTGCGGTAAATCCCTGTGTCCGGTAACACAGCAAGTTTTTCCTTTCATCGGTCATCCCTCCATCTGATAGGTAAAATTCTTCACTTTTCATATAGTAATAGATTTAATTTAGCAAGTCAACGATAATACCCTTTTTCCTTTTGCGGATAATAAAGGGGCGTGAGGTACAATCTATTACAGAATGGGAGGTGAAGGCGATGTATGAAGATTTTGTCCCGGAACGATTAGCGAAACTGCGGACACAAAAAGGAGTTTCCGCACGCGATATGTCTTTATCGTTAGGTCAGGCAAACAACTACATCAATAATATTGAGAATAAAAAGTCACTTCCCGCTATGCAGTCTTTTTTCTACATCTGCGAATATCTGGGTGTGACACCGCAGGAATTCTTTGATGAAGGAAATACCTACCCGGAAACCTTAAAGGAATTCATTGCAGAGGCAAGACAGCTTGATCCTCAATCCATGCAATATATCCTCGGTATTATGAAAGAACTCAATAGCAGAAAGTAAGCGGTCACGGTAAAGGCCGCTTTTTTCGTGACTTTCTTTATTATATTTTATAATGTTCTCGAAATGTCCGCTCCCTATACCGATAAAGTATTCAAAAACTGTTCTCCAAACAGCCTTTTTCTATTCGCCGGTACTGCCAAAGCTGCCGGTTCCTCGTTCTGTTCCCAGATCGGTTACAAAATCCGCAATGACGATCGGCGTGATCACAAGCTGCCCGATACGGGCTCCCTTAAAAAGAGACTGCGCCTGATTGCTTACATTGCTGATGATCGCATGGATCTCTCCACAATAGCCGGAATCCACAGGCGGCAGTTCACAGACCAGACCTTTACCGTCCGCATGCTGGTACGGGGAAAGATATATCCCGCATATCCATCCGGTATTTCCAGTCCAAAACCCAAAGGAATTTGGCGATTTCTCCGGGCTGTAAGGTACAGTCATAGGGCAGATAAACATCCGCTCCGGCATCATTGCCATGCGGACGGTAAGGACGCTGGTGCTCCGGCACGCCAAAGTCGATCAGTTTTATTTTCATCGGCAGTCTCCTTCCCAAAGAGCAGGATAATCTTTTTCCAAAATATCCTCTGGCGTCATATTTGCCTGCAGTTTTCGTCCGCAGGTCATTTTCCCTTCCAGACATCGATCCATCTGACAAAAAGGCCCGGTCAGTGATGGGGCAAACAAAGCAGGGCTTAGTTCATAAAGTTCTTTCCAGACCTTTAGCAGCACGATCCTTGTTTCATCTGTATTTCTCCGGCATACCCGCTGGCTGATGATATGTTTCCACTGATAAGGGGTGGCGCTGATGAGCAGTACATTCCGCAATCCCTGGGGCGTGGCATAGCCGGCCGCATCGTGCCCGCTTCCGGCAGTGCACAGGGCTTCATAACATTTCATGCTTTCATTACAGCTTTTTAAGTACAGTTCCCGTACCACTGCCGGAGCCGTCATAATAGAATACGGGACAGCGAAATCCGCCTGTCCCGTATAGTTGCTGTACTGCAGCGATGCACTCATAAATTTTACTTCGTTCTGGTGGCGGGTGATCTGCGCCAGAAAACGCCTGCTGGCGCCGACAATGGCTACCGTGATCACCGCAAATTTCTGGATGGTAGGATGGGGAAGCGCCCCCATAGCCGCTACTGTCTGAACGCTGAATGATTTTTCGTAGAGCTCCATCAGGTCGTCCATTGAGGCAATCTTATGTCCCTGCTGGGTAAGCCTTGCCGCAAAGACCATGTTTTTTTCTGCTTCCGCTACCGCCTGGCAGTTCAAAATTTTACTTCAATCTGTTTAATTGGTATGTCCCTCCTTTACAATCGCTTTCAGTAAGAACAGATAGTTAAGACTGTCTGTGATCTTTTCGTCCCATGTGTCCATCGGATAAACACTTCTTCGGCAAGCACATATCGTATAGAGAAACAATATGCTTTGCCAGCATACCGGCAAGGGCACGCTGGGGCGTTGTGTGCTGTAAAGCTGCCGCTGCCTTAAATGCACCCAGCCGGTCCGGGTCATCCCCGGTGTATTCTTTGGTTTTCCGTTTCAAGGTATCAGCACAGAGCCGCACCTGTTCGTCAAAAACGGCATTGACTTCATTTTGCGTAATATAGCATCCCTCCTTTGAAAACAAGAAACCGGCTATTCTAAAGCATCTTAGAATAGTCGGCAAATAAATGGATATGTAATTGTTTATAGTGTATTGATCTCTTTTTCCAGTTCCTGGACCGCTGCTATGACTGTCTCAAATGTCGGAACATCCCCATACAACATATCCTGCATAGAGTTATAGTCCGCTTCCAATGCTGCAAACCGATATTCCGGCGGGAGTAATTTTAATGTGCCCGGCACAGCCTCCGGGTACTTCGCCCATGATCTGGGATAGAATTTCATTTTGAAATCTACAACTTCTTCAGGAGATCCAGCCTGGAAAAGCAGCTTCTTTAACCGGTGTTGCAGCCATGCGGTAGAGATCATAATAATGTCTGGAATACCGCTGCGGCATTTCCAAATGTTCCGGTCTGTTCGCTTCATGGTGCAGGATTGTGGCTTTTTCCCAGAAGGTCCGTTCCGGGGCAACGGTAAGGATTGCGGTTTCTTTTTGCTCAAAAATCTTCGGATAATATTTTTCCGCGTAAGGTTCGATCTGCGCTGTTTTTGCAGGAGTCCACGCTGCCAGCGCACCAATCTCTAAACGGATCACCTGTAAGGTCGCCGTATTTGTAAAAAGGTGCGGATAGGCGAAAATGACCGTCTGTTTATCCTTTTCATCTATGTAGACATTTGCTTCACAACCGATTTCCTGGGATAAGCCGGCTTTGACTGCCGGGCAGAATGTTTCGGACAGAAATACCTCCGCACGCGCATTGGCTTCTTTGTTAAAAGCATCCTGTTTTGTATTGGAACGTTTCTCCCATGGTTCATCTTTGCCATATCCCAATACACGCCAGTCCAGAATCAAATCAATATCTTCTGAAAACCGGCTGATCAGGTGAAAGGCTTTTGAAAGGCTGGTACCTCCCTTAAAGGTGATGGACTCTTTCCATGGTGAGCGGTGAAATAAATAATCCAGCGTAAAACATACCCAAAAGTCTTTTTCTACGATGGCATCATTCAGTCCCATTTTATCTGCTGTATTTCTGAACAGCTCCCTGCGGTCGTTATCTGAAAGTCTTGCTATATTTCTCATTGTACCTTTTCACCTCCACAAATCTGTCGTATCGTATCGTAAACCCAATCCGTAGACTCTGTTGCTTCCTTCAAACAAGCCTGTTTATCCTTGTCTGTCAGTTTTTCGGAAAGCATCTGTATGACTTCTGGCGTAACATTCGATTTGCCAAGCGTTTTTAATGCCTGTATAACCAAACTTGTCATATAGGACAATCCGGTAATCTCCTTATTGGTCCGGTGCTTAAATTCCAGCTTTGTAGAGTTCCACTCGTAGGTCTTATATGGACCATCGCTGATATAGGACCATACTGCTGTTACCTGTGTTGAAAGACCTAACAGGTTCAATGCTGTATTCCCACATGGGGCAATCGTCCAGTGATAACTTCGTGCCAATGCGTTCGCCACCGCTTCCGGGTCTGCCGCCACATATTCATCCAGAAGTTTGCTATATTTTGGTTTTTCATAAACACCTTTCAAAATGCGGCGAAGCATACCTGCCTGTGTAAGCCGGTTTAAGTTCCGTCTTATGGTTTCCGTATCGGCAATATCCGCAAAATCAGAACTGATGAAAATAGTTCCTTCCGCCGCTGCTTTTATCTGCTCCTGAATCTGTTTGGAATAGCCATTTGCCATATTGCTCACCTCCTTTTGTCCCGAATATTATATATTATTCGGGACAAATTTTCAATAGGCTTCAAGAGTTTTAGCAATAGTATTCCACATAGAACAGAATTTATACATCAGTTTCAAATTCTATATCAGGAGATGGGAACTATCGTATTCTATTTTGTCCCGAATATTGTGTATTATTCGGGACATTTTAAGCACTCGGCAGGTAGATCCAGTCGTGCATCAGGCACACGCTGGGTTCGTCCTCCCTTGGAACCAGACGGTAGGTACATTCCCCATAGACCGTGCGTTTGTCCTCGATCTCCATGCCATAGGCTTTATAAAAGCGGTATTCCAGATTGGAGATGATACAGCGCAGAGTTTGCAGAGCCTCCCTCTGAGCTGATACGATCAGGTCACGGTCAATGCTGCAGCTTCAAAAACAGCAGCGACTTGTAAAG
>ENA-OQIG01001177-OQIG01001177.1-human-gut-metagenome-genome-assembly--contig:-NODE-1177-length-12168-cov-3.461507_pt1 | contig 12168 bp, 13 predicted proteins | sample MGYA00242576_ERZ504741 | MGnify/ENA primary metagenome ERZ504741 (study PRJEB26092, sample SAMD00036436) | human gut metagenome | host: Homo sapiens | study: EMG produced TPA metagenomics assembly of... | reverse complement strand
GCAAAGAGCCTGATTGCTGTGGTGAAGATAACGGAGATGAACAGCCTCCTTGAGGAGAAAAAAAGTCATCAAGTCCGGGAAGGGCTTTCGGAGATTCAGAAGGCATATCCCAAAAGGCCATTTAAACGGGTCTTCAGAAGATGTAGGACGTCTACCGATTACTGTCACTTCGGGTAACGAAAAACCGGCACCAAAAAGATCGTCTTTAACATATTAGACACGTCATACATGGGAAGCTATAGTGTTAAAGGCGACTTATTCAGTCGCCTTATTCTTTATAAGACCTTGTTTACTCTTTTTTTTCGGCTGTGTTGATAGAGAATACAATAATAGGAGCATTATTCTCTCCCTGATTCTCTATTTCTCCTGCATATGAATCTAATGTAAAAGATTCTAAATTATATAAATACTTCCCTTTAACAATCGAATAAACGATATTTATTGTGTGGTATTTATCGTCTTTAAAAATTTCTGGACAATAAAATTCAATTTTCACATTATATCTATCTTTCTCTTCATTAAAAGTTATTGGTAAAGACAAATATCTATGTCCTTCTCTTCCCTGCATAACGATTGGACGTTCAAGCCAACTCTCTTGTAGGTCATTAGAACTGATCAAGGTCTTTATTCGATAACTTGACGAAGCGAGTTCTAATCTAGAGTTAATAATAACTGTTTCTAAGTTATCAAGAGGATAGGTAGTCTCCAAAGAAGAGATGATTTGCATATCTATATTCATACTGTATGAATATGGTGGAGTATCTGGTTGGTGGCAGGCAATCATAAGGATTGAATAATACAGAATTAATAATAAATTAATTTTTCATAATGTTGTTATTTATTAGGTGACACTTTAATAATTTCTCTATTTAAATGATAGCTGACATCATGAGTTCTATTATATATGTTGTCAAAAATATACCATCCATTTCCCCCATTTTCACCCCATCCCCAATTCATATGAAGAAATTCAGAGGTATCATAGGTACCATTGGTGAAAAAATAATCAGGTTCTTCCATATCGGGTATATTGAATTTACTTCCCCAAACTAATGATGCATATTGTGTCTGGCGTACTTCATAACCATCGCATACCCATGCATGACCTTTAGTGATTATATCAAAAAAAATTGCTTTTCTGTCTCCTCCCATAAAAACAGGTCTGTTGTTTTGTATTTCTTGAATTGTCTCACTTCTTTTGTAGTCCATTAGTGTTGCAGAATAATTCAATTTTTTGAATGCTTTTACAGCGTTGCCCATCGTAGCTCCCGTGGCTTTATCTTTGTAGGTTACTTTTGAGAAACTACGAATGTCTTTGATAAACTTTTTGAAAAATTCATCATCTTCCATATTCGTATTACATCTCAATGGAATATGTGTCCAACTATATGTAACGGGCCATTCATAATATTTGGCTATCTGCGCAATTGCAATTGGTACGCAACCAGCCAACTTATTGGGGGCATCTACATTAAAGGGAGAGCGTTGATGCCAACTCGTTTTTAGTAATGGTCCAATCGTTTTTATTGGATATTTTTTTATTAACAGTAGGTTTACTTTCTCACAGTTATAGTTTTGATCCGTATGATTACAGATGTCTCTGATGTATCCATCAGCCCTTTCCTTAGAAAGAAAATTTCGGATTGCGCCCAAGTCATGGCATTCATAACCCTTGTTAGTCCAGATCTTTTTTTGCTCCTCTTTTTTAATGGACATTGCATAATCACTTAAGGATCTTGTAGAAACATCACTTAGTCTTTTCTGTTTTTAAAATTTTTCAAACTCAACCCATTTTTTCCTATATTTATCTATGATACTATCTGGCTGTATTTCGTTATATTGCATAATTTTCTTATACTCATCTAATAGAATGGAGGAACCATCGTTATAAGACTCTTGCAGAGAAAAAGAGCCACATCGGAGTATGCGATTACAGGATAGTATTTTTTAGTTGCACTAATAATGGTGTAACCTTTTTGATCTTGATAATTGATAATATACATCATCGGTTTTCCATTATTATATAAAGTAAAGATTTCTTTTATCCGTTTGGTAGGTTCATTTAACGAATTCCTTGTTAAATGATGATTTTTTCTATTGAATATTTCTGCGACTATACTAGCATCTTCTGTATTAATATTGATTTTTTCTCTGTCAATACCCAGTTGAGTACTCTGTCTTTTATAGGCATCCAGAGGTGTCGGGTCTGGCAGAATCAACTCTTCTTGGGAGCAAGAAAATAACATAAAGTACAGTATTGCCAATATTGCATATAGAATAGTATTTTTGTTCATTCTAATGATTTATGTAAGTTATAGTTTAGATTTTTATTTTCGTCTCTATATTGTAAGATATAGATAATATAGATTTTTATGGTGGTTTGATAGATGAATAGAAATAACAAAATCTAAATGAAAAATAAAATAAATGTCGATTAGACTTCATAGTATCAATTATTGAAAATTTATTTTAAATAACAAAAACTTGGATCAAAAAGTTCATTTATGATTTGTTTTTCAGCAAATGATAAAAGTCAAATACATTATTAGACAACAGATTATCAGTTACTGCTTTTACAAAAAGCCCTAAAAATCAGTAAGTTTAAAGAAAACTAGCAGATCTTCATATGAGGAATACTGAATCCAAAAACTTAGCCAAAAACAACCAGTCACCGACAATATCATTACAACATGAAAAGTTTTTTCCATTGGAGAGCTTATCTGCAAAGACTTTTGTTGGACTCCCCTATATCATTAGAACATCCGAAAAAAAAGAAAGAGATTAAATTCATTAATAAAAAAGACTTAAATCATATATTTTATAAAGACAAGTAAAGGATGGTAAATCGCCAATACCTACTCTTAGGTATTTATACATAAAACAGAGATCTAAAGCTAAATACTATATAATAAAGAGCAAGGAGTAAAAATACATTCTCTAAAATCTTCCAGATGAAACAAATCCCCACTTCTTAGTATAAGAAGCGGGGAAACGTCAACAAATTACAATTAAACCTTATATCCGGGAGAACTGACAAAAGAAGACATAACAACACATATATTGTCCTCCCTCTAAAGAGGCCTGTGTTTACCTCTTACTACGTTCAAGATTAAAAAGAGATTGAACCTCCGTTTCACAACGTATAGGCTTATCATAAGACTACTGATTCGTGGAAATGTAAAACAATCCCGGAAGATTCTTCTGATTAAAAAAAACTTTGATTATAATTGCGAGAATAATCAGCCTGATCTTTAAAAATCAGGGCTATAGAAAGTAGAGTGTAAATGAAAGCCTCTCATTTAATCGCTTTATTCTTTCACTATCTCACCTTTCTCATTCAAAAGAACAGTTACATCTTCCGTAGATTGATCTTCCTTGATTACAGTCACAATCACTTTATATACCTTACCGGTTTCTCTTTCCGAAACGAAAGCCTCCTTTATCGAAGCACCTTCATAATCTTTGGCCAATGCATTGATAACAGCAGCAGGAAGTTCCTTTGCGGCTATTTGTGTAAATTCGTCCTGAGGAGTTTGCAGAGTTTGTTCTACTGCTAAAGTGTCACCCGATACACTGGCAAACGCTACTGATGTTCCTAATCCCATAATCATTGCTAATGCTACTAATACCTTTTTCATAATCGTAATTTTTTTTGGTGTGAATAATTAAAACAACTTTTATGCTAAATAAAAAGCAAAGGGCATGCCAAAATGTCCAAAGAGTATAAATCAACTATAAAACAACAAGTTATGATCAAGACAATAAAAAAGTTTGGGGAATAAACACACACTTTGGGGAATAAATACACAAAAAAACTCCGAGACTTTCGACCCGGAGACTTACACTTCAGTTAAATAACAAAGTTTGCTTCTACATGACCAAAGATAGTATTTCTTTCTGAACCAGTTATTGCCATTATTAGAAATTACGACATATTGGACGCGCCACACATACATGGGAAGCTATAGTGTTAAAGACGACTTATTCAGTCGCCTTATTCATTTCTTCTGTTATCGTTCTAATCTAATACAGCCGATTAATCGCTAGGTTGTAAAATGGGCCAGAATAATGCTGCCTGATATCGCAAATATTGGCAGAACGTACAGAGAAGTATCGTATATATGTTCTGACTCGCTAAGAACTACTTCTTGAGGCAATTGGACTATCTGCGCTCACTGCATAATAGCCTGTTCTTTAACTTAACAAATCTCAACCCGATAAAAACAATGTTTACTTTGTTTCTATCCCTTTAAATCGTACTTTTGCAAATAAAAACACCTATGAAGTACTTTGAGTTCACTTTTGATACACATCCTTGCACCGAAACGGTGAATGATGTGCTTGCTGCCGTGTTGGGCGAAGCCGGATTCGAGAGTTTTGTCGAACGGGAAGGCGGACTGACCGCTTATATTCAGCAATCACTTTACAACGAAGAGACATTGAAAACAGAGCTGGCAAATTTTCCTGTGCCGGATACGGAAATTTCTTATACGTTTGCCGAGGCCGAAGACAAGGACTGGAACGAAGAATGGGAAAAAAAATTTCTTCCAACCGATTGTGATCGGAGACCGTTGTGTGATTCATAGCACATTTCATCAGGACGTGCCTAAGGCAGAATATGATATCCTGATCAATCCGCAGATGGCATTCGGAACAGGACACCATGAAACGACAAGCCTGATTATCGGAGAATTGTTGGATAGCGAACTGACCGGCAAGTCGCTGCTGGATATGGGCTGCGGAACTTCAATACTGGCTATTCTCGCACGGATGCGGGGAGCTAAGCCTTGCACAGCCATCGATATCGACGAATGGTGTGTACGCAACTCGATAGAGAACATCGAACTGAACGGAGTGACAGATATTGCCGTCTCGCAGGGGGATGCTTCGGCATTGCAAGGGAAAGGGCCATTCGACGTAGTAATAGCCAATATCAACCGCAATATCTTACTGAACGATATGAAGCAGTATGTAGCATGCATGCATCCGGGATCGGAGTTATTTATGAGCGGATTCTATATCGATGATATTCCGGCTATCCGCCGGGAAGCAGAAAAGCACGGACTCACCTTCGTACACCATCAAGAGAAAAACCGATGGGCAGCAGTAAAGTTCGTACTTTAACACACACAGGCCTGCCATAGAGTAACACACGAACGACATAACAGTCAGTCCTGTGCTACTCTGCGGTATGACCGGATCAAACTTCAAATTCCTTTTTCACCTGCCTACACCAGTCTTTTATTCGCTTATCAGTCATTTCCGACTGATTTTCGATGTCAATGACCAATCCACACCATTTATCACCTTTCAGAGCCCGGGAACGCTCGAAACTATATCCTTCTATAGAAGTAAAACCGACAAGCGTAGCTCCATCATTCTCAAAGACTTCGGCAAGCAGTCCGACACCATCGGCAAAGTTTTCGGGATACTTCACCTGATCGCCAAGCCCGAAGATAGCCACTTTCTTCCCTTTCAACTGCAAGGTGCGGAGTTCGGGCAGAAGCTCGTCCCAATAAGTAGGCAGTTCGCCATCGAACCAGGTGGAAGCACCGACTATGAAATTATCATAGGCTTCAAAATCATTCTGCCAGGCATTTTCGATAGCTACAGACTCGGCAGAAGTACCAAATTCTTTTTGAATCTTTTCAGCCACCCAAGAGGTTTTATCGGCTTTGGCAGCATAGAATATTCCTATCTTTTTCATGATTGATCGTTTTTTTAATTAGAACTCCAGCAACTCTTTGGCTGCTTTATATATCTTTTCATCATTCGGCAGGATAGCCCGTTCCAATATCGGATTGAAACCTACCGGAGTAAAGGTGGAGCCCACACGTTGTACCGGGGCATCCAGGTAACGGAACATTTCCCCGGCAATCTGCGCTGCAATTTCGGCACCGAATCCGGAGAAGACTTTGTCTTCATGCACCACCATCACTTTACCGGTTTTCCGTACGGAAGCAAAAATCGCTTCTTTATCCAACGGAATCAGCGAACGGAGATCGATAACTTCGACACTCCCCACCCCTTCCCGGGCAAGACGTTCGGCAACATCCAGACAAAAATGGGTAGTATTGCCATAAGTAATTATAGTCAGATCGGTTCCTTCGCGGCGGATACGGGCCTTACCAAAGGGAACTTCAAACTCTTCGGCACAACGGCAGCAGCCTCTACTGAGTTGTAAAGCGCTTTGGGCTCCAGATAAAGAGTGAATCCCTTGGAACGCATACTGGTGCGGAGCAGCCCGGCAGCATCGTCGGCAAACGATGGACAAACAATACGGGCACCGGGTAAAGTCGTAAGAGCCCCTTCAAGGTTCTGCGAATGATACAATCCACCGCCAATGTATCCACCCGAAGCAAGGCGAAGTGTAATATTGGGAGTAAACTTACCGTTGCTACGCCAATACTCGTGTGTACACTCAACGTACTGTTCGACAGCAGGCCAGAAGTAATCGGCAAACTCAGCGCCTTCAATAACCACATGTATTTTAGGATCGAAACGGCACATTCCGTTAGCCGTTCCCACAATATAATCTTCGGCTATCGGAGCACTGAACACACGGGCATCACCAAACTCCTGTTGCATCCCCTTGGTGACATTGAATACGCCTCCTTTATCTTTATTGGCCACGTCTTGTCCCCAGATAAAGGTATCAGGATTGCGGCGAAACTCCTCTTTGAGCGTTTCATTAATGGCGTTCACCATGAAACTCTTCTCACCTTCGACAGGCCCCGGAAGTCCGTCTTTATACTTTTGAGGAATATACGGTTCGGGAAGGACAAAGTCATAAATGCTCTCCGGAATCGGATCGGGTGCAGCCAACGCTTTACGATTGGCGGCAGCCAGTTCTTTCTTGGCGGCAGCTCTATCTGTTGGAGGTCCTCTTCGGTCAGGCGCTTGTAGCGCAACAGCATCCGACGGAACTTCATTAGCGGATCGGCTTCCTTCACGTATGCCAACTCATTCTCGTCGCGATAGAGAGTATGCTTATCAGAGTTGGAGTGCGAACCGATACGTACGCAATTGGCATGTACTATAACCGGAGTACGGTTGGCTATAGCAAATTCACGGGCTTCGGTCATGGCATTCATCGAGTCAAATACATCCTTTCCATTGCAATGAATGATGCGGAGGTTCTTAAAACCGGAGAAGTTATCGGCCACTTTACGATTGGCAGTCTGATCCTTTTTAGGGACGGAAATGCCATAACCGTTGTCCTGAAATACAAAAATAACCGGAAGACGTTCGTTGCTGGCCCCGTTGATAGCTTCATAGACAAATCCCTCGGATGTGGCAGACTCACCATGTGAAGTAATGGCAACCCCCTTATGCCCATAATAAACCATGGCACGCCCTACGCCTGCCGCATGAAGATCGTGCGTACCGGTAGCAGAAGAGATATTCTCGATGTGCCATTCCGGTTTGGCAAAGTGATTGGACATGTGACGTCCGGCACTACCCGGGTCTGTAGCTTTTGAAATACCGTTCAGAATCAGTTCCTCCGGAGTCATTCCGGCAGAAAGCACAGTGAGCATATCCCGGTAATAAGGAAAAAGATAGTCCTCACCAAGAGTAAAAACCTGCCCGATAGCAAGCTGGATGCCGTCATGCCCGGCATAAGGAGCATGATAGGACCAGCCAAGAGATTGCAGCAAATAGGCGGGTGCCTTCTCTCGAGCGCACGCCCCAAAGTCATTAAATGATACCACTTGCGGAGAGTCTGTTCGTCAGTGGTTTTTATATCGTATTTCTTCATATTTAAAGTGGGTTTAGGATTTTCACCACAAATCACACAGAAGATCACAGTTTAAGGATAAAGATCCCCAAACAAGTTCCGCAACGATCCGGGAGATCTGTGGTGAGACTGATTTATTATTCTGTAAATCTCCGATATGGCAACTATTCTTTCCAGTTCTCCAGATAGTCGGCAATGAAGTGCAGGAAGTTACCTCCCAGCGAACCATCCACCACACGGTGATCATAAGAGAGTGACAAGTACATCTTATGGCGAATGGCTATCACATCTCCTTCGGGAGTCTCCACCACAGCCGGCTTTTTCTCAATGACACCCACTCCGAGAATAGCCACCTGTGGCTGATTGATGATCGGAGTGCCGAACAACATCTTAAACGTACCGAAATTGGTGATTGTGAATGTTCCTCCGTCGATATCATCAGGCATCAGCTTATTAACCCGTGCCTTTTTCGCCAACGAATCGATAGCTACGGCAAGTCCGTTAAGATTCAAACGATCGGCATCATGCACTACGGGAACAATCAGGTTTCCATCATCTTGCGAAACAGCAATGCCCACATTGATATGTTTCTTATACAGGATGTTGTATCCGTCCACCGAGACATTTACCTGAGGATAGGCAGCCAACGCCTGGGCAGTGGCCTCAGCAATGGCAGGCATATAAGTCAGCTTCACACCTTCACGACGGAAGAAATCATCTTTGGTCTTTTCGCGCCAACGCACCAGCCGGGTGACATCTACTTCGACCACATTAGTCACATGCGGAGAAACCTTTTTCGACATCACCATATGGTCGGCGATAATGCGACGTACTCGATCCATCTCTTTGACTTCTACCGATGCATCTGAAGAAACGGCAGAAGCAGATTGTCCATGCTGAGCCTGAGGAGCCGCAGCGGCAGCCTTCTTTTGTACTTCTGCAGAAGGAACAGGAGAAAAGCCCGAATTATTTGCCGAAACCGTCGAAACCACCGTAGTAGAGACGTCGGCTGCCGGAGCACCTTTCTTCATCTCGATGTAAGTGCGGATATCTTTTTTGCTCAGCCGACCTTCATAACCTGTCCCGGGAATCGAATCTAGTTCTTCCTGAGAAATCTTCGCCTCCCGTGCCAATTGAAGTACTGCCGGCGAATACCAACGTTCCACTTTGGGAGCGGTTACTTCCGCCTGAACTTTCGGAACAGACGCAGTGCCCGACACCTCGGCAGCCTTTGGAGCAGACGCCGTTTCTACAGAGCCTGCGGTTTCCGATGCCTCTCCGGAACCTTCTCCATCCATATCTACAATGGCAACTACCGTACCTACCGGTACCGTATCGCTTCTTTAAACAATATTTCCACCACTTTTCCGGCAACGGGAGAAGGGATCTCCGCACTGACCTTAGCAGTATTCACCTCGAAAAGTACGTCGTCCTCATTGACCACGTCACCTACCTGCACCGACCATGATAAAATGGTTCCTTCGGTAACACTTTCGCCCAACTTGGGCATTTTTATTTCGAATCTTGCCATATACACAATTATTTATTCTTTCACTTGTACAAGTAGAACAAGATTGTGAAAAAGAAAGTTTTAAGTTAATGTTTTTTTAAGTAATCGCCTGGATAAGAAAGCCGTTTAGTGGCTAAAAACATAAATCAATCTCGCGCATCCTTTAAATATCCGTTCTCACGCATTAGCAAGAAAGCAAGCAGATTCCATAGCAAGCATAACGCACTATCAATAATTACTTTACTTCTTTCTAAAGTATCTTTATCTCAACCGGGTATGCGGGACGAGATAAGAACCTAACCATTTTCACTAAAGATACTAAGAAAAACAAACTGCTTTAAATGGTATGAACAGATAGGGAAACAGATACATCTATCTGTATATCAAACACAAACGATGAATCGAGCTTGCCCAATCGAGGGTGGAAGATGGAAGTACACTTTTCGTATGAGAAGGCTGAATTTTGAAAGGAAAATAGTTCTCCTCCACCGGATACTGAATAATCAGACTGCTTGGTGATATTCATGTCAGTTACAGATAGTGTTGTATTTATTTTCCCGTAACCCCTCGATAATAGCCAGTTCCTCCTTACTGAACGCTTCGGCAACCGAAGGACCTGCAAAATAACGAAAAACCCACTCCCGGAATTTATCTGTAGATAGAGCCGGATGCATATACTCTTTCAGATTCGTCACTTCGCTACGTACCGAACGGACAGCAGGATGTACGGCAACCTTTTCCTCAAGTCCTTCTACCTCAAGCAACTTATTCAACAACACCAGATTTGTATCATACAGCAGTGTGCAATGATACATTGCACGATTGCGATGTACGCATTGCGCACTGCCCGAGACTTTTCGCCCGTCGACATAAATACCAATCGTTCGTCGCCTCTCACTGCAACTCCGGCGGCAGTCAACATTTCAACCGTTCGCTCCAGATAAGTTTCGAAACGCGCCAGACGGGTAGTTTCAATGAACGTAAGATTGATGTTGCCCAAATCGTGATATACGGCACCGCCACCGGAAAACCGCCGGAATACAGGAATCTTGTTTTGTTCCGCCATCGTCCGGTTCACTTCCGTTTCCACCCGCTGATGCTTGCCTATAATTACGGACGGAGCACTTTGCCAAAGCATGAATACATCTTCTGTACCCTGCTTCAACAAATACTCTTCAGCCGCCAGATTGAAACCGGCATCCGTAAAAGAGCTATTTATAAACCGCATCAGGCAAACAGTGTCTCGTGATAAATTTCACCGACTGTCGGGTGCGGGAAAACACTCTTTCTGAATTCATCGACCGTATATCCTCTCTGGATAGCAATGCCTGCCACAACAATAATTTCCGAAGCCGGATTGCCCAACATGTGGCAGCCGACAATCCGATCATTATGATCGATAATCAGTTTACACAGTCCGTTCCCCAACTCGTTTTCGGCAACAAAACGCCCCGAATAAACCATCGGTAGTTTTTGTATCCGGTAATAAATACCTTAGCTATCAGCTCCTCCTCTGTTTTACCCACACCGGCCAGTTCGGGATTGGTATAGACTACGCCCGGAACACAATCATAATCCATCCGGTCATCTATTCCCAAAATATGATTAATGGCAACTTCTGCTTCACGAATAGCCGTATGTGCCAATAAAGAAAAGCCGGTAATATCACCGCAAGCATATACACGTGATGAGAGGTCAACATGTGTTCATCTACAACGACCCCATTCCGGTGCAACTCAATATTCAGTTTATCCAATCCTACTTGGGTGATATTCGCTTTACGGCCTACGCTCACTAAAATCCGGTCGGCATCGATAAACGAACTCTTTCCATCCTTTTCCACTGTTACTCCTTTATCACTCACCTCGGTTACTTTCGTGTTCAGATAGAAATTAACCCCTTTCTTTGTATAGTCAGCACGCAACATCGCACTGGTTTCTTTATCCATTGCTCCAAGAATCTCCGGCATCATCTCGATCACTTTCACCCTAACGCCCATGCTGTTAAAGAATGAAGCAAACTCCATTCCGATCACTCCGCCTCCAATAATGGCGAGCGATGATGGAAGAACAGTGCTATCCAGCGCCTCTCGTGAGGTCCAGTAATCCACGTCCGAAAGCCCCTTTATCGGAGGGATCACGGTATCCGATCCGGTACAAACCAACAGATAGGTTGCCTCGTATACCTCTCCATCACAGCGGATATGGAATCCTTCTTCACCTTCGCCCTCTATCACCGCTTCCTTATCTACAATAGTCACTCCGTAAGAGTTTACCGTCATTCTCACTCCGCCCGTCAACTTCTGCACCGTTTTGTTTTTCCGGCCGATGATTTTTTCCATATCAAATGCAGGAGCCCCCTCTACCGAGACACCGTATTTCGGCGCACTCTTAATACCGTCCAGCACCTTAGCGGAATAAAGCAGGGCTTTGGTAGGAATACATCCTTCATTAAGACACACACCGCCCATTGCTTTTTTCTCAAACAAAACAGCACGCAAACCGTTAGCTCCTGCTCTCTCGGCAGCAGTATACCCGGCAGGTCCACCACCGATAATAGCTATATCATATCTCATAATCGTATATTTTTTTTAGTTATTCATATGATTAACAACAAAAAAAGATAGAGCTTAGTTTTAAAAGACCGTTTTTTTACAATGGCCCTCATAAGGTAAAACAGTTACTTTTGCTACACAAAGTATAACCTACATTATTCATAGTGGATTCATTTCAGGTTATCAAAACAGATATGGGGACAATCTGAAGCCTCCAACTAATGTCTATCATCGAATGACGCTTGATGTAGAGTTATAATCCTGTCCGAAGCCTTGATTTCGGCATGCTCAGGTCTGATTATCACGTCCATTTTTATGGAGCGGATATGACTTATAAGTCCGATTACAGAATCGGACTCAGGTTGA
>ENA-OQIG01001176-OQIG01001176.1-human-gut-metagenome-genome-assembly--contig:-NODE-1176-length-12171-cov-1.400531_pt1 | contig 12171 bp, 18 predicted proteins | sample MGYA00242576_ERZ504741 | MGnify/ENA primary metagenome ERZ504741 (study PRJEB26092, sample SAMD00036436) | human gut metagenome | host: Homo sapiens | study: EMG produced TPA metagenomics assembly of... | reverse complement strand
CTGGACTGGCAGGACAAAAAATGCAAAAGCGACGGTAGATAGTGTGCTGAAGTACCGTGAAAGATGGAGATATCGTATTGATGCATGATATTCATTCCACGACGATCGATGCTGCACTGGAGTTGATTCCAAAGCTTGTGGAGCAGGGATATCAGCTTGTGACAGTCAGTGAACTTGCCGAGGCAAGAAGAGTCGTATTGGAGAATGGTCATCAGTATTATTCCTTCCCACCGGGAGCCGCAGAGTCTGGGGAAGCAAAAGTACAGCCACAGGAAGAGGTATTTGAAGGGGAGTATCACCACGAAGAGGTGAACGAACAGCAACAATAAAATGCATCTTTCCGTGTGGGTATGAAAAATAATTGATAAATGGAAAAGTATGACAGTTAGATAAAACGAAGAGGGAGAGACACATTGCTTTGTGTTATCTCCCTCGTAGACTTTTATAAATTTGTGACTTGCACAGTTTCTCTATCTTTTTTATAAGTTTCCAACAGTCTGTGGATTTTATCGGTTGGATTTAATACGGAACCGATGGAAATGTCGTGATTCAGGGAATCAATGATCAACGCAAGGAACTTACTCATATCTGCCACAACAAAATATGGCTTTTCAGAAGCCTCTGCAGGCAGGTAAGTGAGGTTTGTCGTGATCACGCGATCGATGTACCCTTTCTCATAGTATTCATCAAATTTTCCCAATCCTTCTGTGAAAAGTCCGAAAGTTGTGCAGATAAATACGCGGTTTGCGTGGCGGTCTTTTAATTGTTTTGCCACGTCTAACATACTTTCTCCGGAAGAAATCATATCGTCGAGGATGATCACGTCTTTTCCACTTACGTCGTCTCCGAGGAATTCGTGGGCAACGATCGGATTTTTCCCGTTGACAACTGTAGAGTAATCTCTTCTCTTATAGAACATACCCATGTCTACGCCGAGCACGTTTGAGAAATAGACAGCTCTGTGCATCGCACCTTCGTCCGGCTGATGATCATCAGGTGATCCTTGTCTACTTTTAAGTCGGATTCTGCACGGAACAATGCTTTCATGAACTGATATGCCGGGCTGAAGTTGTCAAATCCTTTCAGTGGGATTGAGTTCTGCACGCGCGGGTCGTGGGCATCAAAGGTGAGAATATTGCTGACACCCATATCAATCAGTTCTTCCAGTCCGAGTGCACAGTCAAGAGACTCTCGCTTTGTGCGCTTATGCTGGCGGCTTTCATAGAGGAATGGCATGATCACATTGATGCGGTGCGCCTTTCCGGTAGCTGCGGAAATGATACGTTTCAAATCCTGGTAATGGTCATCCGGGGACATGTGATTTAAATGTCCGTTGACAGAATAAGTCAGACTATAATTGCACACATCTACCATGACAAATAAATCTGCACCGCGGACAGATTCGTGGATCATTCCTTTTGCTTCTCCTGAGCCGAAACGCGGGCAGGAAGTTTTCAGAAGGTAACTGTCCTTTTTGTAGTTTGCGTAAAGTGCAGAAGACTGCATGGATTCCAGGGCACTTTTCCGGAATGTCACGATGTAGTCGTCGACTTTTTGTGCCAGCGGCAGACAGCTTTCCAGTGCTGCAATGCGAAGCGGTGCCGCCGGAAGAGTTTTTTCTAATAATTGAATATTTGGCATAATGGCCTCCGTTAAAAAATTTATTGACATTTCATTTATATCACTTTTGATCTGTGGGGCAAGAAAGAGGTGTAAAAAATTGCTTTTTCCTTAAAAATCTAGTATGATAAAAGGAAGCCAGAAACAAATATGGCAGAAAACGCATGTTTCGAAAGAGATGTAAAAATTTTGACGAAATACAGGCGGTATTTGTTTGGAAGTAGTAGAATTAGGAGAAGACAATATGAAACATAGACATATCATCCGTTCCGTGGAGGACGGAAGTATTGCGTGGGAACTTGGCGTGGAGCGGGGGACTGCCTGATCAGTATCAATGACAAGGAAATAGAGGATGTTTTTGATTACCATTATCTTGTAAATGACGAAGAACTTGTACTTCTGATCGAGAAGCCGGACGGAGAAGAGTGGGAGCTGGAGATTGAGAAGGACTATGAGGAAGATTTGGGGATCGAGTTTGAGCAGGGGCTGATGGACGAGTATCGTTCCTGCAGAAATAAATGTATGTTCTGCTTCATCGACCAGATGCCGAAAGGAATGCGAGAGACACTTTATTTTAAAGATGATGATTCCAGACTCTCCTCCTGCAGGGAAATTACATCACGCTGACAAATATGAGTGATCATGATATTGACCGGATCGTACAGTATCATCTGGAGCCGATTAATATTTCCTTTCATACAACGAACCCGGAACTGCGGTGTAAGATGCTGCACAACCGGTTTGCGGGGGATGCACTGAAGAAGGTACAGACACTCTATGAGGGCGGCATCACGATGAATGGGCAGATCGTGCTCTGTAAAGGAATCAATGACGGCGAGGAGCTGGAGCGGAGCATTCGTGATATGACAGCATATCTGCCACATTTGCAGAGTGTATCGGTCGTTCCGGTTGGATTGACAAAATTCCGCGACGGACTGTATCCGTTGGAGCCATTTACAAAAGAAGAGGCGAAGGAAGTGCTTGCGATCATTCACCGTTGGCAGAAGAAAATCTATGAGGAATATGGAACACACTTTATCCATGCAGGAGATGAATGGTACATTCTTGCCGGGGAGGAGATGCCGGAGGAAGAGCGTTACGACGGTTACCTTCAGCTGGAAAACGGAGTCGGCACTACAAGACTTTTGCAGAACGAGTTTCAGGAGGCATTTGAGAAATTGTCCGGGGATGACAGAGAGACAGAGATTTCCCTGGCAACCGGAAAACTTGCGTATCCGTATTTAAAAAGAATGATCGAGACACTTCAGACAAAATATCCAAATGTGATTGTCCATCTCTATGAGATTCGAAATGATTTCTTCGGAGAGCTGATCACTGTAGCGGGACTGATCACCGGGCAGGATCTGAAGGCACAGCTTTCTGGCAGACCGCTTGGAAGCAGATTGCTTCTGCCGTGCTGTATGTTAAGAAACGGCGAAGAAGTATTTCTTGATGATGTTACCTTAGATCAGCTGAAAGAGGCTTTACAAGTGCAGATAGATATTGTAAAATCAAGCGGACAAGATCTCATCGAAGCAGTTCTGGATGAGAAGATATAGGTGACTTGTCAGAACAAAGACAAAAGAAAATAACAAAATAAGACAGATATAGGAGTGAAACTATGAGTAAACCAGTAGTTGCCATCGTAGGAAGACCGAATGTAGGAAAATCTACATTATTCAATGCGCTGGCAGGAGAGATGATTTCCATCGTGAAAGACACGCCGGGAGTCACAAGGGACAGAATTTATGCAGAAGTAACATGGCTTGATCGGGAATTTACCCTGATTGACACAGGCGGGATTGAGCCGGACAGCAAGGATATCATTCTTGCACAGATGAGAGAGCAGGCGCAGATTGCGATTGATACTGCGGATGTGATCATCTTTATCACGGATGTCAGACAAGGACTTCAGGATTCGGATTCCAAAGTGGCAGATATGCTGCGCCGTTCTGGAAAGCCGGTCGTATTAGTTGTAAATAAGGTGGATAGCTTCCAGAAGCTGATGGCAGATGTGTATGAATTTTACAATCTGGGAATCGGAGATCCAATCCCGATTTCTGCATCCTCAAGACTTGGACTGGGAGATATGCTAGATGCAGTCGCTGTACATTTTCCGGAGCATTCTGCAGAGGAAGAAGAGGATGAGAGACCTCGGATCGCGATTGTCGGAAAGCCGAATGTGGGAAAATCTTCGATCATCAATAAACTGGTCGGAGAGAACCGTGTGATCGTTTCCAATATTGCAGGAACGACAAGAGATGCCATCGATACAGAGATTACATGGAATGGAAAAGAATATGTCTTCATCGACACAGCAGGACTTCGTAGAAGAATAAGATCAAAGAAGAACTGGAACGATACAGTATTATCCGTACGGTGACAGCTGTGGAGCGGGCAGACGTCGTCTTAGTTGTGATCGATGCGGTGGAAGGTGTCACAGAGCAGGATGCTAAGATTGCCGGAATCGCTCATGAGCGCGGCAAAGGTGTGATTATTATTGTAAATAAATGGGATGCCATTGAGAAAAATGACAAGACGATGTATGAGTATGAAAAGAATGTTCGTCAGGTATTGTCATACATGCCGTATGCAGAGATCATGTATGTGTCTGCGAAGACGGGGCAGCGCCTTCCAAAACTGTTCGATATGATCGATATGGTATTGGAGAATCAGACACTTCGTATTTCGACCGGAGTACTCAATGAGATTATGATGGAAGCCGTTGCGATGCAGCAGCCGCCGTCAGATAAAGGAAAGAGACTAAAACTTTACTATATTACGCAGGTGGCAGTGAAGCCGCCGACCTTCGTCATTTTTGTCAACGATAAGGAACTGATGCACTTCTCTTACACACGCTATCTGGAAAATAAGATCCGCGAGGCATTTGGATTTAAGGGAACCTCGTTAAAATTCTTTATCCGCGAGAGAAAGGAGAAAGACCGATAATTATGGAACGTTTGGTCTGTGTGATCATAGGATATGTCTGCGGGCTGCTGCAGACGGGATATCTCTATGGAAAATGGAAACATATTGACATCAGGCAGCATGGAAGCGGTAACGCCGGAACGACAAACACACTGCGGACATTAGGATGGAAAGCGGGAATGATCACGTTTCTCGGAGATTTCTTAAAATGTGTGGTGGCAGTGTGGATCGTACATATACTTTATAGTCAGGCTTACCCAGAGGAATTAGCACTTCTTTCCATGTATGCAGGAATGGGCGCTGTGCTCGGACACAACTATCCGTTCTATTTAAAATTTAAGGGCGGAAAGGGGATTGCGGCGACCGCAGGTTGATTTTTGCGACAAATCCGATGATGATGCTGATCGCGGCAATCGTTTTCTGGGTAATCGTCGGAATTACCAGATATGTTTCTCTGGGATCTCTTACAATTGTTGTGCTGTTTGTTGTGGAGGTTGTTGTATATGGACAGCGCGGAGGATTTGGACTTTCTCAGGCACATCTGTATGAGATGTATGCGATCGCAGTCTTTTTAATGTTGTTCTGCATTTTATAAGCATAGGGCAATATACAAAAGACTATTAAATGGAAACGGAAAATAAGTTTGGTGCAAAGAAGAAACAGGAGGACTGATTATGGCAAAAGCTGGAGTATTGGGCGCAGGAAGCTGGGGGACAGCACTTGCATTACTGTTGGATAAAAACGGGCATGATGTGACGGTATGGTCGATCGATCAGGCAGAGGTGGAGATGCTTGACCGTGAGCGGGAGCACAAAAGCAAGCTGCCGGGAGTGAAACTTCCGCAGACGATGAAATTTACCAATGAGATTCAGGAAGCAATTACAGATCAGGATTTCATGGTGCTTGCGGTGCCTTCTCCGTTTACGAGGGCAACTGCAAAGAAGATGGCTCCGTTTGTGAAAGAAGGACAGAAAATCGTCAATGTGGCAAAGGGAATCGAGGAAAGCACACTGATGACACTTTCTGAGCAGATTGAGCAGGAAATTCCACAGGCGGATGTGGCGGTATTGTCCGGTCCGAGCCATGCGGAAGAAGTCGGAAGATGTCTTCCGACGACTTGTGTCGTAGGGCGCGTACAAAAGAGACTGCCGAATATCTTCAGAAGATGTTTATGAATGAAGTCTTTCGTGTCTATACAAGCCCGGATATTCTCGGGATCGAGCTTGGCGGCTCACTGAAAAATGTCATTGCGCTTGCTGCCGGAATTGCCGATGGACTTGGATACGGGGATAACACGAAGCTGCTCTGATCACGAGAGGAATTGCAGAGATCGCACGCCTCGGGGTGAAGATGGGTGGAAAGATCGAGAGCTTCACCGGACTGACCGGAATCGGAGATCTGATTGTAACTTGTGCAAGTGTGCACAGCCGGAATCGGAAAGCAGGTTATCTGATCGGTCAGGGAAGGACGATGCAGCAGGCGATGGATGAAGTGCAGATGGTTGTGGAAGGTGTCTATTCTACAAAGGCAGCCGTAAAGCTTGCACAGAAATATGAAGTGCAGATGCCGATCATTGAGCAGGTCAATGCAGTTCTCTTTGAAGGAAAGAGCGCGGCAGAGGCGGTAAAAGAACTGATGCTCCGGGATGGAAAGACAGAACATTCGGATCTGCCGTGGGAAGCATAAGATATTTGAATATTGAAAGAGAAAAAGGATTTCAAACTGTTTTTAGTCAGCAGTGGAATCCTGAATAAAATAAAACTCCTTTCGTCAAAAGAAAATGAAAAGCAATTCATTCTTGACGAGAAGGAGTTTTTCGTTGTACCGGATATAGGGATGACCTGACCAGGGAAAGCCCGGTCACAGGTGCGATCAACTTATTTAGACTTCAGCTTCTTTTATTTTTGTCAGTCTGTAGAATGCGATTCCGCCAAGACTGTTTCCGGCAATTGCCACGAGCAGTGTCAGAAGATAGTCTGCCGGAGAACTTGAGAGTGCGAAGAAGAACATGTTCGCTACACAGTGTTCAAATCCGGCGAGGATAAAGACTGCCACGCACAAAAAGACGGCCAGTGTTCCTAAAATATTTGGAAGCTTTTTAAAGGTTCCAACTGCGATGGACATCAGGATTCCACAGAAAATCGCAAGGATGAATGTGCTTAACAGATTGTCAGACAATTTTAGTTCCACGGCCGGAGCAACTACTTCTTTTAATTTTCCTGCAAGGCGTGTCTGAAGTACGAGAAACGCAAAGAGGTTGGTACCGATGAAATTACCAATCAGTGTCAGAAGTATTTCTCTCCAGTTCTCTTTTGAAAGATAGCCGATCTTACCGGTATATAAGTTCAACTCGAAATTGATGATCGTAAACAGTCCGAGACCGAAGAGGAATGCAGCGACGATCTTATTGTCCATATTTAAGTAGACAGTTCCGCCAAAGCCGATCAGAAATCCTCCGATGATAGATTTTTTTAATGTTGTCAAAATATTCATGTTTCACTCGTTTGTAGTTATTCCGCAATATTATAGCATAAAAATGCTTTAGGAAAAAGAAAAAAAGTAAATAAGAAATTAGCGGAGATTCTAAAACTGGCTTTTTTTGCATAGATTGTATCAGCATAGCAAGGGGTATTCTTATGGAGACGTTTCATTTATACAAAGACATTGAGGCAAGGACAAATGGGGAAATTTATCTGGGCATTGTAGGGCCGGTGCGTACTGGAAAATCAACTTTTATCAAACGATTTATGGACTTGCTCGTACTGCCGAATATGACCGATGCAAACAGTCGGGCGAGGACGAGAGATGAACTGCCACAGTCTGCATCAGGGAAGACGATTATGACAACAGAGCCGAAATTTGTCCCGAAGGAGGCGGCAGAGATCCAGCTTTCACAGGATGTGAAGGCAAAAGTGAGACTGATCGACTGTGTCGGCTATATGGCAGAGGGGCAACCGGTATATGGAAAATGATGCGGAGCGGCAGGTGAAGACACCATGGTTTGACCATGAAATCCCATTTACACAAGCTGCGACATCGGGACAAAGAAGGTGATCCATGAACATGCAACGATCGGGATTGTAGTGACGGCGGATGGGAGTTTTGGGGAACTAAAGCGGGATAGTTATGTTGCACCGGAGGAAAAGACAATTCGAGAGCTGCAGTCGATCGGGAAACCGTTCATTGTGCTTGTCAATACACAGAAGCCATATAGTGAAGAGACAAAAAAACTTGCTGCATCTATCGAAGAAAAATATGGAGTCAGTGCACTTCCGGTCAATTGTGAACAGCTTCGGGAAGATGACATCCATCATATTATCCGACAGATTTTATTTGAATTTCCAAATTGCAGAGGTGGAATTCTACATACCAAAATGGGTGGAGATGCTGCCGATGGACCATAAGATCAAGGCAGATCTGCTCGTACATGTAAAAGAAATCATGGCGGGGCTTCAGACAATCCGGAATGCAGCGGACGGACTGCCAAAGATTGATAGTCCTTACATTGAAGAGGTCAAGATCGATGAGATTCAGATGGATACCGGAAAGGTGAAGATCCGGATGGAACTGGCAGAGACATTTTATTATGAACTTCTTAGTGAGCTGACTGGAACGAAGATCGGCGGAGAATATGAGTTGATTGGAACGATGAAAAAACTTGCCCAAATGAAAGAAGAGTATGAGCAGGTCAAAGATGCGATGGATGCTGTGCGCCTCAAAGGATATGGGGTTGTCACACCGAAGAGGGAGGAAATCCATCTGGAAGAACCAGTCATCATCAAACAGGGCAGTAAGTTTGGCGTAAAAATTCATTCAGAAGCGCCGTCTATCCATATGATCCGCGCAAACATCGAGACAGAGATTGCACCAATCGTAGGAAGTGAGAAACAGGCAGAGGATCTTGTGCGCTATATCAATGAGACGAGCGCATCAGCAGAGGGAATTTGGAATACAAACATTTTCGGCAAATCGATCGAGGAACTTGTCACAGATGGAATCCGTGGGAAGATTACAAAAATCACCGATGAAAGTCAAGTGAAACTTCAGGATTCCATGCAGAAGATCGTCAATGACAGCAATGGGGGAATGGTTTGTATTATTATTTAAAATGAAAATTAGTATGCTTTACACAATGTAATAAAATAATTTTGAAATATTGTAAAAAGTACTGGAATATAGTAAAATTATTTCAAAAGTGTATAAAAATACATAAATTTAAAATGGAAAATACAAAGGAAGAGTGAGGAGAGGGTATATGAAGAAAATACTACTTGTGGAAGATGACATTGCACTTTCTGCCGGGCTTTGCTTTGAACTGGAGGAGGAAGATTATCTGACGGTTGCAGCACACTCTTTGAAGAAGGCGGGACAGTTGTTGGAGACATCAAAATTTGATCTGCTATTGCTGGATGTAGATCTTCCAGATGGAAACGGATTTACATTTTACAAGGAGAATTAAAAACGATATACCGTTCCGGTTATGTTTTTGACGGGAAGAAAAGAAGAAGAGGATGTGTTAGGAGGCTATGATCTCGGTGCAGATGATTATGTGACAAAGCCGTTTTCTCCATCGATACTCAAAAGAAAAAATTGCGGTGATCCTGAAACGTACAGGACAAAATGAGAAAAGGGATCAGGGGCAATATGACGATGGATATCTCCGGATTGATTTTGACAAAATGACTGCACAGAGGGGGACAGAAACATTGCTCCTGACGCCGAATGAATATCGGATATTAAAGCTTTTTGTGGAAAATGCGGGGAGGATCCTGACAAGACAGGTATTTTTGGAACGACTTTATGACTGTGATGAAAATTTTATTGATGAGCATACGCTGACAGTCAATATGACCAGGTTGAGAAAAAAGATCGAGGATACATCTCATAAATATATTCAGACCATTTATGGAATGGGATATCTTTTTGCGCGGGGGGAAGGGCATGAGGCATAAAATGTGTGAAACGATGGTGCTGACCTCGTGCTTGCAGTTGGAGGGATCGCAGTTCTTTTCTGTCTGCCTCTGAACCAGCAACTATTTGCGTGTGGTGCAATGATCATCGTATGTACAGTAGTCTTTGTATGCCTGCTGGAAATGATGCTTCTAAGAAAAATGCTTGTAAAACATGCGGAAAAGTTGCTAGACACGCTGGATGATATGATTGCGGAAAAAGAGGAGATCAGTTTTTCGGAGTATCATGATACATTGACTGTAAAGATCCAGGATCGGATGAAACAGTATCATGAAATTATGATCTATACACGGGAGGAGAATCAAAAGGAAAAAGAAATGATTCAGAGTATGGTATCGGATATTGCGCATCAAGTGAGAACTCCGGCAGCAAATTTAAAGATGTTTGCAGAAATTCTTGGGCGGAAAAACCTTTCCGAGGAGAGAAAGAAACAGTTTTTTACGATGATGGAGGCACAGACAGAGAAAATCAATTTTTTGATGGATGCGATGACAAAGATGTCCAGACTGGAGACCGGGCTTGTCTCTTTGCATCAGAAGCGTCAGTCGTTGCTTGATACGCTTGCTGAAGCGATGAGCGAGGTGATGCCGAAAGCGAATGAAAAAGGGATTACTGTCACCGTTTCCTGCCCGGAAGAGACAGAACTGATTCATGACCGGAGATGGACGGTGGAAGCAGTATCAATCTGCTTGATAACGCAGTGAAATATACAGATCAGGGCGGGAAAATCAAAATAGATGTCAATCAGGGACAATTTTATACGAAGATTAATATCTCTGATACTGGAAGGGGCATTGCGCAGAGCATCTTAATAAAATCTTTCAGCGATTTTACCGGGAGCCGGAGGCAGAAGGAGAGGAAGGGATCGGTCTGGGCCTGCATCTCGCAAAGGAAATTATTGAACTGGAGAAAGGTATATCAGTGTGGCTTCGGTTGTGGGGAGGGACGACATTTTCTGTCTATCTTCTAAACGAGCCAGATTCCACCGTTCCGAAAAGAAGTGACTGATAAAAGAGACAGAGGAAAAGGGGGATAAAGTAATATGATACAGCTACGGACGAAAAACCTGAAAAAGTATTATCAGAGAGGACCGCATTTGATCAAAGCGCTGGACGGAATTGATCTGGAAGTAGAGCGCGGATGCTTTCTTGCGGTGATGGAATCTCAGGGAGCGGAAAATCTACGCTGCTGCATTTGCTTGGAGGATTGGACGAACCGACGGAGGGGCGCGTACAGATTGGAGAAGTTGTCTTAGATCATCTCGATGAGGAAGAGAAAAGTGTCTTCCGGAGAAGAAAGATCGGATTTATCTTTCAGTCCTTTAACTTGATCATCCAATCCTTCGACTGTACCATCTTCTTTGATTTTAAGTTTAGTACGGTCAATTTTCCCCGACATCAAGTCTGGATGTAGTGCATTGCTTAATGCTTTTTCTATTGCGGTCATCATACTTCATGTTAGTAATGGCCGCTTCGTATTCTGTTTTGGCCTTTTTGTTAGCTTCTTGTGCTGCTTCTAGTTGTTTTTGTAAATCCTCGACAGACCCAGCTTTTTTTAAATCTTCCAGCTGCTTATCACGTGCTTTAACATCAGCTTCAAGCTGTTTTTTAGCTTCCGCAGTAGTGTTGTACTGATCTTTTGGTACAACATTTTCTGGTGCTTGTTTATTAATTTCTTTGATAGCTTCTGCAAGATTTAATTTACCGTCTGCATCTGTGTGTTTTTCTAGAATATTTTTAATCCATTCCATATTGTCCTCCATAGCATTTTTATACCGCTCGCTTGCGGTCCGTAGGCCTGCCTATACCTGACAGTAGGTAAAATAAAACACGTCTAACGTGTCATTTAAGATGTTTGCAAAAATATGGTAACTTCCTCTTAGGTGGGTCATTCATATAGTTGGTCCTTCCTTTTGTTTTCATTCCACAAAAATGCAGGTATCGTGATATTTAACGACCTGCAATTCAAATTTTTATCGTAATAGCTGTGACTTGTTGTCACATAGGCATGATGGCACACATCATTTAATACCTTTCCACGCCGTCTGTAATAAAAAGCCTAAAAGATACCATATCTTGTCCTTGATTTTTTCCATGCAAATTTCTGTACCCATACGTTCATTGTAATTCAATGGATCAACACATGCGGATGATTCAACTATTTCAAAACCATTCACAAGTACACACCTTACCAACGTTGTCCTGTCTCCTAATGTGCTTACATGTTTTTCTTTGATAAAATTTTCAACCATGTCAGGCCCTACAGAAACACCACTAGGCAAAACAGGATTATCATCCACTTTCAGATATGCTTTTTCAAACACATCTTTAGGTGACCATGAACAATAATCATCAGAGTATTGAACCAAATAGCCTTCCTTTTCAGGTTCTTCATCTGCAGGAATCTGCCATCCTTTGTATTTGTTGTAATCTCCCAAGTTCATTACCTCAGCTTTAATTAATTTTGTTTCCGATATAATCTATTCATTTCATTCTCCTTGTGGTTTTGCCACTAAAAAAGCACCCAATTCATTTATGAGTGCTTAATCTTTTTCTAATTCATCGAATTGTTCTTTAGTAATCTTGCCGGAAGCTAACAGTCTTTTATGCACTTCACTACTCATATATTTAGCGATTTTTATATCATCTTCTG
>ENA-OQIG01001175-OQIG01001175.1-human-gut-metagenome-genome-assembly--contig:-NODE-1175-length-12179-cov-2.863342_pt1 | contig 12179 bp, 15 predicted proteins | sample MGYA00242576_ERZ504741 | MGnify/ENA primary metagenome ERZ504741 (study PRJEB26092, sample SAMD00036436) | human gut metagenome | host: Homo sapiens | study: EMG produced TPA metagenomics assembly of... | reverse complement strand
GATTTTTCTTTTAACATCATAGTGATACGTTTTTTTAAGTTTACTGTGATTAAAGCTGTTGGCCATAGAGTAGAGCCTTGTGCCAACGGCTTTTTTTATTAATAATAGTTGATATTCTTTCGCGTTTACACCCTCATTAATGACGGTCTCGTCCGCTTCATATTCGTGAACGTTCTGCAACTCCTGTTTCAACAACCATGCACTAGGATTGAACCATTGGAAAAAGATGCAAATATCCGCCACCAATAAATCTACTGAATGACGATGGTGAATATGAGCCATTTCATGAATAAGGATTTCCCTCCCGTTTTCCTCCAGGTCTTTTCGGCTGATAACAATATACTTCATCCAACTGAACGGAGCTATCTCCTGATTGTGCACCACAAGTGTAACCCCTTTCTCCAACTTCTCATGTTTACCGGAATGTATCAACCGGAAGAGACAAATCAAAGAATAGATATTGCGACAGGCAAGAAATAGAATACCCGCCAGATAGACCAGCAGAACCACCTGTACCCAAGATATAGCCGACGTCTCCTGCACTGCACCGACATTGGCAGGAGTAGCTCCAACTCTGCCATCAATAGCAATTGTTCAATGGAAAGCACAGCCTGCTGCACTTCAACCTGATGCCGGGTAGTTACTTCGATACAAGGAATGAGTAATGAAAAGAACAACACTCCCAATAAAGCCATACGATTGAAACGATGAAAGGTTTCCTTGCTAAGTAATAACCGGAAAAACAGGTAAAACAGAACAAGACAAACAGATGATTTTAATATATAAATGAAGAAAACTCCCATAGCATAGATTTTCGTTTAATAGATTAGTGTTTTTTGTCAGCCTGTTCCACTTCCTCGATGAGCTGTTTCAATTCATCCAAGGAAATATCTTCCTCCTTAACCAAAGAAGAAACGGCATTCAGGTAAGAATTATTAAAATACTTACTAATCACATTCCGCAGCGTTCCTTTACGAAAATCTTCTTCACTAACTACGGGATAATATTGATAGGTATTTCCGAAAGTATAATGAGCTAGAAAACCTTTTTCTTCCAACCCACGCACAATCGTAGATAATGTATTGAAATGTGGCTTGGGATCTTCATAGAAAGCCAACATTTCCTTCACGAACAAGGGACCTTTTTCCCAGAAAAAGCCATGATTTCTTCTTCTTTTGCTGTTAATCCTTTCATATCTGCAACTTTGTTTGCCGCAAATAACGAAAAGTTTTAGTTCATAAACTAATTTATCTAGTTAAAGTAAACTAAAAGATATAGTTAAGACGAATAATCTACTATTAAACACCTGTGAAACAGATTTATTACATCTCTTTTAGCTCCACAGTTTATTGACAATAAAGTTGCCGATATAAAATAAGTCGCCCATAAAAACAATACTGAATACCAGAAAAGTGAAACAAGTACTCCACCGGGCTCCTCCATCCTCTTCGCCGCGTTTGATACGGAGCAGGGAACTATGCAAACAATCACCTGCTATGAACAGCACAAACAAACTCGGTATCAAGTCACCCCACGATACCAACCACAGATTATCCCCCTTCCCCAACAGGAATGTCAATGCTACGGCCAATAAGAAGACAGAAGCATATTGCAAGTCTTTTCTTTTTGAATTCATAGTGGTAATGTTTAAAGTCCTTTTCACAAAGATATTGAATCTCACCCAATAATCCTTATCAAATCTATATAAAATCGGTCAGGCTTTGTTGAATCTAAGTTTATTGTTACTTTTGCAAGTACGAATTAAAACCAAAACCGATTATAAAAGCAGATGAAAAAGATCAGCATCACTTTATTACTCTGCCTTCTCTGTCTGACCGGAATGGCACAAGGACAAAAGGCACTCGATTTAAAAGATATCACTCCGGACGTTTCCGCCCGGAAAATAATCCAGGGAGTAATCCCCATGCCTGATGGCGAACACTACACGCAGATGAACGCCGACGGCACGCAGATCATTAAATACTCTTTCAAAACAGGCGAGAAAGTAGAAGTGATTTTCGATGTAAGCACTACACGCGAATGTGACTTCAAGAACTTCGACAGTTACCAGTTCTCGCCCGACGGTCAGAAATTGCTGATTGCTACTAAAACGACACCTATATATAGGCATTCATACACAGCTGTACATTACATTTACCCTTTGAAACGAAATGATAAGGGCGTTACGACAAACAACATTATTGAACGGCTGTCTGACGGTGGACCTCAACAGGTCCCCGTCTTTTCTCCAGACGGTACAATGATTGCTTTTGTCCGCAACAATAACATATTTCTTGTTAAGCTGCTTTATGGCAACAGTGAAAGCCAGATTACGGAGGATGGCAAACAGAACTCTGTACTCAACGGCATCCCCGACTGGGTGTATGAAGAAGAGTTCGGTTTCGACCGTGCTTTGGAATTCAGCGCTGATAATACACTGATCGCTTTCATCCGCTTCGATGAGTCAGAAGTTCTCCTACTCTTTTCCGGTATTTGCCGGACAGGCACCCCGTATTGATGCCTTAAAAGATTATCCGGGTGAATATACCTACAAGTATCCGAAAGCCGGATACCCGAATTCGAAAGTAGAAGTACGCACGTATGACATCAAGTCACACGTCACCCGTACGATGAAACTCCCGCTGGATGCAGATGGATACATTCCACGCATCCGTTTCACAAAGGATGCCAACAAATTGGCTATCATGACATTAAACCGTCATCAAGACCGTTTCGACCTTTACTTTGCCGATCCTCGCTCAACACTTTGCAAACTAATGCTCCGTGATGAATCTCCTTATTACATAAAGGAGAATATTTTCGATAACATCCAGTTCTATCCCGAATATTTCAGCATGCTTAGCGAACGTGACGGTTACAGTCATCTCTATTGGTATAGCATGGGAGGTAACTTGATTAAAAAGGTTACTAACGGTAAGTTCGAAGTGAAAGATTTTCTGGGATATGATGAAGAAGATGGTTCTTTCTATTATACCAGCAACGAAGAGAGTCCTCTGCGCAAGGCTGTCTATAAAATAGATAAGAAAGGCAAAAAGACCAAATTGTCTCAACAGGCAGGAACCAATACGCCTCTCTTCAGCAAATCGATGAAGTATTATATGAACAAGTTCTCCAGCTTGGATACTCCTATGTTGGTTACCTTGAACGATAATTCAGGCAAAACGCTCAAAACGCTTATTACAAATGATGCGTTGAAGCAAACATTGTCCGGATATGCAGTACCACAAAAAGAGTTCTTTACTTTCCAGACTACAGATGGCGTGAAGTTGAATGGCTGGATGATGAAACCGGTTAATTTCTCCGCATCCAAAAAATATCCGGTACTGATGTATCAATATAGTGGCCCGGGTTCCCAACAGGTATTGGATACTTGGGGAATCAGCTGGGAGACATACATGGCAAGCCTCGGTATATCGTGGTATGTGTAGATGGTCGTGGCACTGGAGGTCGTGGAGAAGCTTTTGAGAAATGTACCTATTTAAAAATTGGCGTCAAAGAAGCCAAAGACCAGGTGGAAACAGCGCTTTACCTAGGCAAACAAACGTATGTGGACAAAGACCGCATCGGTATCTGGGGTTGGAGTTATGGCGGATACATGACTCTTATGAGCATGAGCGAAGGAACTCCCGTATTCAAAGCCGGAGTAGCAGTAGCCGCACCGACCGACTGGCGTTTCTATGATACGATTTACACCGAACGCTTCATGCGCACTCCCAAAGAAAATGCGGAAGGATATAAGGAATCATCAGCCTTCACCCGTGCCGACAAACTTCATGGCAACTTGTTGCTGGTACATGGTATGGCAGATGACAATGTTCACTTCCAGAACTGTGCAGAATATGCCGAACAGTTAGTTCAGCTTGGAAAACAATTTGATATGCAAGTGTACACGAACCGTAATCATGGAATATATGGTGGCAACACCCGCCAACACTTGTACACACGGTTGACCAACTTCTTCTTGAACAACTTATAATGACGGATAGAGTACGTAAGCCCGAATGGCTGAAAATTAATATCGGTGCCAACGAACGATACACCGAAACAAAGCGAATTGTCGACTCCCACTGCTTGCACACGATATGCAGCAGTGGGCGTTGCCCTAATATGGGGGAATGTTGGGGAAAAGGAACAGCCACCTTCATGATTGGCGGTGACATCTGCACGCGTAGCTGTAAATTTTGCAACACACAGACAGGACGTCCCCATCCGTTAGATGCAAACGAGCCTACCATGTAGCAGAATCCATCGCACTGATGAAATTGGATCATGCCGTCATCACCTCTGTAGACCGGGATGATTTACCTGATTTGGGTGCAGAGCATTGGGCACGTACCATCGGGAGATAAAACGGTTGAATCCACAGACAACCATTGAAGTACTGATTCCGGATTTTCAAGGCAGAATGGAGTTGGTAGATTTAGTAATTGACGCCCGGCCCGACATCATATCACACAATATGGAAACTGTGCGCCGCATTAGTCCACTAGTCCGCAGTGCAGCAAATTATGATACAAGCTTACAGGTTATCAGACATATTCCGAAAAGGGAGTCAAATCTAAAAGCGGCATAATGGTCGGACTGGGTGAAACTCCGGAGGAAGTCGAAACATTGATGGACGATCTGCTAGCAACCGGTTGCCAGATTCTTACCATAGGGCAATACCTGCAACCGAGTCATCGGCATTATCCGTTGTGGCATACATCACTCCGCTGCAATTCATGAAATATAAAACAGTTGGTTTAGAGAAAGGATTCAACATCGTAGAGAGTGCTCCCCTTGTTCGTTCCTCCTACCATGCAGAGAAACATATTCGTTAGCAAACAAAACACATACACTATTTGTTTTATAGATAGAACCGACAAATAAACATAAATATAGAGATGGATCATAAAGGAATACTTTCTTCCGCATTTAACATGTCGCTGGGTTTTATCCCCGTTATTATTTCCATTTTATTGTGTGAACTTATAACGCAAGACACGGCTATTTACATCGGTACAGGTATAGGTATTATAGGAATATACCTTTCTTATCGACGTAAAGGATTGTTAATTCCTAATTTTATCCTCTATATAGCGACCGGAGTGCTGGCACTATTATCCGTAGCAGCTCTCATTCCTGGTGATTATGTTCCCCCCGGTGCGCTCCCGCTTACTCTGGAAGTCAGTATTCTCATTCCAATGCTAAGTCTTTATATGCATAAGAAAAGGTTTATCAACCACTTCTTAAAACAGATAGGTTCTTGCAACAAACGTTTATATGCTCAGGGAGCAGAAGCCGCCGTTGTATCTGCTCGCATTGCCTTGATTTTCGGAATACTGCATTTTATTATAATCAGCATCACCGTCATTTTCCAAAACCCACTAAGTAAGACAAGTCTGTTTGTACTCTATAAAGTGTTACCTCCTACTGTCTTTCTTATGAGCATCCTGTTCAACCAGATCGCTATCCGTTTCTTCAATCACCTAATGTCTCACACAGAATATGTTCCTATTGTGAATACCAAAGGAGACGTGATCGGGAAAACCCCTGCGATAGAAGCTGTTAATTATAAGAACGCATACATCAATCCGGTGATAAGAATTGCCATATCCACTCATGGAATGCTGTTCCTTTGCGACAGACCGTCAACAGCCATTTTGGACAAAGGAAAAGTGGACATTCCCATGGAATGTTATCTCCGATATGGAGAATCTTTAGAGGCGGGTGCCACCCGTTTGATTAACAATGCTTTCCCGCACGAAAAAGATATCAAGCCAGAGTTCAATATCGTTTATCACTTTGAGAATGAAGTAACCAATCGTCTTATCTACTTATTCATCGTTGATATCAAGGATGATTCCATCCTTTGTACCCCTCGCTTTAAGAACAGTAAGCTATGGAGCTTCAAACAGATAGAGGAAAACTTGGGAAAAGGCTTCTTCAGTAGCTGTTTCGAAGATGAATATGAACACCTAAAAGACGTTATTTATATAAGAGAAAAATACAGGGAATCTTAGACAATTCAGGCACATGTCCCTTCCAGTCCTTCACAGTACGCGTCTGTATATACTCTCCTTCACATGTAATATCGGCAGCAATACAAAGCTTTGTTTGAGGACGACAGTTTAACAAAATATCTTCTATCATCTTATGATTCCGGTAAGGCGTCTCAATGAAAAGTTGTGTCTGATTTTCAGCATACACACGCTGCTCCAATGTTTTCAGTTTCTTGGCACGTTCCCCCGGTTCAATCGGCAGATAACCATGAAACGCAAAGCTCTGCCCGTTAAAGCCCGAAGCCATCACGGAAAGAATAATTGAAGAGGGTCCAACCAAAGGAACTACCTTCAGTTTTTTACGTTGTGCGATGGCAACCACATCCGCTCCCGGATCAGCTACCGCCGGACAACCGGCTTCGGAGATAACTCCCATTGAAGCTCCGCCTACCAAAGGTTGCAGATAACCGGAAATATCTTCAGGTGAAGTATGTTTGTTCAACGGATAAAATGTCAACGCATCAATATCAATCTCCCGGTCCACCTTTTTCAGGAAACGACGGCAGAACGAACATCTTCGACTATAAAATACCGGATACCGGAAATAATTTCCTTATTATAAGAAGGCAACACCTTTTCAATAGGTGTATCGCCTAAAGTCACGGGCAACAAATAAAGGGCAGTTTCCACTTATTAAATTGAGAATTGAAAATTAAAAATTGAGAAATAAGAAAGAGAAACGATTCAGGAAGCCAGGTAGTTAGATTCACTTAACATTTCGTGGTAATCAGTAAATTCCAGAAGATCTTTCAGCTTCATATCCTTATGCTTTTTCATGTAAGAAGCAATGATTCTTGCTCCCATCCATGTACCTATCAATGCCGGAGCTTGAGCACCCAACATATCAACAGCAGGAGCAGGCTTCATATAATAGCGGATCACCATCGGGTCACGAGCATGCAGATGATCGTTGGTACAGATATAATTCCATATCTCCTTTTCATTATCTTTGCACCAGTCGCTTTCCTCCTTAGAATACCCCATTGCTTCACCAATATCACTATATCCCAATAAGTTTTGCACTACGTAATTGATCTTCCCCGTATGCATCATCAAGTCAATCAAACAAGTACCCTCATGATAGTTCATTCCATAACGGCTCAAAAGATAAAAAGCAAAACAATCCGGCACAATCCGTTCCGGACGCATCGAGCGACATTGATAATCGTAATAGAAACGCTTATAAAGAGGATAATCTTCCCCCATATATTTATCAAGACTGATTCCCAATAAAGAATCCACTAAAATAATAGATTCGTTGAAAGCGGATACTTGCGAATAGATAAACGGCACTTTCGTATCAGGCACTTCCTTTTTCAGTTTCCGAAATCCTTTGCTAAGTCCTTTTTCCACTTCATCCAGATTAGGATATTTTGCTTCTACATCGCTAAGCAAACGAACCAAAGTCGTATCCGAATAGAATTTTTGCAGACGTTGCGAGATGGTATCATCTTTCACCGTACCGATAGACAATACATCCTCAATCAGGATTTTCGTCGGCATACGGTAGTCCATCGTCAACTTCTGCATAGCAGAAAAACTGTTGGAGCGAACATATTCGCTCAACAGCTTATCATATCTCAGAACAGAAATCTCTTCTTCCTTCTGCTCCGTACCCTTTCCTGTGCTTATCCCGCAGGAGGTGAAAAGCATACTCATTAATATAATAAGAAGAGAGATCCGTAGTTTCATAATCTTTTATCCGTAAATGATGTTACCATTTCGTCCATGTACTCATCGAGTCCTTTCTCGTAAGTAGCCATGGCACGAAGACTCATACCTACGCTGGAGAATCCACCGTCATGGAATAAGTTCTGCATAGTCACCTTACGGGTAAGATCGGAGAACATCACGATGCAATAATCGGCACATTCGTCAGCCGTTGCATTTCCGAGCGGAGACATACGGTTGGAGAAGTCGAACAGTTTGTCCATACCCTTCACGCCCGAACCGGCAGTAGTAAATGTAGGCGACTGTGAAATCGTGTTCACCCGTACGCTATGTTCGCGTCCATAAATGTAACCGAAGCTGCGAGCAATAGACTCCAACAAAGCCTTTGCATCTGCCATATCATTATAGCCATAGAAAGTACGCTGTGCGGCTACGTAGCTCAAAGCAACGATAGAACCATAATCAGCAATAGCATTCAGTTTCTTGGCCGACTGAATCATTTTGTGGAATGAAACAGCTGAAATATCCAATGTCTTATCCAACATCCCATAGTCAAGGTCATCGTAAGTACGTTTCTTGCGCACGTTGGGAGACATACCGATAGAGTGGAGTACAAAATCAATTTGTCCACCCAGTATATCCATGGAGGTCTTGAATACATTCTCCAAATCTTCTACGCTAGTGGCGTCTGCCGGAACAACTTGGCAATTTAATTTTTGGGCCAAAGCATCGACTTCTCCCATACGGATAGCCATCGGAGTATTTGATAATGTAATGGTTGCACCTTCTTCTACGGCACGCTCTGCCACTTTCCAGGCAATAGACTGATCGTTCAAAGCACCGAAGATAATACCTCTTTTTCCTTTCAACAAGTTGTAACTCATATCTTTTAATAGTTAAATTTTGTGCAAAGATAGGAACTTTCTGCATAAAAACACGAGAAGTGTGCAAATAATAGACAGAAATGACAAAAAATACACGTAATCTATCAATTAGTCCACATCGCCTTAGGCTTTCCCACCTATCTTTGCAATCGATAATTAAGAGGTTTTTTCATAATATTTATTTAAGGTTAGAATTAGGTTAACATGAATTCGTCTTATTCCTCTCCTGCAGGCTGCCTGCGACAGATCGCCTGCGGAAGGACATAAGAATTATGAAATCATCCTTATTAATCATCAACCAACTACCAAGAAAAACAATAGATGTATAACCCTATAGAAATTAAGTTACTAAATGAACACATTGACAAAAAGACTCTTCTGGATGGCCGTATGCTGTTTACCGTTTATCTCATCGGGATGTAAACAAAGCGAGACTGCTGTAAAAGAAAGCTCAATCAGTGACGCTCTTTACCAGAATTTACCTTTTGAAATGCCGAAAGTACAGCAACCGGTTTTTCCTGCTTACGAAGTAAACATTGAGAAATTCGGAGCCAAAGGAGACGGTCTGTTCCTGAATACAAAAGCAATCAACGATGCTATTAAAGATGTAAATCAGCATGGAGGGGGTAAAGTGATTATCCCGGAAGGCATTTGGTTGACAGGACCTATCGAACTGTTGAGCAACGTGAATTTATATACTAAACAGAATGCATTGGTACTCTTCACCGGTGATTTTGAAGCATATCCTATCATTGCCACATCCTTTGAAGGATTGGAGACTCGTCGTTGCCAATCGCCGATTTCCGCACGTAATGCAGAGAATATCGCTATCACCGGACATGGTACATTTGACGGAAACGGCGACTGCTGGCGTCCAGTAAAAAAAGGAAAGCTGACTGCTTCTCAATGGAAAAAACTGGTAAAATCAGGAGGTGTTCTCGACGAAAAACAAGAAGTATGGTATCCCACTGCCGGCTCATTAAAAGGTGCAATGGCTTGCAAAGACTTCAATGTACCCGAAGGTATCAACACAGATGAAGAATGGGCAGAAATCCGTCCATGGTTGCGTCCGGTACTATTGAGTATCGTCAAAAGTAAAAAGGTACTGTTGGAAGGCGTTACTTTCAAAAACTCACCAAGCTGGTGTCTGCACCCCTTGTCTTGCGAAGATTTCACAGTAAATAATATCATGGTCATCAACCCTGGTATTCTCAAAACGGTGATGCTATCGACTTGGAATCTTGTAAAAACGCTCTAATTATCAATAGTGTGTTTGATGCGGGAGACGATGCAATCTGTATCAAATCCGGTAAAGATGAAGATGGTCGCCGACGTGGTGAACCTTGCCAGAACGTTATCGTGAAAAATAATACAGTACTGCATGGACACGGTGGATTTGTAGTAGGAAGTGAAATGTCGGGTGGCGTGAAGAATATCTATGTAGAAGACTGCACATTTATGGGCACAGATGTAGGTTTGCGCTTCAAGAGTACCCGCGGACGTGGCGGTGTGGTAGAAAACATCTACATTAATAATATCAACATGATTAACATTCCGAACGAACCTTTGTTGTTCGACTTGTTCTATGGTGGAAAAGGCGCCGGTGAGGAATCGGAAGAAGACTTGCTGAACCGCATGAAGACAAGTATTCCTCCGGTAACGGAAGAAACACCCGCTTTCCGCAATATTCATATCTCTAATATTGTTTGCAGAGGTTCGGGACGTGCCATGTTCTTCAATGGTTTGCCGGAAATGCCGATCAGCAATATTACTGTTAAGAATGTCGTGATGACAGAAGCTACGGACGGCGTTGTTATCAGCCAAGTCGACGGAGTTACTTTGGAGAATGTATATGTAGAATCATCAAAAGGCAACAATATACTAAATGTCAAAAATGCCAAGAATCTGACTGTAGACGGGAAGGTTTATGAGGAACTGGGTGCAAAAGAGGAGATTTTAAGTCTCAAATAAAAAACTCATTGCCATTCTGTGATGCAAAATAGAAACCACAATATCATTATATAGAGTAAAAAGCTCAAATAGCAGACTAATTTATCTTCCAAAGATAAGCCGGTCTGCTATTTTTTCAATTACTTTTGCAGAAAGAAATACGACGTATAATATCATGCCTTAAAATCATGAAGAAGAATATTTTTATCATCACACTCCTTGTCGGGTGCTGCTCTCTGTCCGCCTGGGCTCAAAAACAGGAGAAAACCATTACTGTAGAAGTAAACAATAACTGGAACCGTGCCAAGACGGATGAACCGGTAGTAATCAACTTGCGTGACTTGCATACCGGATTTAAAGTAAAGTCTGCCGTAGTAATGGAAGGAAGCACTGAAATTCCTTCTCAGCTGGACGACCTGAACAGAGACCGTAAGATGGATGAACTGGCATTCGTTACCAGCCTCCCTGCTCACGGAAGAAAAACATTTCAGGTAACCCTGTCTTCTGAAAAGAGTACGAAAACCTATCCGGCACGGGTTTATGCGGAAATGTTCATTGCTGACCCGAGAAAAGGAAAGCATCAGTCAGTACAGGCAATCACTGTCCCTGGTACAAGTAATATATATAGTATGGTCCGTCCTCATGGTCCTGTACTGGAATCGGAACTGGTAGGCTATCGTCTTTACTTTAACGAAAAACAGACACCGGATATCTACGGTAAGTTCAATAAAGGACTGGAAATCAAAGAATCTCAGTTCTACCCTACTGACGAACAGTTAGCAAGAGGATTCGGTGACGATGTCCTCCGGGTATTCGACAGTTGCGGTCCGGGTGCTTTCAAAGGATGGGACGGAAAGAAAGCAACTCATATCACTCCGGTGGCTACCCGTACGGAACGTATCATCTCTTACGGTCCGGTGCGTGTCATCGCAGAAATCGAAGTGACAGGCTGGAAATATCAAAATGCGGAATTGGACATGATGACCCGTTACACACTCTATGCCGGACACCGTGATCTTCGTATCGAGCATTCTTCGACGAGCCGATTAAGAACGAAGTGTTCTGTACAGGCGTTCAGGATATTGTCGGTACCGCAGAATCTTACTCGGATCACAAAGGCTTGTCGGCAGTTGGGGAACAGACTGGCCGGTAAACGATACCGTGAAATATGCCAAAGAAACAGTAGGTCTTGGGACCTGCATTCCCCAACGATATGTGAAATCGGAAGAGAAAGACAAAGACAACTACCTCTACACCATCACATCTCCGGGAAGCAAATACTTACAGTATCACACCACTTTCACTTCCATGAAAGAAACTTTCGGCTATAAGACACCGGAAGCATGGTTCGCTTATCTCCGCGAATGGAAAGAAGAATTGGTACATCCGGTAACGGTCAAAATAAAAGATATTCATTAAACAAAGCATACAAATACAGTTAAACAATCAAATACTGGAGTATTTACCAGTTTTATACCGACTCTGCACAATTATTACTCCTTTGTGCGGAGTCTTTTTTTTACCTTTGCCCCATTGAGAGACTTCAACTGAATCTTTAATATCAAACTATTATACCTATATCATGAAACGATTGACACAGACTTTAGCTTTT
>ENA-OQIG01001174-OQIG01001174.1-human-gut-metagenome-genome-assembly--contig:-NODE-1174-length-12185-cov-3.810997_pt1 | contig 12185 bp, 10 predicted proteins | sample MGYA00242576_ERZ504741 | MGnify/ENA primary metagenome ERZ504741 (study PRJEB26092, sample SAMD00036436) | human gut metagenome | host: Homo sapiens | study: EMG produced TPA metagenomics assembly of... | reverse complement strand
TGGGGCAGGTTCAGGTGACTTTTAAAATTCTGGTTTTTCTTTCATTTTTTGATTTTTTCTCAAACCTAACCGTGCTGGGTAGTCTTATGAGCAGAGTCCCAGTAGTTAGATACTAAACATATTCCTCTATCAGGCAGCACATTAACGCTTGCTGAACTGGAATCTTCTACGAGCTTTCGGCTGTCCCGGTTTCTTACGTTCAACAGAACGAGGGTCACGAGTCATGAAGCCTTCTGCACGAAGAGCGGCTTTATCTTCAGCGTTCATCTTAACCAGTGCACGAGCGATTGCCAAACGCAATGCCTGAGACTGACCAGTGAAACCACCACCACACAAGTTCACCTTGATGTCATACTTCTCAGCAGCACCCAGCTTGTTCAATGGTTGTTTTACAACATACTGAAGAATAGTTGATGGAAAGTACTCTGCAAGGTCTCTCTTGTTAATAGTAATCTTTCCTGTACCTTCGCTTACGAATATGCGTGCAATAGCACGTTTACGTCTGCCTAATGCATTTACTACTTCCATTATATCTTATTTATATGAATTAATATCAATCATTTTCGGGTTCTGAGCAGCCTGTTTGTGTTCGCTACCAGCGTAAACATACAAGTTATTCAGCAATTTAGCTCCCAGGATATTCTTAGGAAGCATGCCCTTCACTACTTTTTTCAGTAATCTCTCTTCACCGTTCGGTTTTGTGATCAAACGGGCAGGAGTCATTTCTCTCTGACCACCAGGATAACCTGTATATGACAAATAAACTCTGTCATTCCATTTGTTACCAGTCAGTTTTACTTTGTCTGCATTGATGATGATAACGTTATCACCGCAGTCTACGTGAGGAGTAAAGTTTGGTTTGTACTTTCCTCTCAGCAATTTTGCAACTTTTGCTCCCAGACGGCCTAATGTTTGGTCTGTAGCGTCAACGATAACCCATTCTTTGGTTACAGTCGCTTTGTTTGCAGAAATGGTCTTGTAACTTAAAGTATCCACTCTAATTTTGTTTTTTAAATGTTACTACTAAAAATTTTCTTCACCACTCATTAGTCTTCCCCGGACAAAGGAATACTAACTTGCTATGAATTAATCTCTTATCATTTTGTGATAATAATCGGCTTGCAAAAGTACGGCTTTTCTTTGAATTGGCAAACTATTTTTGTATATTTTTCCAGTCGCCTATTCTATTGAGAGTCTTCTCAATACCCGTTATTATTCATTCCATTGAGTTTCGGATTACTTTGTATCTCTTTCAGAGGGATAGGGAAAAGTTCATGTTTACCCTCCGTAAAATTCCGGTAAGCCGGATATGGTTTGTTCTCTTTCTGATTGACGGAACTGATCTCACCAAACAGTTTCAGAGCCTTTCCCAACACTCCCCAACGTATCAGATCATATTTGCGCTGTCCTTCAAAAGCCAGTTCAAAGCCGCGTTCCCAGTAGAGAGCCGTCCGAAACTTTCCTTCCGGTGTAGAGTCGTCGATGAAAGTCAGGTTATGTGTCTTTTTCCGTATGCTCATCATTTCATCATAATTCGCTTCTGTAATAGAAGTCGCTTCAGCACGTGTACGTACACTATTCAACAAATCCCATGCTTTCTGTCTGTCCGTTCCTGTTTCATTATACGCTTCGGCAGCCATCAATACCACATCAGCATAACGCAAAGGACAATAGTTTACATCCGCATAATTGATATTCTTGTTCCATGACTCTTTCGGCATCCATTCCCGGCGCCATTTTCCCACATACCAGCTACCTGCACTTCTTTCTTCTTTTACATGCTCTTTTTTAGTACCATTCCAGGTATAACGATAGGTGCAAATAGCGACATCACGACGTTTATCGCTCGCTTCGAAGAAGTTACGCCATTCGGGAACTACTATAAAGAAACCGTTGGCACGTCCCATATACTGATTTGATTCAGATGCAGAAACTCCGGTAGGTTCCGCCACCTGCGGACCATTATAAATTCCCCATGCTCCACCGTTACGACGTCCTTGCGAATGATAGAAAGCAATCTCCCAAAGGCTCTCCTTATTATTCAGTACCCCCTGCGAGTAGCTTTTAAAGAGTGCCTCATAACCACCGTCATAAAAATCATGGTATCCTTTCTTTTCAAAAGCCTCCCACTCTTTTATCACTGCATCGAAATATTCCATCCGCTTACTGTCCTCCGGACGTTTCAACTGTCCATTCGATTGAAGGCTATATCCTGCACGTTGCAAATATACACGCATCAGCAATGCACGGGCAGCCCCTTGCGTCACCCGTTCGGGACTGGAAGAAGCAGTTGCCCAATCCAGATTGTTTTTAGCGAAAGTAAGGTCGGATATAATCTCATCATAAATCACTTCCCTGTCCACACGTTCACCAAAAGCAGATTCGTAGGATGATGAATAAGATGTTTTGAAAGGCACATCTCCCCAATATCTCACCAAATCAAATGCGAGGAAAGCACGCAGAAAACGAGCTTCCGCTTCCAATGCTTTCAGACGGGTATTTTCTGCGTATCCTGTCATGCCACAGATTCCGTCAATGGTGAGGTTAGCCCGGTCGATTCCCTCATATTTCAGTTTCCAGATACTTTCAATCCACGTATTCGTGGAGTTTAGCTGATAATGTGCAATATCGTGAACCTGATTGTCAGACTGCGTACGAGCCGTATAATAGGTATCGTCTGATGCAGGAGAAGCCATTTCGTACCAACCATAATGATTAAAGTCCGACAATGAACTATATATTCCCATCACTGCCATTTCCGCTTTATCTTCCGAATCGAAATAGCGGTCCCGGTCATATTTTGAGTTAGGTTCTTCCGTCAGCAAATCCTCACAAGAGGAAAATCCTGTTGCCAATAGGGCGAATACGGCATATAATAGATGTATCTTTTTCATGATTACTATGTATTTAAAGAATTAAAATGCTACGTTGAGACCAAAAATAAAAGAACGGCTAAGCGGATATGCCCCAAAGTCAACACCCGGTGTCAAACCGCTTTTCATCGTAGAGACTTCCGGATCGAAACCTGAATACTTGGTCCAAGTCAAGAGATTATTACCGGTGACATACAAACGCAAGTTCTTCAATCCTACCCTTGCAATCAGTTTTTTAGGGAATGTATATCCCAAAGTCACATTACTTAGTTTCAAATAGGAAGCATCCTCCACTGCCCATGAATGAATATAATTGTCTCCTTGTTGAGCATCATGATAAGCAGCTACGGTTTTACCAGCATTCAGAGCAGCCAGTTCTCCGGGATCTGTCACTTTCTGCCCATCCGAATTGATGGTCATCCAACGATTAGAGCTATTCATCACATCCAATGCGTTGTAGTTCAAGCTACCTACCTTACTGGTAACCAGTTTGGTCGCATTCAGCACTTCGTTGCCATAGCTGAAAGTCAGGAATATACTCAAATCAAATCCTTTGTAAGTAAAAGAGTTGTTCAATCCTCCGTAGAATTTCGGTTGAGCGTTACCAATGACCGTTTTATCATTTTCATCAATCACATTATCGTCTCCGGCCAAGTTCTTAAACTTCCACATACCCGGACGAATCCGGCCTTTATCACCATGATAAGGTATCCCATCTTTCAGGGTATAGGTCTGCGTAGAAGCATCATAATTGAAATCATCTACTGATACAGCCCTTCGGTGATGTAACCATAGAACTGTCCTAATGGTTCTCCGACAGCAATACGATGAGTGTTTTGGTTAAAGCCGAACCTGGCTTCATAGAGTTGCACCGCCTCACCGGTCAATGCTTTCACTGAATTTTTATTGTGAGATAGCGTCAGTGTAGTGTTCCAACTAAACTTCTTTGTAGAGAAATTCACAGTATTCACAGTCAGTTCCACACCTACATTCTTCGTTTCTCCGGCATTAATCAACATACTCTGATAACCGGAAGAATAAGGCAACTGGGCGTTAAGCAGCAAGTTACTACTCCTATTTATATAGAATTCGGGTGAAATGGTAATGCGTTGATTCAGAAATCCTAAATCGACCCCCATATTAAAAGTCTTGTTCGCTTCCCACTTCAGATCGGGATTCGGTATCTGCTTGGAAGCATAACCGGGAGTAAGCTGATCTCCATAGCTGTGATGATGGAAGACATCAAAGCAAGGCTGTTATAACTACCGATTCTGTTGTTACCCGCCAAACCGTATCCGATACGGAATTTCAAGTCGGAGAAAACATTCAGTTTCTTTATAAAATCCTCTTCACCCACACGCCATGCTGCTGATACGGCAGGAAAATATCCCCATTTATTATTCTTACCGAATTTAGAAGAGCCATCCGCACGGAAAGTTGCGGAAAACAAATACTTATCGGTAAAGTCATAGTTGAGACGAGCGAAGAAAGAGAGCAGATTGTCATCATAGTTTTCATCGGACGAAGCAACGGATGGAGTACCCAGACTCATATCTCCCAAAATGAACTCATCGGTAGGCAACCCACTGACACCGGATTCGAGTACACGAGTCCAGCGTTTTACAAATTCCTGTCCCAATTGTACCACCACTTTATGCTTCTTCTGAAAACGTTTGTCATAAGTCAGGACGTTAGAAGTCTGAAAACTTCCGGTCTCCGTATTTCTGATAGAGCCGTAAATACCGTTACGTCTTCCCATTATAGATTGGTCGCCATAGAAAAGTTCCCGGCGGTAAAGCTGATAACGCATACCCGTATTGTTGCGGAAGGTCAATCCTTTGATGATTTTGAAAGTCAGTCCGCCATTGGCTTGCAAAGTACGTGTTTCCTTATTATCCTTTTCTTCAGCGGCGGCAATCAACGGGTTCTGCATCACGTTTCCGTCCGCATCGCTTAATACAGGGTCTTCTCCTGCCAACAAATCCGAGTCATTGCCACGTATACCAATGGTAGGACGGTATTGCAAAATCTGAACCATTTTATTAAACTTTGCATCTACATTACTTCCGCCTTCATTCGTACCGTTTCCGGCAACACCTGCTCCATACACTTTCAGATAATCGAAGTTGATACGTCCTGTAACGGAGAGCCGCTTATTCACTTCGCTTTTCACGCTAAGCGCAATATTATGTTTGTCGCTGCCGCTATATACCATCGCACCTTCATCCTTGAAGTAACCATAAGACATATTGTAGTTCAACTTATCATTACCACCGTTGACGCCTACCCGGTAATTTTGCGTAACGGTAGTGCGTCCCATCGTACGGTCCAGCCAGTCGATACCTTTACGGTTACCATAGTTCTCATGAAGATCGACAAAACCACCATAACGGTTTTGCCATGACCGCATACTTTCCTCGGGATCAGTAGCATCTCCTAATGTTCTTTCATAATCCGCCAACACAAATTCCTCTACACTTAATACATCCAACCGCTTGCAAGCTACGCACACCGACATAAGAATCGAAAGTAAGAGTCGCTTTCCCTTCACTTTTCGCACCGCTTTTGGTGGTGATTACCACTACGCCATTCGCTCCCCGGGCGCCGTAGATGGCTGTTGCCGAAGCATCTTTCAACACGTCGATACTTTCAATATCGGCAGGATCAAGCTGGACATGCCATCTTCCGTCGGAAATCCGTCGATAATATAAAGCGGTTCGTTGCTTTGCGTAATTGATATACCGCCACGAACACGCACTGACATCGTAGCACCGGGCTGACCGTCTGTTTGTATAATCTGCACACCCGCCATACGTCCCGCTAAAGCCTGGGTTACATCAGACGAAGGAACTTTGAGCAAATCGTCGCTTCTCACAGAAGCCACAGAACCGGTCAGGTCTTTACGCTTTACTGTTGCATAACCGATAGCTACCACCTCATCCAACAATACCGACGCAGCTTTCATGGTCACATCAATCTGTTTTCTTCCTTTCACGGGTACTTCCATATTTTCCAATCCGATAAAAGAGAAAACCAAGACATCTTTCTGCGGATCACTAACGGTAATGGTGTATTTACCATTGATATCAGTAATGGTACCCGTGTTTTGTTTTCCTTTCACGGTTACATTTCCTCCAATCACTTCCAAGCCTTCGTTGTCCACCACCTTACCGGTAACGGTCAAACTCTGGGCACAAATGCCGGATACACCGACAAGAAGCAACAAAATGCAAATAATTCTACTTTTCATCATATTCTGTTTGTTATTTATATTCACTATGTTTCATTGTTTATCATTGATTTACTACCCGGGTAGATATAGGACTCCGGTCGGTCATTTCTACCACCTGATAAGCCCCGTCTATCTCGTCGTAAAGCAACGAGGAACCCGTAAATTGTCGAGAGTAAAAATTGCCATTCAACGCAGGATTGTCTGTTCCATAACTAAATACTGCTTGTTCGGTGCGATGACTCACTGTCAGTTCCGGTGCCTTGGAAGCATCCAAAACCGCTTTGATCGTCCAGTCGCCTACGTTAAAGGTATCACCGTCACGGTTAATAATAGAAACAGCCTCATCTCCTACCTGAATAATAGCCAGGAAACGGGTGGCAGAACAACCGTCAACCCGTGCAGTCAAGTGCACTGGTTGGGATACTCTGCTCCGGTGATGGCGGGCGGCACTACAAAACGATCCGTTTGGGACAGCGTAAAAACGTGTCCTCCAAAAAGTTGTGTCACAGCCACCCATCCTTTGGTCTTATTATCTGTAGACAACGTTTTCTTTACCGCATCGATCTTAAATTCCGTAGGACTATGCAACAGCCACTCCCAGCGGACAGCCTCCGATGCCTCCAATTCATCATACACTATTACTGTATGAGGATGAAGCATCAATACGTGCCGACGGTATTTAGTCAACGGAGTGGCACCGAATCCATTTTCAGGCGTCTGCTCAATACCTGCCTGCTTGAAGTAGTCAACCCACATCGGGTCATTGCTGATACTTCTGTAAGCATGTGAAGCATCTCCCAAACAGTAACTAATATGCTGTCCGCCCATAGCACGCATCACACTGCCATAACCTTCGGTAGAATAAGGTTGCCCGATGCCGTTTACCAACAGTGAATTATGCGCCCGCGTATGGCGATAGGACATCAGATTATGAGCATCGCTGAAATTCTGATAATAGCCCGTACTGCGATACACATCGACACCCTTATACAACAGGTTAAAAGCATTCTGACTGGCAGTAGTGTGACTGCCGGACCCGAATGTACTGGAACGGAACGAGAGCGCAAGATCTTTTTCTACATCTTCCGGAGCACTGTGCATGGCTACTTCACCAGCGTCTTTATACCATACCATTTTATCAGCCCCGGCAGGAAAAGTTGTATTGTAATCCTGATCGGTACACATCCGGTAAAGACGCAATTCATAATCCCGACGCAACAGGTCCCGACATTCTCCGGCATACCATCCGGCATAGGAATTACCCGTTTCACACGCCAGATAGTCAGCAAAGGCGGCAATCAGACGGTTGGGTTCACTCCCCTTTTCACTACTGTCACCAAAGCCGTTACTTTTCGAGCCCGGCGGACAAGTATAAACCAACGAACTTCCGGCATTCTGATACCACGGATGTGATAGAAAATCGTACCGACTGATAAATGAAAGAAGAGACGGCATATACGCCAAAGTCAATATATTGGCACTGAAATAACCGGTACCATTGTGCCATATACCGTCGCGATTGAAGCCGGAGGCAGGAGCACGGGCTGTCCACAATTCGTAATAATACTCCATCATGGGCAACACTTCGAAAGAATAGGCCGGTTTGTCGTAAAGCGACAAAGCCACTTGAAAGAGGATGCGCATATTCTGCTGCCAAAAATGATTATCAAAGAGATGGTTTTCCTGAAAACCGCAATTTACCTTATAATAGTAACGTGCCACACGCATCATCAGTTCTTCGGCAGCAGTACGATCGGAAGCAGACAAGTTATTATAAAGCAGATCGTAGGCTGCAACAAGACACCATGCGATGTTGCTAGCAGTAAAGTTGGATGCAAAAAGTTGTCCATCAGCAGGGGGAGCGACAATCAACGCTTCGAGAAGCTGACGTAACTTTTCGGCATAAATTTCTTTTTGAGTTAAATGATAGGCTGATAAAGATAAGTGGCATGTTGCCGGAGCTCTTCTGCACGGTATATAAATCAGTCATTCCGGTGTATTCGGCTTTCAATGCCTGTGAAGCACGACTTTGTAGTTCTGCATATTCAGGGTGTGAAGTGACACGGTTACGAGCCTCTCCGATACGGTCGTCTAAAAAACAGTAAATACGAGGATGCAGACGGGGAGCATTTGCTAAGAATGTCTGAAAAGGAGGTGTTACAAATTCCGGTGTATCATTCTTTACTTCGAAACGATAGATAGCACTCCATTCACCGGGCGTAGTTCCATTAAGGTTGGTGGAACGAAAGCGCCAATACCATGTGCCGACCTCCAAACGACGATGAAGATTATACATACACCATTCCTGCGGTTCGGAAAGTAGCGTTTCAGAACTGTTGAAATCTTCAGTACGCGAAAGGGAAAATTGCAGTCTTTCGCCCGTCTTCATGGCTTGAGGAACAATAAGAGGAGCAGGATTCAGATACAATTCATTATCTGCTTTGGGATAAGGTTGCGTTCGTATTTTATCCTGATAGGCATCGGGAATTCCAGCAGGCGTCTCTGGCTGCGTACTGTCCGGTTCGGGCAGCGAGTCAGATGTACAGCTACAGAACAGCTGTACCATGAACAAAAGAAAAACCGATAGGCGAAATGTGGTGTGCATATTATTTTCTTTTCTTGGTATAAGATTAGAGGGCTATTTTCAAAAGTTTCAATGTAAGAAGAAGGTAAAGCGGGATGGGGGATCCCACTTTCCTTGAATTTCTATTGAGTAAGGTCGAATATTCAGTGACTATTTAAAGATTGTAATCATTGGACGGCAAAGAGCTTGTTGATTAGCCTTTCCTTTCACATCAATACCTGCCTCTTGTGCATCAATTACACCATTGTTTACATTAATACGTACCCCTGAAACATTACTTTGGTTATTGATAGTACTGGAAGCATAATTCACCGTAGCAATCGTCTCCCTATCAAACATTTTACCATTGGCAAATTCAAATTCCGGAAGGTTTCTGAAATCTTCACTACCAGTAGCAGGTACTCCTTTCATAGTAAACAATGTACCCATGAACGCACTCAATTGCGACAATGTAGGAATATACCATGCACTCAAATTCTCACTGCTAAGAGAATGTTCTCCCACCCATTTTTCATAAGTTGTTTTAAACGCCACGTCTCCAATACTTGTTAACAACGCCTCCGTAATCTGTGTTCCATTAGTCATACTTGCTGCTGTCTCAACCAAATTTGTCAACACGCCGTCAGGATTAAGAGATTGACGACCAGCCGCTACATTCTCAATCGCTACCGCATATCCGACAATTGTCTTGCTCTGAAGTGCTACAGGATAATTAGCCGGCACATCATCACCAATAGCCTCCATTTTGAAAACAATACCAACAGCATCCGCTGCGTCACGTACCACTTTACCTTCAGCATTGATATAGCTACCAACTTTCATTTCCAATGCTTCATAATCCGGGTCTACTCCTACTTCAATGTCAAAGTTGCCATCGCCGATTTCAAATTTAGCCATAATCTGCATATTAGCATCCAAAGGTAATGTATTTGCCGGTATTTTAATCTCTTTACTATATCCGCCACTCAATGCCATGGTTATTTCTTCTGTAAATTTACCTACATTTGAAGGAGCAAAAAAGAAATTAGCGAACCAATTGCCATCCGCAGAAGCAAAACCTGCATTTGTATAAGTCACAGGAGTCGTAGCAGAACATTTACCCTCTAAAATATCATATCCGCTCAAAGCGTTATATTTTATTTCCAGTTTATTAGCTGCCGCAGCTACTTCCGGATTCTTCGGTTTTACGCTCACATTGGCAAACGGCCGCTTCAATGTCACACTGGCATTAGCAATCGTTTCCAATTTTCCGCAGAAAGCGTCGCTGGCTGCCATCAACGCATCATTAGTCAGATCGAATGATGCAGTATTATATCCTACAGCTCTCAAATCGGCAGTGTTATATACTTTATTAGCAGCACCGCTTTCCGGTACGTATTCAGCCCAAAACAATGCTTTCGACACTTCTTTTTGTTCATCTACAGAAATAGTGAAAGATACCTTACCGTTTGTAACCGGTTTAGTTACCTGATCGCCTATCTTATTGCCATCAGCATTCAGTAATTGCATGATACATTGCATCGTATAACCGTCAGGAATGGTAACCGCACGGCTAAAGACGTTATTTACAGGAGCCTGTACAGAGATAGTAACAGGAGCATTGATTTCTGTTCCGTTGTCCGAAACGATTTCTTCTTGTCCACAGGATACGAAAAGCACTACGAACAAAGCCATTAGCGAATAAAATAAGTTCTTTTTCATGATCTTAATTGTTTTATGGTTAAGCAATTCTTAATTGATTTATCTATTTTATAATTCTCCAAGGTCTACTTCCAGATCACCGTCATAATCGGGGTCGATCCCTATTCCTCCATTGGCATCGGAAGTCAGGAAGTTACCACGTACCGTTGTGTTTTTGCCCCGTTCGCAAGGAATACGGAAAGCAGTACGTGCCAGCACTTCATTCTTCTCATTCAAGATTTCGAGCTCTACAGGGATGGAAACGGTTTCTCCGGCATCGGTCAACACATAGTCGAATCCCAGTTTCAGTTCTTTCGTACCATCGGCAGGGCGTTCAAAGGCCACTTTATATTCCATGTACATGAGCGAGTTCTTGGGTACATCGTCCCACAAATTGTAGCCGGTAGGCAAGTAATCACTGTACTTCACACGAGCGGTAAAACTTTCACCTTTCAGTCCGCCTGTGGACAGTTTATTGAGAAATGTTGCCACATCTTTAGCCACCAGTTCATAGCGTGCTACGGGGCGATACAGTTCAACGTCAAGACTTGTTTCAGCTCCCCAATGATTGCGGAAAGAAGTCAGGTCTGCCATAGCAGAAGCAGCAAAAACATCTTTATAGCGGCTATTCCCTATATACTTTCCGGCAGGAAGGATAAAAGCCAGATTCTTGGCATCGTAAACAAGTCCCTGTTCAGGTGTCTCCGCATTCACATAATCGGCCCACACCAGGATGCGGTAATTACGGGCGTGCAGCTTCATACTAACAGACAGACTGGCACGGTTAAAATCCTCTTCATATACCGTTTGCCGTGCCGCCACCTGTCTATCCAGATAGGCTTCTACGATGAAACGACGCAGATAGTTGGTTTCCGACGCACGGGTGATGGTCACCGGTGCTCTTTCTGCCAAACTTAGATTCATTGCCAGATTAAGGTTGAGTGTTACAGCTGTCGGGTCCACTCCCAGTTCTCCTTCGGGAGTCATTTCCGGTTCTTCGTGCAGGCTGCATCCATTCACCAGCAAGGTGATGAACAACAAGAAAGTGCACTGTGCCAGTATATATAAATTTCTTCTCATATTGTTATCTTATTTATATGTATGTTCCTATCTAAGGTTAGAAGCGGTAGACCAACGATGCTCCCACACGGGTTATCCCCCAGTAATGACGGACACGCGTATCCAGCTGTGCGCCGTTGTCTACATTATAATAGGTGTTATACTTCATGTTGGCATATCCCACTCCCAGATTAAATTCCGCTCCCCAGTGTTTGGAAAGAGGGAGTTTGTAACCGTAGCTTATTCCGGCTCCCAACAGCGGACGATCCGTATCTTGATAACGGTCATCGTTCCACTTTACGTTAAACCATGCCACGTGGGCGTGCAGTCCGACAAAGTGTCCCCGTCCTGTTTCATTTCCTATCCACCAGCGGGCTTCAGGTTGCAATACTACCGTACGCACGCCGTGCTTATCCCCCAAGTCCCACAAACTGCAAGTCAACGGCAACTCTACCGTGATCTTTTTATGCACCTGCATTTCCACGGCAAGGTTCAGCAAAGCACAAGCATCATATATTACATTCGTTTTCAGTGCCAGATAGCGTTGACCATCAAAGGCAGCCGCTTTCTTTCCTGTATTCTCTTTGCCGGATTGGCGTTTATCCTCCTCCTTTTTTGAAGAAGTCGCAACTGCTGTTTCCTGCTTTTTCCCGCCGGCTTGTAAACCGTAGTTTCCTCCGGAGCTGCCGAAGTCTGTACACGGGGTTTACCGGGAGTCTGTGCCGACAAGACGGTTATGCCCGATAATGCAGCCAAC
>ENA-OQIG01001173-OQIG01001173.1-human-gut-metagenome-genome-assembly--contig:-NODE-1173-length-12193-cov-3.080225_pt1 | contig 12193 bp, 24 predicted proteins | sample MGYA00242576_ERZ504741 | MGnify/ENA primary metagenome ERZ504741 (study PRJEB26092, sample SAMD00036436) | human gut metagenome | host: Homo sapiens | study: EMG produced TPA metagenomics assembly of... | reverse complement strand
TCTTGAGGTTTTTCCCTCAATTATCCGAGGTCTTTTGAAACTTCTTTAGAAAAAATAAGTTATTACTTGGGGTCTATTGGTCACAATAAAGTCACAAAACATTCTTTATCAATTTTTTCAATTTCTATTTTCAAATCTTTTAAATCACGGTGGCCGTAAACACGGTTTGTTACATCAGTACTAAAAGAATGTCCAAGCATGCGCTTTCGGTCATTCTCATTTACATGGCTATCTTCACAAAGTTTGGAAAAAGTGTGTCTGCAATCATGAGGAGTATGTTTTTCTATTCCAGCTGCGCTAAAACCTGATACATGTTCTGCCTGAAAGCTGGGGCAGATTGTGATAGAAGGGTGCCATATAATTTGTACCGGTGCTGTACCAGTGAATAGATCGCAGAATGAATGGGGACGATTCTATTTTTTCCAGCCTTTGTTTTTATTCCACCTTCAAAATATCCGTTTTCCAGGTCAATGTGTAATTTTCGTACTTCATTGATACGCCAGCCAGAATAACAGAGTATCAGAAGCAGTTCTACTACATCATTATCAGAATGACACCATAAGGTCATCAAGTCTCGTGGTGTGAATGGGATACCATGTTCATCATCCTCATCTTTGTTTATCGTAAGATTACGACTATAATTTTTGTCTGAAATATCCATATCAACAGCAAAGTCACACATCTGGCGAAAAAGATTTAAGATTAATTCAATGCTGCTGCGCTTCAGAGGACAGCTGTCAAGAACGGTTTGAAAATCAATCGCTCTTAAAGAATTCCAGGGGCGGTCATGCAGAACAGCACTGTTTTTGTAAGCGGCACGCATGGAATCTTTGCTACTTTGTGAGAATGTGCTTCCTGCATGGTATTTGGAATCATAGAAGAGCTGATAAACATCCGCAAAGGTCTTAGGCTTCTCTGGTGGAACTACACCTTTGATCAGGCTGTAGTCCGCCATGAGCTTCTGGGCCAGAGTATCCAGATCCTTTTCGTCTTCAGATAATACTTCCAGATCCTTTTCCATGCCAGGCTTATAAGTACCGGCTTTGTAGGCGGTCAGTATGATGAAGCCCTTCATCCAGTCATCAACGTAACAGAGGGCTGCAGGGCGGTCACCATCGATATTTGCAGGCGGATGGACTGCATATGGGTTCTTCCGGTTCTTTCCCAGGTAACGGATGGAGCCGTAGCCATTGGGAAGGCGGCTGTGCTTTTTTCTTCTTGGCATATATCATTTCTCCTTTGATTGGATTGCGACGTCGCAATGGTGGATTCCTCTGTTTTGAGGTAAAAATGGGTACAAAAAAGACGCCCCTTGCGCAGACGCCCTGGAGATGATATAATTCAGGTGTTGAGACTGATTTATATCATGCCGGGAGACTGGCAAGAGAAAATCTATGTAAGAGGCCGTTCCTGTTGGCGCAGGGGCGGTCTTTTACTATTTAATTCAGTAAATCTGCAATGGTAATAGTTAAGTCTTTGTAGATGCCTACGGTAATTGGCTGCGTGAATGTATAAATAGTAGGCGCGGCATCTTCTTCATAGCGATATACAATAACTCTTTCCTTTATTGGGTCTACGATCCAATACTCACGGACACCGGTATCAGAATAAAGAGCATTCTTTTTGCCGTAGTCCATTTTGCTGCTGGAAGGAGATACAATCTCTATAATCAGATCAGGGGCTCCATTGCATCCTCGATCAGTGAGCTTATTTGGATCACAGATCACGGAAATATCTGGCTCTACCAGTCTTTATCATCGGCGTCAAGGTTGACAGCGAATGGGGCGGGGTATATTTGGCAGTTGCCATGGTTCTTCTTTATATATTCACGGATAGTTCCGGCCAGTTCCATAACAAGCTGTTGGTGGATCCGGCTGGGTGGTGCCATGTCATACAGTTTTCCGTCAATGAGTTCGGCTCTTGTACCTTCTGGCAGGTTCCAGTAGTCTTCAGATGTATACTGATCGTTTTTTAACAATGGCATGTGAACACTTCCTTTCTTTGCATATCTCTTTGTTTAAAGAAGATATAATGCATATTATTTTGCCGTATGCTATGATAATTTCAAAAGGTTTTTGTGCTATTCCCTTCGAAAGGCGGTGCTTTTATGAATAAGCATACAATAGGTAACTTAGAAGCAAGGTTTTCATTTACTGACCGAGACGGCCACCAGATAAGTGGTAGCTATGCCAAGGAAGACCTTGCTACATTGTTGGAGTATCTTGGAGACTATTTATGGGATATGCATCCTGTAAATGCAGCTCCGGATCCATGTGGTGGGATCGTGGATACTTTAAAACCAATTACTATAACGATTATGCGCCAAGAGTCCTAATCAGGGGCTCTTTTTATATTCTTATTTAACTTTTCCTATTACTTTTCCCATACAGACGATATTATCATCACTATGAATAGCAATATTTTTGAAATCTTTATTATGGGAGATTAATTCTTTTTCACCTAATTCTTTTATAAAAGCATTTCCGTTTATTACAAATACCCCGATATCACCTAATTGCATTTCGGCATCCTGGTTCACCAGGGCAATATCTTTATCAGAAAATTCAGGCTCCATACTCTGACCATTAACATCAATGGCAAAGTCGGCAGCGGCATATTCCGAGAGGTTCGGAAGTTCTATTTCATCTTCGGCTTCATTTCCAAGAATGAATATTCCAGATCCAGCAGAGACACCGGCACGGAAATAAGGAAGAACGATGATCTTGCTGTCTGGACGTGACTGGTATTCTACGATAGTCGGAGCTGTAAGTGGGCCGTATTCTTTTATGCGGGCGGTTTCTGTATCTAGTATTAAATTTATGAGTTTTCGTCCGTAATCATCAAGGCACGATATTTTTTTACCATATTAAATTCAGGAATAGTTATACCGTCATCAGGTACGATAGGTTGAAGAAAATAGGAAGCTCTTACCTTTAACGCACCGCAGATATAAGAAAGCATATCTAAATCTGGTTTGCTAACACCTTTTTCCCAATTACTAATAGTTGTATTTGTAGTACCCAGTATTTTGGCAAGTTCAGATTGTTTTAAACCAGCATCGTTACGAGCTTGTTTTAGTTTTTCACCGAATGTCATGTGTGTACCTCCTTATATGAGAATACTACAATATTATTTGGAAAATGTAAATAGGCATTCCAATTATTTTGAAATTTATTTGGAGAAACATATTGACATTCCAAGAAAATAGAATTAATATAGCAATATATTCCAAGATAATTGGAAACGAGGTGATGAAATTGAAAGAATGCTTGGAAATAAAAAAATACTTAGAGGAAAATGGAATTTCTCAGGCGCATGTAGGAAAAAGAGCGGGACTTAATCTAGCAAAGCTTAACCTGGCTTTAAATGGAAATCGAAAGCTTACTTTAGAAGAATATGCTCTGATTTGTGGTGTGCTTGGAGTTAATACAGATTTCTTCTTAAAGCCCAGACTGCCAGATAAGGAGGTGAAGTAAATGGGAGAAAAAAAGAACCCACACTTTCCGGACTGGAAAATATGGATTCTCACTTCATTGGTAGTTAGTCAGATTCTGACGGCTGTTCAGATTCGTCAGGCGAATGAGGAGTTGTGGAAGGCTGTGATTCAGCAGGATGAGGCTCTGGTTCAGTTGGGGCAGGAGTTGGTTCAGCAGAAACAGGAACTGGTTCAACTTGGTCAGCGTTTGATTGAGCATCAACAGAACGACATTTTGCATAAGACGACATTGAATCAACTTCTGGAGAATTGGAATCAGAATCCAACTTGTAGTAAATAGCTTCCAATGTTTCAAGACCTTTTAAACAAGCTTCGTACTGTTTTTGCTGAATTTCAATAATCTCATCATTCTGCCGTATAGTGCGATCATTTTGCTCAATGATGGTTTTGTTTTGTTCAATGATGAGTTCGTTCTGCTGAATAAGTTTGGCATCATTTTCCATTTCTTCCTTGTGGTATTGCTCCTGCCAAGCGGCGGGAGAAAGGCTCATGATATATGAGGCAATCCAAAGTATTAAGGGAAATAAGATGGATCCAATTAAAAACTGAGTTTGTGCTGGTGATAATTTAATTATAGCTCCGCGATGGGTTGGTGGGTTTGATTTTTCATCATACTCAAAATCATTAGGAATCAGTCTGCAGGAACTTCAACATATTTTGGGGCTATCCGTATGGCATCGAGCGCTGAAATTAAAGGTTCAAAGCCGGCAGATAACTGAGCGTTAATATCAGCGGTGAACTGAAGCCCAAGTGATTTGGTGATGGACGAAAACTCATCTCTGATGGCGACAGTGGCAGAAGATTGAATCAGATTCGCAAACTCTGTACCGTAAGTTTTGGAAAATGAATTGACCAGATCATGCAGTGGTGATTTAAAAGCATCAGCAATTAAACTGCTGTAAATATTCTGTTGCTGCCTGGCCATTTCGCTAATCGGAGAAGAGAAAAGCGTTCCGATTTTTTCGGATTGAACGCGAAACTGCTCAAAAGGAAGAACGGATTTCTCAAAGGCAGCAAGTGGCTGTGCAAAAGAGTGAAGAAGAGCCTGTTGCTGTGTAACAGTATCAATAAGTGGTGATGTGTAAAGCTTTTCTATTTGCTCTAACTGTGCATGAAATTGTTCAAAGGGAAATTTGAAATTGTCTTTTTTATTCATGTAAATTCCTCAGCAATGGTTAAAAGTTCCATATCTATTTTACTGAGAATGAATTGGGAAGCAATATTTTTATTTCGAAAAGTTCAATAGCTTGAAATAGTTGCAGATTCGATGTTAAATCGAAGACCTATTGGAGAAGGAGGTGAGAGAAAAATGAGAGATGCTGTTGCGTTTCTGCTTGGAATTGCCGCAGGAATTGCAGGGTACAGGGTTTACATTATTAACCTAATACATAGGTATCCCCATACTGCCTGCGATTACTGCAAATTTACGCATGAACAAAAGAAATTATGGTCATTTAAGAAGTGATTATTTTTTCTTCGGTGGCGGACATGTTTGGGACAGATGTGGATTACTTATTAATAGGTGCATCTGGTGTATTAGGTGAGAAAGGAGCGTGAGAAGAATGGAATTATCGGAATGCATACGTCGGAAGTTAAAAAAGAATTGCCGATACAACGAGAAGTCATATCGGCTTTTGATCAGCGGTTTACTCGGTTGGAGCATATCATTATTGATGCTTACTATTCGATTACTGCAGTTTTATGTGTTTAATTAACCCTTTTAGCAAGATCACCAATTTGAGGATTATCGAAAGGACGGCTGGTTTTCATTGGAATCCGTTGTCTCAATGTATTCTGAGAAAGGAATCATTGGATTACGGCGAATGGTTTTGATAGGAGACTTGTCATAAATACATGACTCAATGGTACTGATTTTAGGTTGTACATGAGTGATTATCCCAGTCCCTTTAACAAGTTCAAGGAAACCTAAGGATTCTTTTGTGTCAGGATCAAAGATTTCTTCATTGCTTACTTCATAAATAAGATATTTTTGGCCTTCTGTGGCACCGTCATCAGATCCAATGTTAAGAACAAGTTTGTAATCATCAATTACATTCACAACTTTAATGGTCGTTTTCATAATTTACCTCCAGGTTTAAATTCGTTATGGTTTCAGCTGTTTCGATAGTTATAGTGGGTTTAATTATTATGGAACTCAAATGATTGGAAATGCGAGAAAAGTGATCCTCTTTCTTTTCATCGTTTGAGAATAAGATGATTTGGGCGAGGCCATTGTTGGTAATAGTCTCGACATATCCATAAGTTATTAGTTCCTCATATCCATCAATATTCTCGAAAAATGAAACAACTGAATGATGACTTAAAAATGGACACGGTTTACAGAGGCAACGATTATTAGTACATTTAACGATTTCAATAGTGTATGTAAGAGCAACTTGCCGCAAATCGTTATACAGTTTGTAGGAAAGCCAGGCGAAGAGAAAGGCTAGAAAAACCACAATGATAAATGCAATATATGGAACACTATCGTGAGGGTTGAAGTAATACATTGCAAAGGCTGGAAGTAATGCTAAAGCAAAAGAAACATAATTGCTCCAGTCACAAAAATATTTTTTCATGAAATCACCACCGTTTCTTATTGGTAAGTGTAAAAAGTATAACATACATAAAACAAAAATACCAGTGTATGGGATAGATGGGGGTACCCATTGAGAAGCTGTTGGAGTAGGAGGCGAGGAAAACGAATAGAACAAATGGTGTAAAAGAACAAATTTCAAATCAAAAGTTGATTCAGATATCTAATAAAATAGGTGACCTGGTTATTAGCAGCGGGCTGTCATATAACCAGGCGAAAAAAGTTTTTGATATTACTTTAGAAGCATTAAATGATGTTCCCTATTCTTTAAGTCCTTGTATCGATGAATAGTGTTGTACTTCAAAAGAAAAACCTGTTTGCGGATAAATGAGTTCATCATCGTCGGAATAGCTTTCTGGGACAAGACTAAGTTCTCTTATTCCGTTTAATATATGTGCAGAATATTCGGGTTTAACTTCGGAAGTGCAATTAGGACAAATAATTTTAGTGCAATTGATTGATTCAGTCGAAGTTCAAATTTGCACATGCACTTATGACATTTTATTTTGATTTTGAAATCCATGGGTAATTTCTCCTTCCTTTTGTACTCGGCGCTGCAACGCTTGTATGGAAAGTATATCACTAGGGAGATAAGGAAAACAAGTATATTAACGGTTCTCATTTACCCATTGAGAAGCTGTTGGAGTAGGAGGTGTTTACATGGAAAAACGATATCTTTCACCAGAAGATGCAGCTCCGTTTCTGGGACTGTCGGCAGCGGCCGTAAGAAAGTACATGCGTAATGGAAGCATGGATCTGGGAATGGTTTTAAGTCCTCAAAAGACGGGGACTAAGACCTGGCGGTACAAGATCTATCCGGAGAAGTTAAAGCAGATTACCGGATCCAGTGTGCCAGGATATGAATAGAGCTTGGAAAGGAGAGAGAAGTAATGGCAAAGATCAAGAACTATGACGGCCAGACCGGCATGGAGCTGTCCTATGTGGCAGTACAGGCAACCAGACCTAAGAAGAAAGCTGTGGACTGGGTAGGTATCACAGAGACATTTATAGCCGGTGGCATGTGGGTGATAGTCTTCATGATGCTTGGAGCTGCGCTTGCGGTCCAGGTGCTGTGATGGCTGTGCGGAATGACCAGTGCGGTACCTGCATAAAGAAGAACCGGTGTATGGAGAGAAGCCGCTTACAGGCATGCAGAGGCTACATAAAAAAGGACCCAGGCAGCGGCAACTGCGGAAGGTCCGGTAACAAAAAAATTGTACACCCTCATTATACGGAGGGAGAAGGAGAAATGCAAGATGGTAAAAGCGAAGTTTGTAGTAGATAACAGGGAAGCAGGAGAGACCGAGGACTGTGGTCTGATTGTAGCGATCGGTTTGGGAGAGATGAAAGAAGAGAACCAGTTTCAGTTAGCCGTAGTCGGCGGTAAAGGGTTAAGGGGTTCTATGATGGTACAAGGCTTAGCAGATGGCATAGCAGAAGCAATCAGCCGCATGACTGATAATGATATGCAGGCAATCGCAATGCTGACAGCATTTATAGAAGAGACCGAGAGACGCTGCAAGAAAAAGATGTTGGAAAGGCTTACGAATGGTAACTAAAAAGCTGTTTAATAGCCGGGAAGAGTGGCTGCAGGGAGAAAGAACCACATAGGCGGTTCGGATGCGGCTGCCTGTGTGGGACTAAATCCTTATAAGGATAACGTGCAACTCTGGGAAGAAAAGGTAGGACTGGTGCTTCCGGAAGACATTTCTGATAAGGATTATGTCCAGTATGGAACCGAAGCAGAGAAGTATCTTAGAGCATTGTTTATCCTGGATCATCCGGAATATAAAGTTTCCTATGATGAAAATAACATGTTCATCAATTCAAAATATCCCTGGATGCACGCTTCTCTGGACGGAGACTTCTGGACAGTACCGGACGACATGGGATCCTGGAGATCAAAACATCCAATATCCTGCGGTCTTCCCAGTGGGAGAAATGGAGAAAAGGATCCCGGATAACTATTACTGCCAAGTCCTTCATTATCTGGCGGTAACAGAATATGACTTTGTAGTATTAAAAGCCAGCTGAAGAGCTGGTATGGAGAAGAAATGCGCCTTGAAACGATAGAACGATTTATAGAGCGCGAAGAGGTGGAAGATGATATCTGTTTTCTGGTAGATGCAGAACGCAGGCTTTGGAACTGTGTAGTTACAGGGACAAGCCCAAACAGAGTCCTTCCACCATTACAGTAAAAAGGAGAACAGACATGTTGGAATTGAAAGTTTATAACCCGGAAGACAGCTTCTTAAAGCGGATCGAGTGGAATTATGAAGAACTTAAAAGCTATATAGAGCCTATTTCTGCGGAATATGCAGCATCTGTTTATACAGATGACATGATCAAAAAGGCTAAAGAAGACAGAATAAAGTTAAATAAGTTTAAAGATGCGTTGGAAGCAGAGAAATCCAGAGTACGCAAAAAGGTTATGGAGCCTTATGAGACCTTCCGTTTAGAAGTTGATGATCTTACAGCATTATCAAAAAAGCGATCGATAACATTGACGGCCAGGTCAAAGGCTATGAAGAGCGCCTGCGTGAGGAAAAGACAACCAAGGTCAGAGAGTTCTATGAGGATAACATCCATGACATTGGCAAGTATCTTCCGTTTGAACGTGTGATGCAGCCCAAATATGCCCTTGCTTCCACTACTATGAAATCCATTAAGGAAGAGATCCTGGCGTTGATCCAGAAGGTAGATGAGGACTGGCTATCTTAAATGAAGTGGACAGCCCTTATGCCGGTGATATGAAGAAAGTCTTTTTAGAGACTTATGATATCGGCGCCGCCATGGCAAAAAGAAACCAGTTAGAGGCAGAGGAGCAGAACCGCAGGCTTTACCAGGAAGAACTGGCAAGAAGAAAGGCAGAGCAGGAAGCACAGAGAAAAGCTGCAGCTGAGAGGGTAATGGCAGCTGGAAGGCAGGAGGCGGTGCAGGCAGCTCCAGCAGAACCGGTTAAGACAGAAGACCCGAAGATGGAGACCGTGGAAGAGCCGGTCAATGTGATCGATTTCCGGGTCTATGCCACCAGGGAGCAGCTGATGAAGTTAAAAGGATTCTTAAAAGAGAACGGCATCCGGTTTGAGCCGGTACCGAAACAGTAAGAGGAGGACATAGAAATGGCAGTAGCAAACAAATTAGTAAATAAGCCGGTACAGAAGGTAGAAACTACAAAGTACATGGCAAACGGTATGCAGGTAACACTTACACCTGGAACAGTAAAGAATTATCTGATCAGCGGGGATAAGGACAGGGTATCTGATCAGGAAGTTGCGATGTTTATCAACCTGTGCCGCTTTACCGGTCTTAATCCATGGCTTCGTGAAGCGTACTGCATTAAGTACGGAAATGAACCGGCAACTCTGGTAGTTGGAAAGGACGCATATTTCAAGAGGGCAGAAGCACATGCAAGTTATGACGGTATGGAAGCGGGTATCATTATCCAGAACGAAGAAACCGGAGAGATCAGTTACAGACAGGGAACGTTGAAGCTTTCTGGTGAAATATTAGTGGGAGGCTATGCAGAAGTATTCCGCAAAGACAGAAGTCACAGTTTCCGCATGGAGGTTTCTTTTGATGAGTATGCAGGTAAGAAGAAAGACGGAAGCCTTAATTCGCAGTGGTCCAAGAAGCCTGCAACCATGATCCGGAAAGTTGCAGCAGTGCAGGCATTAAGGGAAGCCTTTCCACAGTCGTTTGCAGGCATGTATGTAGCAGAAGAAATGGGAACGGCAGAACCGGAATATGCTGCAGGAGATGTGATTGATCCGCAGACACAGCCGGTTATTGACCAAACAACGGATGCACAGCAGCCTGTTTCTTCAACACCACAGGTGCAGACGGATGCAGCGGATGATTTCTTCAGCTAAATAGGTGAAATGAAAGGAGGTGATCAAGGCATGGCGATAACATTTGACAGCATTGGAAATGGAGACCTGGCAGAAAAATTCAAGATTGCCCTGCAGCAGGTAGGGAAAAATATCATGAATCCCAACATGGATCCGGATGCAGCCAGAGAGATAACGGTCAATATCAAGTTTAAACCGGTAGCCAGGGAACTCTTAACATAGACTACAATGTTAAACCGAAACTGGCCGGATTTAAAAAGGCAAAAACCGTGTTCCTGGTTGGACAGGATGTCCGAACAGGGCGTGTTGATATGTCCGAACCGGGAAGCAGACTTCCCCAGGTTGCTCCGGTACAGGAGATCCCACCGGCTGCATACGAGGATGTGACTGCAGGAAGAAGCGTGGATCCGGAAACCGGTGAGATATTTGAAGAGAAAAAAGGCCCTATTGATTTAAGAAGGATGCAGCATGAGCTGAGAAGGAGAAGAAATGTTAGAAGGATTAAAAGGTACACTGGAGCATGTGGAAGAACTTGCCAGGGAAAATGCAAAAGCAGAAATAGTGGAGATCTGTGGCCATACATATGCCAACAAGACCTTGAAGAGATATGATACAGAAAATTATGCGGAACCGGTAAAGGCTGCCACCCTTTCAGCGCTGGCAGATTATATCGTAAACTGCAGGGATGAATTTACGAAGGGAGGAAAGATGATCATCATGTGGTCAGCCCTACCAGAGTGAGACTGATGTCGGTTCTTGATGCGGAACGTAAGAGAGAAGTTTTATTTGAAGCGGAAGCACAGACTTCGGAGTTCCGTTTTAACCAGTGGTATGACCAGGAAACTTTTATGATCTGCCTGCAGGCCAATTTTGTCCCCACACCTGATCTGGATGCTGTGATCCGCCTTTCAGGAAACATTGAAAGAAAGAATGAGCAGACATATTCCGATGATGGACGTACCCAGGTGGCTACCATGACGGTAGGTGTGGCAAGTAAGGCAGATGCCATCGTACCGAATCCGGTCTCACTGGCACCTTACCGTACATTCCAGGAGATCGAACAGCCTGTCAGCCAGTTTGTATTCCGCATCGGTGACAAAGAAGTTCCGGCCTTTAAGCTGGTAGAGGCAGAGGGCGGACTTTGGAAGACAGAAGCTGTAAGGAAGATCAAGGATTATTTTGAACTTGTCCTGGCAGAACAGGATATGGAACTCAGAAACCGCATTACTATCATCGGATAATCCGTTGTATTTGAAAAAGCTTGTTTTATTACCTTGAAGGTCAGTTTTATATGTCACGATATTAAATGACCAGAGGTGTTGTACCTGAAGGGGCGGACCATGAACTCAATTCGCTGACCGCCGCCCCTTTTTAAAGAAAGATGAGGATCGTTATGGGAAAATCACAACGGGAAAAAGGAAAGCGTGGAGAAAGAGAACTGGCCGGAAAGTTAAGAGACCATGGCTATGACTGCCGGAGAGGGCAGCAGTTCTGCGGTACCAGCGGTGATGCGGATGTGATCGGTCTCCCAGGCATCCATATAGAATGTAAGAGAGTGGAACGGCTCAACCTCCAGGAAGCCATGGAACAGTCCAAAAGGGATGCCAGGACCGGAGAGAAGCCGTGTGTATTCCACCGCAGGGACCGGTCAGAATGGCTGGTCACTATGAGATTAGAAGACTGGATCCAGCTCTTCAGGGAATGGGAAGCTGGACAGCAGATAATGGAAGGAAAGGAAAATGCCAAGACAGCAGAAGCCAGGTCTTAGTTACTTTCCTCTTGATGTCGATTTTTTCACGGATAATAAGATCCGGATCCTGCGCGCCAGGTTTGGCAATAACGGGATCGCGGTATATATCTATTTACTCTGCGAGATCTACAAAAAAGGCTACTACATGGAATGGAACGATGATTTTAAGTTCATCCTGGCAGCAGACCTGAATCTCTCAGATGGGTTCATAGAGCAGGTGTTGACATTCTTGCTTGAACGGTCACTACTGGACAGCACACTTTTCAAGTCGGACACTATCCTCACCTCACCCGGAATACAGAAACGGTATCAGCTGGCAGTTAAGGAACGCGCCAAAAAGACACCGGTGGTAATAAAGGTTTCTGGCTTTTGGAAGCGGATGAAACGGAACCCTTTATTAAAGTGAACCCTTCTTTTCATTCTTCCCGGAAAAATGAGGATAATTCCTGGAAGAATAACGATAATTCCCGGAAAAATGACATAAAGAAAAGTAAAGAAAA
>ENA-OQIG01001171-OQIG01001171.1-human-gut-metagenome-genome-assembly--contig:-NODE-1171-length-12214-cov-1.860263_pt1 | contig 12214 bp, 15 predicted proteins | sample MGYA00242576_ERZ504741 | MGnify/ENA primary metagenome ERZ504741 (study PRJEB26092, sample SAMD00036436) | human gut metagenome | host: Homo sapiens | study: EMG produced TPA metagenomics assembly of... | reverse complement strand
GAGTTTTTTTCCCAGTTTTTCCGTTTTCAGGTCGCTTGCCATAACTGCCTCCTGTTATTTCTCCCGGGCCGGATCCGTGCCTTCATCCGTTCCACCGCAGCTCCAATATCTTCAGCTCCCAGGATGGCGCTGATCATAGCACAGCCTGCCGCTCCCTGATCCAGCACCTGATCCAGCTGGGCTTCATGGATGCCCCCGATGCCCACCACCGGGATTTTCACTGCCTGGACGATCTTTTCCAGCATCCCGGGTGCCAGCAGGGACGCATCCTTCTTGCTGCCGGTGGGATACAGCCCCCACGCCCAGATAATCGGCACCGCTTGCCTGGGCTTTCAGGGCTTCTTCCAGATTGTGGGCGGAGATGCCGATGATGGCTTCCGGCCCCAGTACGGAACGGCTTTTTCGATGGCATCGTCTTCCTGGCCAGATGTACCCCGTCCGCGCCCAGGATCCGGGCGGCCTCCACATTGTCGTCCACCAGGAAGGGCACCTGGTATTTCCGGCAGAGTTTCCGGACTTTCCGTCCTTCTGCCACCAGTTCTTCCAGCCCCATGTCCTTTTCCCGTAGCTGGAGCAGTGTCACACCGGCCCGGAGAGCTTCCTCCACCGCTTCATAGAAATCCCGTCCCCGGAGACAGTGCCGGTCCGTCACCAGGTACAGGCTCAGATCGAATTTTTTCATTTGCCTTCCTCCCATCCGGCTTTCCGGTACAAATCCAACGAATGATGGATGTCCATGGCCATGGCCCACCGCCAGTCCGTGCTGGATGCCCAGGGCCACATAGGCTTTGGCTTTTTCCACCGCTTCCGGCAGGGAGGCTCCGGCCGCCATTTCAGAAGCCAGGGCGGAGGACAGGCTGCAGCCGGTGCCGTGGGTGTTGGGATTGGCAAACCGCTGGCCCGGGAACCACTTGCCCTGGAGCCAGTTCCCTTCTCCGGGATACAGCAGGTAGTCGTCAGCGGTTTCCGCCAGGTGTCCCCCCTTCAGGAGTACGGCCCGGGCACCCTTCTGGCAGATCACCGCCGCTGCCTTCTCCATGTCTTCCCGGCTGTGGATGGAAAGACCCGACAGGGCTTCCCCTTCCTGCATGTTGGGGGTGATCAGGGTGGCCAGGGGCAGCAGCTTTTCCTGGAGATCCTTCCGGGCTTCTTTTTCCAGGAGATAACTGCCGGAGGTGGCCACCATCACCGGATCCACCACCAGAACAGGGGGTGCATACTGCTGCATTTTTTTGGCGATGGCACGGATCAGGGCGGAATTGGACACCATCCCCACCTTGACCCCGTCCACCCGGATATCCTGGAACACCGCATCGATCTGGGCTTCCACCACCTCCGGATCGATGTTCTGGATGGCCGTCACTCCGGTGGTGTTCTGGGCCGTCACAGCGGTGATCACGCTCATGCCGTAGCAGCCATGGGCGGCAAAAGTCTTCAGGTCTGCCTGGATGCCGGCGCCGCCGGAAGAATCCGACCCGGCAATGGTCAACAGATGGAACATGATTTTCTCCTTCTTTCATAAAGGGGGTTGCTGCACCATGTGGGCAGCAACCCCCGATCCGTTACTTCAGTTTCTTCACCATATCCACCACATGGTCCACGGTGAATCCGAATTCTTTGTACACTGTCTTGCCGGGGGCGGAAGCACCGAACCGGTCGATGCCCAGGACTCTGTCCTCACTGCCGGTATACCGGGCCCAGCCGGTGCGGACACCGGCTTCCAGTGCAATGGCCGGAACATCCTTGGGCAGGACTTTCTTCTTGTAGGCGCTGCTCTGCTGTTCGAACACATCCCAGCTGGGCATGGACACCACATTGACACCGATTGCCCTTTTCTTCCAGGGCCTTCTGGGCATCCAGGGCCAGGTGGACTTCACTGCCGGTGGCAAGGAGGACGGCCTTCACCTTGTCTTTGGAAGACGGGCTCAGCACATAGGCTCCTTTGGGTGCTCCCTTGGCAATGGTCTTGGCATAGTCATGGAGCACCGGCAGCCCCTGACGGGTCAGCAGCAGGCAAGTGGGCTGCTTCCGGTTTTCGCAGGCGGCTTTCCAGGCCACAGCCGTTTCCAGGGCGTCCGCCGGACGGAATACGGACACATTGGGGATCAGCCGCAGGCTCATGGTCTGTTCAATGGGTTCATGGGTAGGACCGTCTTCCCCTACGAACACACTGTCATGGGTATAGACGAACACGCTGCCGATGCCCATCAGCGCCGCCATCCGCACCGTGGGACGCATGAAGTCAGCAAACACCAGGAAAGTGGCGCCGAAAGGCAGGATGCCTCCATGGAGACACAGGCCGTTGACGATACAGCCCATGGCATGTTCCGGATGCCGAAGTGGATGTTCCGGCCGGTCCGGTCTTCTGCAGAGAAGAACCCCTTGCCCTTCATTTCCGTTTTGTTGGAAGGCCCCAGGTCGGCGCTGCCGCCGGTAAGGGCCGGGATCCGGTCCGCCAGCAGCTGGAGCACCGTGCCGGAAGCGGCCCGGGTGGCCACACTGTCCGTATCCTTGAAGGCACCCATCAGTTCCTTCAGATCCAGGTCCATTTTCCCGTCCAGCCGGTCGGTCAGTTCCTGGGCCAGTTCCGGATAGGCTTTGCTGTAGGCTTCCACCAGTTTGTTCCAGTCTTCTTCATTTTTCCGGCACTGGGGCAGTTTGGCGTCGAAATGGGCCTTCACTTCTTCCGGTACCACAAAGGACTGGCTGCCGTCCCAGCCGGCGGCTTCCTTGGTCTTTGCCACGTTTTCCGCACCCAGGGGTTCCCCGTGCTGGCACTGGCCATGTCCTGCCGGGGACTGCCGAACCCGATATGGTCTTCACGATGATCAGGGACGGTTTCTTCGTTTCCTTTTTGGCGGCTTCGATGGCTTTGGTCAGGGCTTCCACATCTTCCGAAGAAGCCACCCGCAGGACCTGCCAGCCATAGGCTTTGAACCGGCTCCCACATCTTCCCGGAAAGCGATGTCCGTGCCGCTTCAATGGTGATCTTGTTGTCATCATACAGGAAGATCAGTTTGCCCAGCCCCAGGTCCCTGCCAGGGAAGCGGCTTCGGAAGCCACCCCTTCCATCTGGTCCCCGTCGGAGGTGATGCCGTAGGTGTAATGGTCCACCACTTTGTACCCATCTCTGTTGTACCGGGCAGCCATCATTCTTCCGCCATGGCCAGACCACAGCCATGCAAAGCCGTGGCCCAGAGGACCCGTGGACACATCCACCCGGGGGTCACGCCGTATTCCGGATGGCCCGGAGTCTTGCTGCCCCACTGCCGGAAGTTCTTCAGGTCTTCCAGGGACAGGTCATAGCCGGCAGATGGAGCATGGCATAAAGCAGGCACTGCCGTGGCCCGGAGACAGGACGAACCGGTCCCGGTCGAACCAGTTGGGGTTTTCAGGATTGTATTTCATGAACCGGTCCCAGATGGTGTACATCAGAGGTGCGGTTCCCAGAGGCAGTCCCGGGTGGCCGGAATTGGCCGCCTGCACCTCATCGATGGACAAAAAACGCAGGGTGTTGATGCTTTCAGTATCAATATTTTGCATGAAAAAAATCCCTCCATACCGGATATAAAAAATGCCAACTACAGTCATTCATTCTGATTATAGGCCATTTAAGGGGGTAACGCAAGGGGTGCTGCTTCACGGGCAGCAGCACCCTTCACTGTTTCAGCAGCAGCACGCTCCCCAGAACGATCAGGGTGCCGCCCACCCAGGAATACAGGGTCAGAGTTTCTCCCCACAGCAGGCCCCGGCCAGGATGTGGAACAGGATCCCGGTGTACATGAGAAAATTCACCATGGTGGGATGGATGTGGGTGCAGCCCCAGGTCAGACACACCTGCCCCAAAAGGGCCGACAGGGCCAGTTCCAGGATCCAGCCCCATTCCGTGCCCGCCGGCAGGCCCAATGTCCCAGTCCCATGAGCAGCAGGCCCCCAGAGCACTGTACAGCTGGAAGTAAAACACCAGTTCCGTCTGGGTATGCCCGCCCCGTTCCGTCATGATCCCGATGCACACATAGGCACAGGCGGCAAAAAAGGCGAACAGGATCCCAAAGACCGCGAACAGATTGAAGGAATGGTAATTCCACACCTGGAGGACAATGGCCGCCCCCAGGGCAATCATTCCCAGCCAGGGCACCGCCCGTTTCTGAAGCTTCCCCTTCAGGAACACCGGGGACAGCAGGCACATGAAAAAGGCGGAAAGCTGGGTCAGGATCTCTGCATCCCCCAGGGTCAGTCCGTTGAGACAATAGAAGAAAAACAGCAGACAGGCACAGCCGAACAGTCCCCGGAGATGGAGCAGCAAATGGTCTTTTCCGGAAAACACCGGACGGGATTCCATCCGGGCCATAAAGGGCAGCAGCAGAAGCCCGATCACGCCCCGGAAGAACGTGATTTCCCCTGTCCCCAGATGGATCAGTTTTTTGGCCCCAACATCCATGGTGGTGAAGAACACCGCCGCCAGGATGGACGCCAGAATGCCTTTTTTTGCCGTAGACAATGTCACCATGCTTTCCCCCAGTTCTCTTCGTTTCTTTTTAGTGTACAAAAGGGACTGTAGCATGAGCAACAGCCCTTGTCAACTGTCAACGGCCAAATGAGGCCAGCAAAGCTGACGTTGGATAATGGCAACAGTTGTATCAATCGTTTTCGTAGATAATATGAAGTGACCTCCAGATGTAGCATCTTGGATTCACCTGTCATACAATAGTGTTAGAACAAGTCTTCTCGTATGGAGGCTTACCATAATACATAAGGAGGTCACTATCATGAGTATAGTCTATATCGGTATGGATGTCCATAAGGATTCTTACACGTTGAGCGGATTATACCGTAATGGTGAAATGAAGAAGGAGCTGAACACAAAGACGACTCAGGCTTCTCCTGAGGCTGTTATCCGCTACATTCGTGATGTTCGCAAAAAAATCGGATCCGATGTACCTGTCCTCTGCGGCTATGAAGCCGGATGCCTCGGCTACTACCTGCAGCGTGAACTAAAGAAAAAACAGATTCCTTGTGTAATCATGGCTCCCACCTCTATGCCCAGTATGCAGAACGGCAAGAAAAATGACCGGCGGGATGCCTGCAGCCTTGCCCAAGAACCTGGATAAAAGTGACTACAAAGAAGTCTATGTGCCTTCTATTCAGGATGAAGCCGTTAAAGACTATATTCGGATGAGGGACAACACCATGCATGCCCTTACACAGGTGAAGAATCAAATCCTCGCCTTCTGCCTCCGGCACGGATTCAAATACACGGGAAAGACCAATTGGACCCAGTCCCATATTGCCTGGCTGAAAAAGCTGGACTGGCCGCACCCGTTGATGCAGGAGACGATGGCAGAGTACCTGGCCCGTTTTGACTGGCTGAAAATGCAGCTGAAGAACATGGATGCAAAGATTGAAAGCATTGGCAGGAGGAATCCTACAGGGAAAAAGTAGGTAAAATGGGCTGTTTCATGGGAGTCAAAACCCTCACGGCCCTGGCTGCCCTGGTCGAAGTTGGTGATTTCAACAGATTCGCCAATGCCTTTGTATTTGGCGTATACCTGGGCCTGACTCCACGGGAAAACTCCAGCGCATCACGGAAACGGTTCGGAAGCATTACGAAGATGGGCAACAGCCATCTTCGTTCTCTTCTGATAGAAGCAGCACAGTGTTATGGGAGATGTCGGAAAGGCTACAAATCGGATTCACTGAAACAGAGACAGAAGGGTCAACCTCTGGAAGTTATCCGGTATGCGGACCGGGCCAATGAAAGGATGAAGGCGAAATTCATAAGACTGAGACTGCCAAGGCACTAGAAAAGGGCTGAATGAGGCAGTAACGGCTATAGCCAGGGAACTGGCGTGCTTCATGTGGGGATGATGACCGGAAAAATCGCATAAGATAAGACAACAAGCAGCACAGACGGACTGACAGACTGAAAAATCTCTGTACGAAACAGGTCCTGGGGGCAGAAGGAAGGAGCACTGATACCGTAAGGTTCCGCTATCTAAGACCGCCCCTTTGCAGAGTGACAGCTGAACTGGCTCATATGTCAGTCAGTTGATTCACGACCGTAGATCATAGAGCCCACGGCAAGAACCGTTAACCTATTGGTACCCAATCCAAGAATAGCAGGATGGTTAAGGCCGTAATTTGTATCAGGCTCTTTCCTTGTGCCCCCAAGGGCTGCAGGACTTGAGAATTGTATGAAAATTGGTGCTTGACAAAGGTCACTTCATAGCAGGGGCGGCAGGCCCGGCCGCCCGCCAAATCAGCAGTTGACCATGTGTTTTGCGGGGCGCCGGGCCTGCGCCCCTACGGTTTATGCTGTTTCAAAATCAATTTGCAAAATTGATTTCCAGCGGCCGCTGAAAAAAAAGGGGCATGTGTGAGTTTTTCACACATGCCCCCCCTTATCTTATTTCTTTTCTGCCGCTGCCTTGGCGTCGGCAATGATCTTTTCCGCCAGTCTGGGCGGCACATCTTCATAATGGTCGAATTTCATTTCAAAGGTCCCGGTCCCCTGTGTCAGTGCCCGGAGATCCACTGCATAATCCAGGATTTCCGCATAGGGCACCTGTGCCTTGACCACAGCCCGGCCGTCTTCTGCGGACTGCATCCCCAGGATCCGTCCCCGTTTGCTGTTCAGGTCGGAGATGATATCCCCGGTCATCCGTTCATCACAGTACACATCCAGGTTGTAATAGGGTTCCATCAGTACCGGTTTGGACAGTTCCGCCGCTTTCTGGAACGCCATGTGGGATGCCACTTTGAAGGCCATTTCCGAAGAGTCCACCGTATGGTAGGAACCATCCAGCAGGGTGATCTTCAAATCCACCACCGGGTATCCTGCCAGGATCCCGTGTTCCATGGATTCCTTCATGCCCTTTTCCACTGCCGGGATATACTGCCGGGGCACGGCGCCGCCAAAGATCTTGTCCTCGAACACGAACCCGGATCCCGGAGGCAGGGGTTCCATCTTGATGACCACATGGCCGTACTGCCCGTGGCCGCCGGTCTGTTTTTTGTATTTGCCTTCCACTTCCGCAGAACCCCGGATGGTTTCCCTGTATTCCACCATGGGCGGTTTCAGCACGGCATCCACCCCGAATTTCCGTTTCATCCGCTCCATCAGGATATCCAGATGCTGGTCCCCCATGCCGCTGATCAGGGTTTCCTTGGTCACCGGGTTCCGGCTGACGATGAAGGTGGGATCTTCATCCATCAGTTTGTTCAGGCCGATGCGATCTTGTCTTCGTCCCCCTTCTTTTTGGGAGCGATGGCCCGGCTGTACATGGGCAGCGGATATTCAATGGGAGCGAACTGTACCGGTGTCTCTTTGGCGCTCAGGGTATCCCCGGTCATGGTGAACTGGAGACGGGAAATCACTCCGATATCCCCGGCAGGGATCTGTTTCATGGGGATCTGGTTCTTGCCCCGGAGGGTGCAGATGGTCCCCACTTTTTCCACTTCATCCCGGCTGGCGTTGTACACGGAGCTGTCGGCTTTGATGACCCCGGAGAACACCCGGACGAAACTCATCCGGCCCACAAAGGATCGGAGGTGGTCTTGAACACCAGGGCCGCCAGCGGGGCGTTGGAATCCCGCCGTTCCACTTCACCATTCTTCAGGTTGGTCACATGGTATTCGTTCAGGATAGCCGGGAAGGTGTAGTCCACAATGGCGGACAGGGTCCGGCCCAGTCCGATGTTCTTGAAGGCGGAGCCGCAAAGCACCGGGAAGATGATGCCCTGCCGGATGCCTTCACCAGACAGCTCATCACTTCTTCATCGGAAATGGGTTCTCCTTCCAGATACCGTTCCATGATTTCATCATCGGCTTCCACTGCCGCTTCCACCATTTTGTCATGGGCATCCTGGACCCAGTCCTTCATGTCGTCCGGGACTTCGATTTCGTCAGCCCCGTTGCCGTTGCCCTTGTAGGCTTTCTGGTTGAACACGTCGATGACCCCGCAGAAATTCTCTTCCTTGCCCAGGGGCAGTTCCAGGGGCAGGATCCGTTTACCGATCTTGGCCCGGAGATTGTCCAGGATATTGTCATAATCCGCATTTTCCCGGTCCATCTTGTTGACAAAGATCAGCCGGGGCAGCCCGGCTTCTTCCGCCAGTTTCCAGCACTGTTCCGTGCCGATCTGGACACCGCTGGTGGCACTGACCACGATCAGCACGCTGTCCACCGCCCGGAACGCCCCCTTCACTTCCGCCACGAAATCCGCGAAGCCCGGGGTATCGATGAAGTTGATCTTCACATCCCGCCATTCCACAGGAGCCAGGGTGGCGCTGACAGAGACTCCCCGTTTGATTTCTTCCGGTTCAAAGTCCGTGGTGGTCTGTCCGTCTTCCACTTTGCACATCCGGCTAATGGCCCCGCTGCGATAGAGCAGCGCTTCCGTCAGGGAAGTGGTGCCTGCGCCCCATGACCTACAATTGCCACGTTTCTGATTTTATCACCTGTATACTCTTTCACTGTACAGCCCCCTTTGTTCCGTATGGTTGTGGGATTGCCGGCTGCCGAAGCCAGAGTCCCAAACTGTCTGATGGTACTCTTTTTCGGGGCTCCTTCCCGTTTTTCCTGCTTTTAACAGAAAATTTTCCCTATTCTCCCAAAAGAAAAAGGAATGTGTAACGATAGATACACATTCCTTTAGTCGAGGGCTGTTTCTCACGCAACAGTCCCCTCACGCATTGAATATCCTTTCGAACCGGCCGTCGAACTGGGTGACGGCTGCGGCCCGGATCACTTCTTTGGCGATTGACGGATTCCCCATGGCCCACTGGGCCGCTTTCCGGGCTTCCACCAGGGTATCCGTATCCCGGAGGATGTCCGCAATGTACAGGTCGCTGAGCCCGTGCTGCCGCAGCCCGAAGAACTGGCCGGCCCCCCGGAGCTCCAGGTCCTTTTCCGCCAGCAGGAATCCGTCACTGCAGCTGCGCATGATCTGGAGCCGTTCCAGGTCACCGGATTGGTGGAGGCCGTCAGCAGCACACAGTAGGACTGGGCGCTGCCCCGGCCCACCCGGCCCCGGAGCTGGTGCATCTGGGCCAGGCCGAACCGGTCCGCCCCCTCGATGACCATCAGGGTGGCGTTGGGCACGTTCACCCCCACTTCCACCACGGTGGTGGTGATCAGCACCTTGGTCTCGTTCCGGGCAAAGCTTTCCATCACCGCATCCTTTCTTCCGGTTTCAACCGTCCGTGGAGCAGGCCACAGGGAATCCCCCGGAGATAGGTGGAGGTCAGTTCCTCATAGAGTTCCTCCGCCGCCTTGGCATCCACCCCTTCGCTTTCCTCGATCAGCGGGCATACCACATAGGCCTGATGGCCCTCCCGGATCTGATGGACCATTCCCTGATACACCGCCGGCCGTTTGTCCTCCGTATAGCACAGGGTCCGGACCGGTTTCCGTCCCGGGGGCAGCCCCTTCATCAGGGACACATCCAGGTCTCCGTACACCGTGAGGGCCAGGGTACGGGGAATGGGCGTGGCGGTCATGACCAGCACATGGGGCGCGTACTGGCTCTTGGCCTGGAGTTTGGCCCGCTGAGCCACCCCGAACCGGTGCTGTTCGTCGGTAATGGCCAGGGCCAGGGAGTGGAACACCACCTTGTCCTGGATCAGAGCATAGGTTCCCACCACCGCCTGGATGGAACCATCCGCCAGCCCTTCCAATACCTGCCGGCGGGTTTTGGCAGAAAGTCCCCCGGTCAAAAGGGCCGTACGGATGCCGGCCGGTTCCAGTACCTTCTGCATCTCCTGGTAGTGCTGCTCTGCCAGGATTTCCGTAGGCGCCATCAGGCATCCCTGATAGCCGTTCTCCACCGCCTTGGCCAGGGCCAGGAGAGCCAGGGCCGTTTTCCCGGAGCCCACATCCCCCTGGACCAGCCGATTCATGGGCTCCGGACTCTGCATATCATCGTCGATTTCCTGCCATGCTTTTTTCTGGCTGTCCGTCAGGGAAAAGCCCAGGTTGTCCAGAACCTTCCGGACCAGCGTCCCGCACCGGGCCATTTTAATGCCCTGGCTGTCCTTCTTGATCTCCACCCGGTGGTGGAGCAGGCCGCACTGGAGAAAGAACAGTTCCTCGAAAATCAGCCGCTGCCGGGCCTTTTCCAGAAGTTCCGGACTTTTGGGAAGTGGATGTTCTCCAGGGCTTCCAGCCGGGGCAGGAACTGTTTGGCCCGGAGGATTTTTTCCGGCAGGCATTCCGGCAGTTCCTTCCGGGCCAGGGCCAGGGCCTGGCGCACTGCTCCCCGGACCTGGTTCTGGGTCAGGCTGCCGGTGAGGGCATAGGTGGGAAGAATCCCCGGTGCTTCCGCTCCGTCCTCTTTTACATGGGACAGGGACGCCCCCGTAACGCTTTTGGCCGTGCGTCCCGGCATCACCTTGCCGATGACCAGCACCTCATCCCCGGTGTGATAGACCCGGGTCATGTAGGTCTGGGCCCCGAACAGGACGATTTCCGCAAACCCGGTGCCGTCCCCGATGGTGATGGTGGCGTACTTCAGGTTCCGGGCACTCCGCCGGTTGTTCATCCGTACGATGGTCCCCCGGAACAGCTGCATTTCTCCTCCGGTGGTCAGCTCACCGATGGTCCGGATATGGGAATAATCCAGATAGCATCCCTGCCGGGGAAAATGGTTCAGCAGGTCGCCGATGGTTACAACATTGATATTTTCGAATTCCAGGGCCTTTTTGGGCCCGATGCCTTTGAGTCTGGTTACTGGTTCCTGCCACCACATGGTCATTTTCTCCTTTTCTCATGGTTTTCTACTTGCAATTATAATCCAATTTGTGTTAAAATAGCTACATTGAGTTTTAAAAATAAAGCATTGCCTTATAACTTGAAGGAGGTGGGACCATGGCATGCATCTGTGAAATCTGCAACAAAGGTGAGCTGTCCGGCAACAACGTCAGCCATTCCAATAGACATGTAAAACGTTCTTGGAAACCTAACGTTCAAAAGGTTAAAGCGGTGGTAGACGGTGAAGTGAAGAGCATCAACGTGTGCACTCGCTGCTTACGTTCCGGCAAGGTAACCCGCGCCATCTAAGCTATAGGTTACGACATAAAAAAGCTGGCTGCTTCGGCAGTCAGCTTTTTTGTTACAGTTTTGCCCCGCAGAAGGGACAGAAAGCCACGTTCTTCGGCAGGGCCGCATGGCACTGGGGCAGATCCGCCGGTCCAGATAGGCCTGGGCCTTTTCTTCGAACAGGGCCACGAACTTGTCCGTTTCCCGGTTCTGGGGTGTCAGGCTGTAGACTTCCATCCGCTTTTTATGGATGTCCACGATCACCGTACACCCCTGTTCCAGGGGCTGCACGGCAAACACGATTTCCTTCCGCTTGGGTTTCCCGAACAGGAAGGATTTTTCTTCGGAAACCAGGGATCCGTTCAGGAGCATCCCGCATCATCCTGCTGGGCCACATCCACCTGCATCTCCCGGCACACCTGGAGTCCCAGTTCCCAGGCCACTGCCGGAGCCAGGTTGTAGACCTGCTCCACAAAACTGCCGCCGCTGCCTTTTACCTGCATGTTCCCACCTCCCGTCTCAGCTGAGGGTAATGATCAGCACCGGATCATGCCCGGCCTGCACCGGACCGGATGGCACCTTTTCCATTTTGCCCACCTTATTTCCGTTGGTGATCACCATGGGGGTGGCAAGATCACAGCCGGCCTTTTCCAGACATTCCTGGTCAAAGGCCAGCAGGGGCTGCCCCATTTTGACCATATCCCCGGTTTTCACCAGGGCAAGGAATCCCTTTCCCTGCTGTTCCACCGTATTCACGCCCACATGGAGCAGGATCTCCAGTCCATGTTCTTCCGTCAGGGCAATGGCATGGGCCGTATCCGGCACATAGGTGATTTTTCCGTCACAGGGAGCCACCAGTTCTCCTTTTTCCGGCCGGACGGCCACCCCATCCCCCAGCATTTTCTGGGCAAAGGCCTGGTCCGGAACCTGTTCCAGGGGAATCACCATCCGGTCACCGGAGCCATCAGCTTCACTTTCGTCTTTCTGAAAAACAATCCCATAGTATGATCTCCTTGTTTCTGTGTGTACGGTATCATTGTAGCATAGAAAGGGGCTGTGAAAAATGAGAAATCATTTTTTCACCAGCCCCTTTTTTGTCAGCTGTCAACGGTCAGCTGTCACGTCAGTCCCTTTTTTTATTTCAAGCAAGCCCTTTCGGACAGGTTCACCGTCTTGG
>ENA-OQIG01001169-OQIG01001169.1-human-gut-metagenome-genome-assembly--contig:-NODE-1169-length-12230-cov-1.589689_pt1 | contig 12230 bp, 15 predicted proteins | sample MGYA00242576_ERZ504741 | MGnify/ENA primary metagenome ERZ504741 (study PRJEB26092, sample SAMD00036436) | human gut metagenome | host: Homo sapiens | study: EMG produced TPA metagenomics assembly of... | reverse complement strand
CTATAACCTTCTGTGAAAATATATACAATCCAACTGCAAGCATAACTACACCTGCTACAAACTGCATAAGCTCATTTTTCGCCTCTTTCATAAGCTTCCCCCTTCTTTCTATCCTGCCTGTTATACAGAATATTTCATGTCTTACCAAAACAAAACGCTGCATTAATCCATCGCATTAATCCACTACTTTGATTCTGGCACAAACACTCCATAGATTGTTCTGATTGCATCCTCAAAATATCTGTTTCTTACACCTATGATGATATTAAGCTCACTTGAACCCTGATCGATCATCTTAATATTAATCTTAGATTTAGCAAGTGCTGAGAAGATATTGCCCGCAAGACCTGAGTTATTTCTCATGCTTCTTCCTACAACCGCTATAAGTGCAAGGTCTGATTCAAGCTCAATAGAATCCGGATTAACTGCTCTATGAAGCTCTGCAAGAACTTTCTGTTCCTTTTCTACGAATTCATCCTGATGAAACAAAACTGATCATAGTATCTATGCCTGAAGGCATGTGCTCAAAGGAGATTCCATTATCTTCAAATACCTGAAGAACTTTTCTTCCAAATCCTATCTCTGAATTCATCATATCCTTATCGATTGTTATTGATACGAAGCCCTTCTTACCCGCAATACCTGTTATAATGCAGTCAGGTCTGTTACATGTTGTCTCAACAATCATAGTACCTTTATCCTGTGGTGCATTAGTATTACGTATATTTATTGGAATTCCTTCCTTTCTTACTGGGAATATAGCTGATTCGTGAAGAACTGTTGCACCCATATATGAAAGTTCTCTTAATTCCTTGTATGTTATGATATCTATTGGTCTTGGATTGTCTACTATTCTTGGGTCTGCCGCAAGGAAACCAGATACATCTGTCCAGTTCTCATATACATCAGCCTTAATAGCTCTTGCAACAATAGAGCCAGTTACGTCTGAGCCACCTCTTGAAAATGTCTTTACAGCTCCATTAGGCATAGCTCCATAGAAGCCAGGAATAACTGCTGACTCAACATTCGCTAATCTGTCTCCCATAACCTTATTAGTCTTTTCACCATCGAATTCACCGTTAGCATCAAAACATATAACACTGGCTGCATCTATAAACTCATAACCGAGATAGTTAGCCATAATTATACCATTAAGGTACTCTCCTCTTGAAGCTGCATAATCTGTACCAGCCTTTGCTTCAAAGTTCTTTCTGATTATCTCAAACTGTTCCTTTAATGAAAGCTTTAAACCAAGACCTTTTATAATCTCGTTATATCTTTCTTCTATAGCCTTAAGCTGCTTATCGAAGTTTTTACCTGCTTCTGCCTCAGCATAGCACTTATAAAGCATATCAGTAACCTTCGTATCATCTGAAAATCTCTTTCCTGGAGCTGAAGGAACTACGAATCTTCTGCTTTCTTCTGCTCTTATTATATTTCCAACCTTCTTGAACTGTTCTGCACTCGCAAGTGAACTTCCACCAAACTTAACTACTTTTACCATTACTGTTTTTACCTTTCATCGTATTTATTATATTTTACTTAATTCAATGACACTATTACTTTTCTATTAATTAAGCTTTGTATCATCTATTCTGATTCTTGATATAACATTTATCTTAGCTGCTGCCAAAGCAAACTTTTCTTCTGTCATAACGCCTGTTATAAAGCCGTACTCAGCATCAAGACCTTCAGCGTTAACTATCCTAACATCACCAAAAAGCTCTTCAAGCTGTGATTCTTTCACATCCTTTGATACCCTTACAAAGAATCTTCTTTCTTCTTCTGCTGTATCTGCAAGTGTAAGCTTCTCATCGTCCCAGATAACCATAACATTTGTTCCCTTATGCTTAACACAGTCGATTATATCTCCAACTACTGCACTTGCTGTAGGAAGCTTACCTGCACCAGCACCAAAGAACATAACATCTCCAACCATATTTCCGTTAACATATATTCCATTAAGTACTCCGTTAACATTATATAATGGATGTGTCTTATCTATAAGGAATGGTGATGTTATAGCATATACTTTACCATTTTTTCTATAACTTGTTGCTAAAAGCTTGATTACACATCCAAGCTTATCTGCATACTTAAAATCCTCGTTTGATATCTTTGTAATGCCTTCTGTTGTTATCTCTTCAAAGTTAACTGTCTTACCGCCGGCAAGTGATGTAAGAATAGCTATCTTTCTGCATGCATCATATCCTTCTACATCTGCTTCTGGATTACGCTCTGCATATCCAAGCTCCTGTGCTTCCTTTAACACTTCCTGGTATGAACTTCCCTCCCTGCTCATCTTTGTGAGGATATAGTTAGTTGTTCCATTCATAATACCTGTAATCTTAGTTATCTCGTCTGCTGTAAGCGCCTGGTTAAGAGGTCTGATAATAGGAATACCACCACCTACAGATGCTTCAAACATAAAGTTAAGATTTCGTTCCTTTGCCATGGCAAGAAGCTCTGCTCCATGAGCTGCAACAAGTGCCTTGTTAGATGTACACACACTTTTTCCAGCCTTCCAGCGCTCTCTTAACAAATGTAAATGCTGGTTCTACACCTCCCATGACTTCCACTACAACATCTATATCATCATCATTTATAATAAGGTCTATATCATGTACTATCTTTTCCTGGATAGGATCTTCTGGGAAATCTCTTAAGTCTAAAACACTTTTAACCTCTATAGACTGTCCCGCCTTTTTTAATATTGAATCAGCATTCGTGTTAAGTATCTCAACAACTCCTGATCCAACTGTTCCATAACCTAATACCGCTACTTTTGCCATATCATCCTCCATGTAATTTTCACTTTATTTTATAAAATCAAAGTGATGCATCGCTGCTTAAGATTTTAAGGTATCTTACCCCACCAAGCTGTTCTATTTCCTCAATCATCATAGATGCATCTCCGGTCGTTGGAAGGATCTCAACACTCAATGTTAATGATGCAATACCATTAACCGGTATAGTCTGGTGAATCGTAAGTATGTTAGCCTTAAACTCAGCTACCTTGTTAAGCACAACTGATAGAAGTCCTGGTTCATCCTCCATAGACAGGACAAATGTTATTGTCTTACCTTTAGAATTATCTCTGAATGGAAATATATCATCTTTATACTTATAGTAGGAGCTTCTGCTTATCCCTACTTTTTCGGTAGCATCTGCTATAGAGATATTCTTATTCTCTATAAGTCTGTTTGCTTCCGCTACCTTTAAAAGCACTTCAGGCAGAGCTTTCTGCTTAACAACATAATATTTAATATTATCTTTCATTTTAATAATCTCATGCCTTTCCGCATATTTAAAGTATATAAGTATGTCAACGCCTTTTTGTGTATTCCACAGAAAGACAGTTGTACTCAGTACAAAGAATAGTAGCACATGTTCTATATAAAAGCAAGTGTTTTATGTCTGTTTAAACAATAAAAAACCCTCGCACAACGGGAGAGGAATGCGAGGGTTATATATAAAAAACAAATGTCATAAATACATTGTCTTTATCAATATTAAACTTGTTAGTACTATATAACATTTATGCATGTTGCAAAATAGTACTTTGGTACTATTTGCAACATTATTTTCTTTCACGGTTCGAAAACACTGGCCAGATATCTCATCGCATTAAGATGTTCCCTATTCAGCTGGTTTTTCTTCATACGCCATTTCCAGTTATTTCCAAGACTTGAAGGGAAATTCATACGGGCTGAATTATCAAGCTTTAATATGTCCTGAACAGAAAAAATAGTGAGTACTGCAATGCTGGAATATGCTGCACGGAAAACCATATCAACCATACGGCACTTATCTCTTGTATCCAGATAATCATATGCATATCCCAGTTCACCATCATTTCTTTCATTAAAGTATCCAAGAAGTGTTTCATTATCATGAGTTCCACCATAGCATACACAATTATGTGTGTAGTTATATGGAAGATGGGGATTCTTTCTGTCTCCACCAAAAGCGAATTCTAACACTTTCATGCCTGGATAATTATTATATTCAAGCACTTTTTCAACCTCTGGAATACTTACTCCAAGAATCCTCAGCTATTATCTTTTATTACCGATGGATTCATTAACTGTCATCCAGAAGCTTCTGTCCTGGTCCCTGTTCATAAGAACCCTGTATTGCATCAGGCATATCATATGGAATCGTATAGTACTTAATAATCCCAAGAAAATGGTCTATTCTTATAACATCATACAATCTTGCTGAATTCTTCATGCGCTTTCTCCACCACAAAAATCCATCAGCTTCCATCTTATCCCAGTCATATAAAGGATTGCCCCATTTCTGTCCTTTATCAGAAAATGCATCAGGTGGTACTCCTGCAACCTTAACAGGTGTAAGATTCTCATCAAGCTGGAACTCCTTCTGTCCGGCCCATACGTCAACACTGTCATATCCCATGTATATAGGAATATCACCTATTATTTCTATTCCCTGTGAGTTGGCATATTTTTTCAGGCTGTCCCACTGTTTATAAAACTCATACTGTATAAAACACCAATATCCTATATCATCTTCAAGTTCTTTTTCATACTTTTCCATAGCCTGCGGACGTCTGAACTTTATGTCTTCGTCCCATTCGCCCCATGATTTCTGGTCAAAATGTTCTTTAAGTGACATAAACAAAGCATAATCCTTAAGCCAGTCTTTGTTATCATTTATGAAATTTTCAAACTTTTTATAAACAGGAAGTCCTTTATCAAGCGTTGACTTTGCTTTAAGGCACTGCTCTTTAAAACGCTCATATGCTTTTCTTAGTATGGTAAATCTTTCCCTATACATTTTTTCGTAACTTACATATCTGTCATCACCAAGATACCCATCATAGTTAACAGGATACCTGTTACTAAGAGCCTCCTCCTCAGATACATTGACCGGAACAAAGCCATCTCCCCAATCAACTGCAATAACCTCTGACTTAAGAAGCAGTCCATCCTCTATAAGCGTATCAAGGTCTACAAAATATGGATTACCCGCAAATGCTGAATATGGCTGATATGGACTATCTCCATATGTTGTTGGCCCAACTGGCAGAACCTGCCAATACTTATGATTAGTATCTCTTACAAAATCAATGAATTCATAGGCTTCTTTTCCAAGTGTTCCTATTCCATATGGTGATGGAAGAGAACTTATAGCCATAAGTATTCCTGCATTTCTTTTAAAAACATTGCCCCTTCTCATACAATCTCCATTCCGGGTGCATATAACTGCACTCAATGTGTTATTAGTTATTCTTCATCTGCTCAGTGAATTCCTTAATACCCTGTGCTTCTTCTTCTGATAATATTTTGTTAATATCAAGCAGAATAACAAGTTTATTATCTATACTTGCAACTCTGTCAAGATATTCTGTATTCTCTGTTTTTGCCAGCTTTGGCATAAGTGATATCTTATCTGGCTGAAGTTCACCTATCTCTATGACCTCATCAACCTCAAGTGCGATCTTCATATCTGGAAGATTCACTATCACTGTATTGTCACCTTTAGACTGATCCTCCATGTTGAACTTTTCCTTAAGACTCATAACTGGAATAACTTCACCCCTTAAATTCACTATACCACTTATATACTTCATTGAATTAGGAACCGGTACAACATTAACCTGCTTTTCTATTGACTGTACAAGATTGATATCTACTCCAAACTCCTGATCTCCAAGTCTAAATACAACTGGTCTGATATAATCTGCCATAATTGCTCCTTTCTGCTTATATATGTAAGTTATGCTTCTTCTCCTTCTTTCTTACCTGTTGATATCCAGTTAAGATATGCATTAATAAATGGATCTATATTGCCATCAAGAACGCTTGCAGCATTGCCAACATCCTTGTTCGTTCTATGATCTTTAACCATAGTATACGGCTGAAGTACATAACTTCGTATCTGATTACCAAAATTAATATCTTTAACATCACCTCTGATATCTGATGATTTCTGTGCATTTTCTTCCTGCTTCATCATGTAAAGCTTTGCCTTTAACATCTGCATGGCTTTGTCTTTGTTCTGATGCTGCGACCTTTCGTTCTGGCACTGGACAACAATACCTGTAGGAAGATGTGTGATTCTGATAGCAGAAGATGTCTTGTTGATATGCTGTCCACCAGCACCACTTGATCTGTATGTATCTATTCTTAAATCATCATCATTGATCTGGACATCTACGTCTTCATCTATATCTGGCATAACATCACACGAAACAAACGAGGTCTGTCTCTTACCAGCTGCGTTAAATGGCGAAATACGTACAAGTCTGTGAACACCATGCTCTGATTTTAAATGTCCATATGCATTTTCTCCTGATATCTCAACTGTTACAGACTTAACACCAGCTTCATCTCCTTCAAGATAATCTATTATCTGTGTTGTATATCCATGCTTTTCTGCCCATCTTGTATACATACGAAGAAGCATCTGACACCAGTCACAGCTTTCTGTTCCACCTGCTCCTGCATGTAATGTAAGTATTGCATCACAACTGTCATATTCACCAGAAAGCAATGTTTCTATCCTGATTTCTTCCATCTTTTCCTCAAACGAAGTAACCTCTTGTTCTATCTCTGGAACTAGAGATTCATCGTCAGATTCATCAGCCATCTCTATAAGAACATTAATATCCTCAAGGCCTGACTTTAAAGAATCATAGCTTCAAACGAATCCTTAAGTCCCTTAAGTTCCTTCATAGCCTTCTGCGACTTATCTGGATCATCCAGAATCCGGGTGCCTCCATATCGGCTTCAAGCTCTTCTATACGCTTCTGCTTGTTATCAAGGTCAAGCGACTTTTTTATACCTTCCAGCTGCTTATCATAACCTGATATTCTATATCTGAACTGATCTAACTCTACCACAATACACTCCAATCTGTATATATCAACACTACATTATCTATACTTAATATTAGTTCTATATAATCTGCACTTTATCAGCCCGGAAGACACATAAAAAGAGGATATCCCTCTATGTATTCTTCCAATCAATGATACTATCATATCATATAATCGCAGAATTTCATAGTATGATATCCTCTGTCTTTTTAAATCTTTTAAATATATATTCTATGCCTTTCTTCCGCAGCAGTTCTTATACTTCTTGCCACTTCCACATGGGCAGAGATCGTTTGGATATATCTTCTTGTCTGTACGTTTAACAGGTCCCTTTACCGATGGTCCTTCATCCTTGTTTGTACCTGTAACCTTAGCTACCTGTTCTCTTTCTACCTTTTCTTCAACCTGGATATGCATAAGGAGTCTTACTGTATCCTCTGTGATAGCCTGTGTCATCTCATCGAACATATCATAGCCCATCATCTTGTACTGAACAACAGGATCCTTCTGTCCATATGCCTGGAGTCCGATACCCTGCTTAAGCTGATCCATATCATCGATATGATCCATCCACTTTCTATCTATAACCTTAAGAAGTACTACTCGCTCTATCTCTCTGATAGTTTCTGGCTCTGGGAACATAGCTTCCTTATCTTCGTATAACTTAACTGCCTTTTCCTTAAGCACATGAGTAAGTTCATTCTTATTCTTAACATTCTCATCATATACTACTGGTTCAACAGGGATAGTTGGAAGAAGAAGCTCGTTAATCTCATCATAGTTCCACTCATCAGCATTCTTATCATCACTTACGCAGCGATTAACAACACCTTCTACGAAATCTGTAATCATCTTCATGATAGAAGAACGCATGCTCTCTCCATTAAGAACTCTTCTTCTCTCACCATACATGATCTCTCTCTGCTCATTCATAACCTGATCATACTCAAGAAGATGGCATCTGATACCATAGTTGTTAGTTTCTATCTTCTTCTGTGCTGTCTCTATAGCATTGCTTAACAGCTTGTGTTCTATCTGGTCATTCTCGCCTACACCAAGCTTGTTAAATGTATTCATAAGAGTTTCCTGTGCGAACAATCTCATAAGATTATCTTCAAGTGAGATATAGAATCTTGATTCGCCTGGATCACCCTGACGTCCTGCACGGCCTCGTAACTGGTTATCTATACGTCTTGACTCATGTCTTTCTGTACCGATAATCTTAAGTCCGCCTGCCGCTCTTGCTTCATCATCAAGCTTAATATCTGTACCACGGCCTGCCATGTTAGTAGCTATAGTAACTGCTCCATGCTTACCTGCCTCAGCAACTATCTGTGCTTCAAGCTCATGATACTTGGCATTAAGTACATTATTGAGGTATCCCTCTCTTCTTAAGCATATCACTTAAAAGCTCAGATGTATCAATGTTTATAGTACCAACAAGTACTGGCTGTCCCTTCTCGTGGATCTTACAACATCCTCAATAACCGCATTGAACTTACCCTTCATTGTCTTAAATACTGCATCATTGTGATCTATTCTGGCAACTGGCTTGTTAGTAGGAACTTCTACAACATCCATGTTATAAATCCCTCTGAATTCTTTCTCTTCTGTAAGGGCTGTACCAGTCATACCTGCCTTCTTATCAAACTTGTTAAAGAAGTTCTGGAATGTGATAGTAGCAAGAGTCTTGCTTTCTCTCTTAACCTTAACATGCTCCTTAGCCTCTATGGCCTGATGAAGACCATCTGAATAACGGCGTCCTGGCATGATACGTCCTGTAAACTCATCTACGATAAGTACTTCATCATCTTTAACAACATAATCCTTATCCCTGAACATAAGATAATGTGCTCTTAAAGCTAAAGTAACATTATGCTGTATCTCAAGGTTCTCTATATCAGCATAGTTATCTATGTGGAAGAACTGTTCAACCTTGTGGACACCTTCTTCAGTAAGGTTAACAACCTTATCCTTCTCATTAACGATAAAGTCTCCATCTTCCTCTATCTCTTCCTGCATCATAACCTGCATCTTAGTTCTTTCACCATGATATGTACCTTTAACAAGCTGTCTTGCAAGCACATCACACAGTTCATATAACTTAGTAGACTTTCCACTCTGTCCTGAAATAATAAGAGGTGTTCTTGCCTCATCAATAAGCACTGAATCGACCTCATCAATAATACAGTAATGAAGATCTCTAAGTACAAGCTGCTCCTTGTATATAGCCATATTATCACGAAGATAATCAAAACCGAGTTCATTATTAGTAACATATGTAATATCACATGCATATGCTGCTCTTCTTTCATCATCCTTCATATCGTGAAGAACAATACCTACTGAAAGACCAAGGAAGTTATGGATCTGTCCCATCCATTCAGCATCACGCTTTGCAAGATAATCATTAACTGTTACTACAAGTACACCTTTTTCTTCAAGTGCATTAAGATATGCTGGAAGTGTACATACCAAAGTCTTACCTTCACCTGTACGCATCTCTGCGATACGTCCCTGATGAAGAATAATACCACCAATAATCTGCACTCTGTAATGCTCCATACCAAGCACTCTCTTGCCAGCCTCTCTTACTGTTGCATATGCTTCAGGAAGTATATCATCAAGAGTCTCACCCTTAGCTAATCTTTCCTTGAATTCCTTAGTCTTAGCTTTAAGCTGCTCATCTGTTAATTTACCATATTCTTCTCTATAACTTTCTACTTTGTCAGCAATAGGAGCTATCCTTTTTAACTCATGCTGGCTGTGTGTTCCGAATATTTTATGAACTAAACCCATATTACTCTCCATTCCTGCCAGATTCTGGCATTTTCAATTTCTTTGTGCAAATCACAAAATAAGCTGAAATCTTTTAAATTGTATCACTATTTGTATATTTAGGCAATAACAGTTATGTAAGCAATGCCTAAATTTTATTAAAAACATATAAAAAAGATTGTCGCTTTAGCTATATTGTTAAACATAGTCAAAACGACAACCTTAATTAAATCACTTTATAAAATCTTTTATGTACTAGTCAAGCTCTGGTTCAATAAGTCCGTATGTATTGCCTTTTCTCTTGTAGACAACATTAACTTCCTCTGTTTCTGAGTTAAAGAATACATAGAAGTTATGTCCTAAAAGCTCCATCTGGACACATGCTTCCTCAGGGTCCATTGGCTTAATGCCAAATCTCTTTGTTCTGATAATCTTCACTTCATCTGTTGGTTCATAATCATTATCTATAAACTCCTTTGCAAATGCTGCTTCATTCTGATGTTTATCGATTATCTTGTTCTTATACTTCTTAAGCTGTCTTTCGATAACTTCCTCAACGAGGTCGATAGATACATACATATCACTGCTGACCTGTTCGCTTCTTATAATGTTACCCTTTACAGGATTGTAACCTCTATCTTCTGTCTCTCCTTCTCGACACTTAATGTTACATTCACTTCTGTTTCTGGAGCAAAGAATCTATCCAGCTTTCCTAACTTTTCCTCCACTGCTGATCTTAAACCTTCTGTTACATCAATATTTCTTCCTGTAATAATAAAACGCATGATGTCCAACTCCTTCTATCACTTTATTATCGTGTTGCTAACCTTTAAGGATTATATAAGGAATATAGCCAACTAAATGTGCCTCACGATTTTTGATACTGTTATTATAACACAATTTTACATTTAGACAAGTATGTTCACACAATTTACTCTAATTTTATAAAGTTATTTTACACTTCACAGTGATTTAATTTTGTCAAGTAAGATTATACATTTTTTTTAATATTCCTTTTATTTTCAGTGCTTTTAACAAAACATGTATTCTGTTTAAGCCTGTAAATCCACAGACTGTTTTATACACTTTTTTTGTGGATATTGTGGATAACTTAGTGTATAAGTCAAAATGTGGTTAAAATCAAGGTATTTTGATGTGGATAACTTCTTGATTTCTTGTCAATTTGTGTCGAATAACTTTTTAAGATTGTTTCTTTTATGTTTTCATTTGTAAATGATGCACAACATTTAAAAAGTCAAGGTTGTTTTATATATTTTTTTGATATAGAATCTAGGCAGGTGTTAACTATATGCTTTTTTGTTTTAAACATCTCATAATCAATACTTTAACAAAATATGGTTTGCTGATGATATATTTTATGTATATTATTTTCTCCTGCAATCCATATTTTATATATTAAAAAGACACGGAGCAGCATGAATTCAAGCTTTTATAACAACAATAATACTATTAACAGATTAAACCTGATTAATTCTGACAATTTTAATTCTGACAATCCCAATTCTGAACGTACAACCATAATCGTTACAGGCGCATCCCGCGGAATAGGAAAGGCTATAGCTACAGCTCTTGCTTCACCTGCTGCTAATATAGTCATAAGCTGTTCTAAAAGCTCAGATGAGTTAAAAGAAACATATGATGCCGTAACTGCCCGGGGAGCTTTATGTACAGCCTATGTCGGCGATATGGGAAGCTTTTCAGATGTCCAGGAAATGTTTGACTTAACTCTCAGCCTTTATGGAAAAACTGATGTACTTATTAACAATGCTGGAATTGCATCTATAGGCCTTTTTCAGGATACGACACCAGATATGTGGAATAAGATCATATCCGTAAACCTCAATTCGGTATATAACTGCTGCCACTTTGCAGTTAATGATATGCTTCGCCGTCACTGTGGCAGAATCATCAACATATCATCTGTCTGGGGACTGTATGGTGCAAGCTGTGAGGTTGCATACTCTGCTTCCAAGGGAGCTGTCAATTCATTTACAAAGCTCTTGCCAAAGAACTGGCACCAAGCCATATACAGGTAAATGCCATAGCCTGTGGTGCCATTGACACGTCTATGAACGGACACTTAAGTAAAGAAGAACTAGATGAACTTGCCTGTGAAATTCCTGCCGGGACACTTGGAAAACCAGAAGGGGTTGCAAGACTTGTCAAACTGATGCTTGAGTCTGATGACTACCTCACAGGACAAGTTATACAATATGATGGTGGATGGATATAAAATAAAGGTATGTATAAAACAATATAACTTTGTTTTATACATACCTTAGTTTTATTATAGCTTTATTTTTATATGCGGCATGCTCCAAACACGCCATCAAACTCGTTGAAATAAGTTTCTTCCAGCTTCTTTAAAAATACTGATGCGTATTTATCACGATATGAAAGTGATACATAAATATTACCGACTGCCGAATCAATTATCTGTATCTTTATAAGCAGATTGTTATCCGCCTTCCAGGTCCTGAAGCAACGCATCTGAAATTGTATACAGGAAATACTGATTCTATATTGTATCCAAAGCCGAATTTTATGCTGTGTCCTTTCCTGTATTGTTAGTATATGTGAGTATGCC
>ENA-OQIG01001168-OQIG01001168.1-human-gut-metagenome-genome-assembly--contig:-NODE-1168-length-12234-cov-2.210870_pt1 | contig 12234 bp, 8 predicted proteins | sample MGYA00242576_ERZ504741 | MGnify/ENA primary metagenome ERZ504741 (study PRJEB26092, sample SAMD00036436) | human gut metagenome | host: Homo sapiens | study: EMG produced TPA metagenomics assembly of... | reverse complement strand
GAGGATTATCAGTTCTGCAGAAAAAGACTCAGTGAAGAATATGGCTCCTGGTGGCGAGTCGCTGCCATGTTTAAAAAGAAGGGTATTTATTATTTCTTGTTTTCAAATAAGACGAGTTGGGAAAAGAATGATAATTACTATTTCACAGCTCCGACAGTGAGTGGACCGTGGAAGAAGGGTGGTTTGTTTGTCCCTGAAGGTAAATTGACGTATAATTCACAGACTACTTTTGTCTTTCCTTTGACGCAAGGAAAAGATACAATTCCAATGTTTATGGGAGATCGCTGGTCCTTTCCTCATCAGGCTTCAGCTGCCACTTATGTATGGATGCCTATGCAAGCGGATAAGGGAACACTTTCCATACCGGAATATTGGCAGGCATGGGATATAAAAACATTATCACCGGTGGACGCACTAGATAATGGTCAAATATTATCCCTCCGGAAAATACGATCTGAAGCAGGATGGGAAAGGAGAGGGGAACAGTTGTGCTCAAACTTGAAAAATAGTGTATTGAACATTCCTTTTAGAGGTACGCAGGCAGCTATAATAGGAGAAGCCAATTCTCATGGTGGATATGCAAGGGTGAGTGTACTTAATAGAAAAGGTAAAACTCTTTATTCGTCATTAATTGATTTTTATAGTAAATATCCGGAGTCAGCTATCCGAATAGTAACTCCAAATTTTACTAAAGGAAAATATATTTTGAGAGTTGAGGTTACAGGAATTTCACCAGTGTGGACGGACAAGACAAAAGCTCGATATGGTAGTGACGATTGTCTGGTTACATTGGATAAAATAGTTGTTTTTGAATAATATATTAATCATAGTAAAAAAACAAAATGGAAAAAGTAAAGAAGATGTTACCTAAGTTTTGTGGCTTCCTGTTTTTCGGAACGATGTGTACATTTGTTTCGGCACAGAAAATTAACTATCAGGTGAATCCTCAAACAGGAGCCTTGCAAACATTAAGTATTGCGAACGACCCACAGAAGATGAACTGGTTGGTAGTTACTGACGGAAGTCAATATCGGTGGGTCAAGGAGAATTATGGATGGGGATTAGGATATGCGACTCAAGTAAAGGGAAATCGGAAAGAAAAAGTATCTTGGGAAATCCCTGCAGAAATGAAGCAAGAAGGAAACGAGCTTGTTTATATGGCGGGTGACATACGTATATGTGTGAAAAGAAAAATGGTAGAGGATGAGTTTATAGAAGAGTATACGTTTCAGAATCAGGGAAAGGATAAGGTGGCACTTGTTGATATAGGCGTCTATACGCCATTTAATGACAATTATCCGGGTTCGCGTACATGCATAAATGCACGTACCAATACCATATTTGGGAAGGAGAAAATGCCGCTTATGTAAATGCTCTTCGAATGGGAGGCCATGCACCACACTTGGGGTTAGTGTTGACTAAAGGAGCAGTTAAAGGTTATGAGATATGGGAGCGTGGCAGAGATAAAGCAATTCTCATACAAGAGGGATTATAGCTCTGAATTTGCCGGATTTGCAATTGATGCCCGGGAAAGAATATTCGATGTCCTGGTGTTTATTTGCTCATAAAGGCATAGACGATTTTCGTCAGAAACTGTTGGAAAAGGGAAGTGTATTTGTTTCTTGTAATAAATATGTGTTTGAAAAGGGGGAGAAGGCATGTATAGAGCTGGCTGCTGAAACTTCCATTCAGAAATGCGTATTAAAAAATCAGGATATTTATATTCCGATGAAAAAGCGAGGTAACTTGTGGATAGCAGAAGTTAAGATGGATCAATTAGGAGAGAATCGTTTTGATATTTTTTATGGGGAGGGGAAACAAACGCACGTAGCTTGTTTGGTTATTGATAATGTGGACAGCTTGATAAAAAAACGGGTTGACTTCATTTGTGACCATCAGCAGATGAAAGAGTCCAATACACGTAAAGATGCTTTCATGGTTTATGATAACGAAAAGAATGAAATATATTTGAATAATACTCGCAACTGTAATCCTGTTGATCGGGATGAGGGTGCGAACGTGTCGGAATGGGAGTTTTGTTGGCTAAATATTATCAGCTACATCCTAATGATCATATAAAAATAGCTTTGTTGAAATATGCAAAATTTCTACGTAATAGATTGCAGGAAAGTGATTACAAGACATTTCTTCTGTTGATCGTAAGGGAAGAAATAGAGCATATAACTATGCATGGGTTGCGGATTTCTATTTTCAAATGTACAAAATCACAGGAGACAAGCAATATGCAGTAGATGGCTATATGACTTTACGGTCTATGTTTCGTCAGTTCGGGCATGGTTTTTATGCTATAGGGATTCCTGTGCATTTAGGGTTGCAAACATTGAAAGCTGCCGATATGGATGTTGAATATGAAACTCTGAAGAATGATTATATACAGGTTGGAGATACTTTTGTGAAAAACGGACTGAATTATCCGGCAAGTGAGGTTAATTATGAACAAGCAATTGTAGCTCCCTCAATTATCTTTTTGTTACAGCTTTATATGGAAACGGGAATTCAAAAATATTTAGATGGAGCTAAACAGCAAATGCCGGCATTGGAAGCGTTTAATGGGAATCAACCAAGTTATCATCTGAATGAAATTGCAATCCGGCATTGGGATGGTTACTGGTTTGGAAAACGGGAGATGTGGGAGATACCTTCCCTCATTATTGGAGTACATTAACAGGAGCTGCTTTTTATCTGTATGCACAATGTGTTGGAGACAATACTTATAAAAGACGTGCCGAAAATATTGTAAGAAACAATCTTTGCCTGTTCTTTGAAGATGGTAAAGCCTCTTGTGCTTATATCTATCCCAATAGAGTAAATGGCGTGAAAGCCGGATTTTATGATCCTTATGCTAATGATCAGGATTGGGCATTAGTTTATTATCTATTGGTGAATAAGGATATTTATTAGTGAGTGATAGCAAGCTTTTTAGATAACAATAAAGCCGGTTAATGTTTGAAGTTAACCGGCTTTATTGTGACTTTATCTATTTACTTGTTATTCTGGGATACCCAAAGCTGTAAATTCGTAAATGCCGTCAGCCCACATTGCGGAATTACCTTTATGTACATTGACAACACCATAGATGCGTAGACGTAAATATCTATAGCTGTAGGATCTTCTACATTCAGAATCAGAAATCCCACTTGCCAATTTGTTCTACCATCCACAAGCATTTTGTAACTTTTGCCATCCGGACTCCCTTCAATTGTGTATTTATAGGCTGCTTCAGAGCCATTGACTAATCTTGTGGAAAGATTAATTTCTGAAATCCTAGCTTTTTTCTGCATGTCTACAGTGAACATATAAGGTGTACCTATAGTAGCATTTGAACTTTTTTGGAAGTAAGTAGAGGAGTCTAAGCTTGCTCCATCCGTAATACAGTCAGCTTTGACTCCTTTTGCTCCAGATACAGCAGATGTAACAGGAACGTTTAATGTCAAATTCTTACCATTTTGTACAGGGATAATTCCATAATTGTCATTGAATTCCAAATATCTGTAATAATCCATGGAAGCATACCCTTTATTAAATGCAGCAATAGAGATTCTGGGAAAGTTACCGTCCGGAGTTTTATATTTCCGTTGTGCCCCCCAATGATAGCTCCATACTCCATAAGTCGTTCCTACTTTACTAATTCTGTTAAACTGTGCATCAAAAGTTGTATTATTACCGATTTCTCTTATAGGTGTCCATTCACCTGCCAAGTCAGTTGTTGAGGTATACATCGTTTGGCTTGGATACCATCCGGAAGCCTTTGAACTGAAGAAGTAGTATTCTCCGTCTTTTTTGATAATTGCAGGAGTTTCTCTATGTAATCCTTTGCATATTGTATTGACTAATTCGACTGGTTTTGTCCAGAGGCGATCCAATTTATATTATATTTATATCACTGTTTGTGTTTAGTTGGCAGAAAGAAGATATGCCGTATTATCATCATCAATAAAAAGCGATTGATCTCTTGAATCATGTCCTAATGGGCGTTCCATAGTACCTACTTCAAGTTTACCTTTAGGGGTAATTGTCGCTAGATAGATTTTAGCTGCTGTGTATCCATTTTCATCTTCATAATGCGAAGATAATACGACTTTTCCTGTCTTTGGATTATATCGGAACGCATTACCTTCCATTTTGACATTCGGATAAAAGGCCAACTCTCTAGGAGTACTCCAACTTCCATTTAATCCTGTTTAGAGTAACTTTCAGTGACTAGCCATCCTTTGAGTTGTTGTCCATCAACAGTCTTCTCCGTATTTTCTATTTTATAGGAAAAATAAAGATCATTGATTTTCATTCCTTGTGGTTTGTTACCGGAGGATTCTTTTGTGATGTATTTGCCATTCAGGTTGTCGTAAACTTTACTTTCACCGGTAGGAATAAAAGTGGTAGCTTGTTGAGAAATGGAAGTCGCAACTTTTTGTCCGTTATAAAAAGCTTCTACATGGTAAGTAAAAGTTTTGTTGACCATTAGATTGTAATCATCGTATGTGTTACCTTTAGCTTCTCCAATCAGGTTATTGCCCCGGTATATTTTGTAGAGGTCAGCATCTTTTCGTTGCATCCAGTTTAACTTGACATTGTTGACTTCATTGCTGCCTGCTAGTTTGAAAACGGTAGTTGTGACTGCCCAACTACTTACTGTCTCCATACTGATCTCTCGGGATTGAAAAGCGAAAGAAGGAACAGTTGACAGATTGGGCAGACATATAAAAATGAATAAGAGGTAGATCTTTATTCGTTTGCTTTTTTATATTCATAATCTAATTAATTTAATTAATTGTTTGAAATATGTCTGGAAGTTATTGGGCTCCCATTAGTTTCAAATTATTAGTCCTGTAAGTTGCAGCGAAAATGTCTGCTTCTTTATATTGGTATTTATCTGAATCGAAATATACAGCAAAATCCTGCATAAGTTTTTTAGAATATTCTGTAAGGTATAAACTTGTTCCATCGAATGTATTTGAACCGGAAACAGTAATATATTTCTTGTCTTTTGCATTCTGTATCTGATAATAACCGTCTTCTAGCAAGTTAAATATCCAACATTGAGCATCATTCTGTTTTTCCGGATTTAAACGCAGGGTTCCGAACAATGATTCTAAGAATTTTCCAGTTTTAATGTCTTTTAGTTTATATCCATTAGGAATATCTGTTTTAATAAACTCCAAACTTAAATTAATGGTATCATTGTCATCTGCTATACTAAAACCATTAATCGGTTTTGATACCAAACGGTCTGAGTTTTTCTCCAATAGTGAATAAATATTACCGTTTATGATCTTTTCAGCTCTTTTATAACGGTACATTTTATCAAAGATACTTAAATCCCATTGGTTATACCACTTCACTACTGGATATCCTGAACGCATACTGATCGGCAACCATACATGGTGGGATTTCTCTACATTTTTGGAATTCCAGCGATCTCCCATATAGATATATGCATTTGTTTTATTGTTCACTTTAAAAACATAGCAGCTTTGTGAATTATAAGTTACTTGTTTTAGTTTGTCTACTGCAAAGTTGCGACCGGTAGTCCATTCATTTAAAATACTAGTAGTATATGCTGTTTTTCCTGGATTAGGAGCCCAGCCAGTACAACCCGAGAACAACCCATAATAGTAATCACCAACTTTAAAAATAGCTGGTGCCTCGTATTTTAGCCCTTTCAATATTTTGGTTTCAGTAGGGGTGGGTTCTAAATAATCATCTCTCAATAAAGAAACATTCATGTTGGTGTTCATGTCTGTTGAACAGAAATGGTAGGCATCTCCGTTCGTATCTACAAAAAGAGTTTGGTCACGTGATTCGTTTTTGTTGGGACGAAAGTTTTATATAGTATATAGGGACCCTCTATTTTGTCACTTGTTGCCACACAGACTCTTGCAGCTCCATATCCATCACCACTTTCCCAATGAGTCCACATGACCCACTTTTTTGTTTTAGGGTTATAAATAACCTTAGGACGTTCGAATAAACGTCCATGCGATATGTCATTCATGTCTTCTTTAGGTTCTCCTTTTGTTTTTAAAGACAACCCTAGCCGCTTCCAATTATATAAATCTTTAGACTGATAACAACTTACCCCATTAGAAACAAAGCCTGTACGATCTTCTCCAAACCAATAATAAAAACCTTTTTCAAATACCACGCAACCACCGTGTGCGTTGATTTGTTCCCCGTTTATATCATTCCACAAAACACCCGGACTAATCTGAGTGTTTTGTGAAAAAGCAGAAATAACAGAAAACATAAAGTATATAAATAGAATATGTCTCATGATTTTGCTATTTATTTTTCTATATTTTATTATATCTTTTGGCAATGTTATTTAGATGGAAGATTAAGTGTTATAGTAGGTTGCATGGGGGCATAGGCACCGGATTCATCAATAGCGAAGTATTCTATATCTGCAGTATTATCTACGAAACCAAATTTGGGTACATAGTTGCATGATACACCAGTTAATTTGGCGTTGTCAACTCGGATTGCACCGATGTCATTACCCCATTTACCACGTCCTACAGTGAAGGATATGCGTAGCTGTTTACAATCTGCAGAAGTTGTATAGTCCATAGAGTACATTTCCCAATTATCACTGGCTATTTCTGTAACGACTCTTTTTTCTTTATTTTGTGCTTCTTCAATGATCATTTACCAGTCAGTGTACCTGCTTTTTTGGCAATGCCACCTTTGAGTAATGCAGATAATGTATAAGTTTCATTAGGGCAACGTCTACAACCTGCATGAGAATTCCATCACTCCACGGCGGCCCATTTATAAGGTTTTATTTCGAAGATATGATTATCAATATCTTGCATATTGTCTATCTCTTCTGGCTTGATATATTGTTCAGAATTCCATCGGTCACCTATTACAACATCCCATCCTTCAACAGCTGTTACTAGTTTGCTTTCCGGATTTGTGTCAAATTCCCCTTCAAAGTCGGGATTTTTCAATAGGTTTTCTTCTGCTTCTCCAATTCCCGATGCAAAGTATGGCTGGGGAGCATAGTCGATAATACGAACAGAGTCAATTGGCATACCGTCTCTGTAAATGAAAGCGCGGTTATCAGGGGTTACTGCAATACGATAAGTGTGTGCCTCTCCGTCGTTGTTATAGAATTTACCTTGCCCGCCTTCTTTTCCAGCAGTGGCGGGGTTGGAAATATTTTTTTTGTATGCATTATATAATCCAACTTCAGTAGAAGTTATATATGCCTTAAATCCATATCCTTTTTCATTGACAAAGTAGGGATAGAAACATTTTTCCGGTTCATCAGTTTTTACTCTAAATTCAAGGGTGTATCCTTTGGGACCGGGATTGAACGTTTTGTTGAATTCGGAATCATTTCCACCTTTGTAAATGGGCGATTTTGAGATGTTTTTAGCAGGAAGTGCAGTGCCATATCCTTTTACTTTCAAATAAGAACGATAATCTCCATTTCGTAGTACTATTTTGCCTTCTGTTAGTATTTTGGAACTATTTAAAGTTACGGTTACTTTTTGTTTGCCGCTGTTGGCAGGTATCACAGATGGAGATACAGTAAACCCGTTTGGCGCAGTAATTTTTATTTCTTTATTTGTGAGTGATTCGGAACTTATAAAGAAATGTTCAGATTTGTTTGTTCCATTGATAATCATTAGTGGTAAATGAGCATCTTCTGTTACTTTTTGGGCCTCTTCTTTTTTCTCATCTTCCGGTATTGTAGCGTAAGCAGTTGTTATACTACTAGTCAACAATGTCATTGATAAGAACATGATTTTTACATACTTTCTTTTCATGATACTGAATGTTTTATAGTTTTAATATTAATAATTGATTTTATGAGCGTATTATTCTTTTGCAAAGTTGCAGAAACTATTTATAATAAGAGTTCTTGAATTAATCAAATACGTCTAATTTTGAATTATCAGTTTTTAGTTATAATTATAGGGGTTTAAAAATCATTCAGAAGGTTCGAAAATCGTTCATAAACATCATTTCATAACATTTTAGCTCTATTTTATAGTTAAATGGTTTGCTTGAAAATAATATTTGCTTTAATATTGTATTTAAATAATAAAAGTGCTATGGAAATAAAGAAAAGAATTATCATATTTTTGCTATTTATTTTAAATATATGGAGTTTTATTGCTGCGCAACAATTATCTGTTGATGTACTACCTTTGGGCGGGCAGTTGCCTTCAAATTCCGTGCAAAGAATATTTCAGGATCGTGAAGGCTTTATGTGGTTTGGTACTCGTGAAGGATTATCACGTTATGATGCTATCGAGTGCTAACTTTACCGTACTCTGGAAAAACGACGCCGAATCTTTTGACTGATAATCAAATTACAAGTATTACTGATTCATGGGAACGTGTCTTGATTGGTACAAAGAAAGGATTGAATATATTAAATAAGAAAACTTATGAAATCTGTCATGTGGATAATGAGGAATTAAAAGATCAGGAAATTCGTTCGATTCTTTTTGATTCTAAAGGATATATATGGGTAGGCACTTATATCGCCCTATACAGATGTTCCAGTGACTTTTCTTCTTGTAAAAGATATGATAATTCTTTGCCAATCACTAGTGTGAACTCTATTTACGAAGATGTTGATAATAATATTTGGGTAACTTTCTGGAGAAAGGGTATATTTCGCTATGATCGGGTAAAAGATACTTTTGTTAAATATCCGTCAGTCGGTAAAGAGAATAATCCGTTTTGTGTTTTTCAAGATGATAAAAAACAGCATTGGATAGTACTTGGGAGAGGGACTTTATAAAGTTTTATCCGGAAGAAAAAAATGAGCAGATTTATATACCGGTTAAAAGTATTAAAGAAGGCGAATTGCCGGAAAATGGAACTTTCTTTAGTATTCAGCAGGATGATAGATATGGGTATCTTTGGTTAGTTAGTGCTCGGGGGCTTTATGCTATTCGGAAAAGAGTAGATAATTTTGTGGAAACTGTCGATATTAGTGATATTTCCTCAAATTGAATAATATATTTAGTGAAATATGTAAAGATAAAGCGGGTAATTTGTGGATTGCTTCCTTTAATGAGGGAGTATCTTATATTAATATGGATAAACCTGTTATCCAGAATTATCTGATGCCTTTTATTAAGGAGATGACAGGATTAACAACCAATATTCAAGCTATCTATAAGGATAAGGATGGAGATATTTGGATAAATCAAAATCGTTTAGGATTAGGAATTTATAAAAAAGATAGCGATAAAATTATTTGGTATAAGGATATACCGGACTTGAATAGTTTGTCAGGCATGGAGACTATTAATTTTATTGGATATTCCTCTTCAAATGATGAAATATGGGTCGGCCCATCTTATCAGCCATTTATTTATACAATGAAAAAGGAGAATGGGAAAATACGACTTATTTCTCGTCTAAATTTGCAACAATATACCAAAGGGGCAGGCAATAATCCACAATTCTTTTATGAAGATAAAAACAGAATGTATGGATTGTAACATCATTGGGATTGTTGGTGAAACCTGCCAATAGTCATAATATATTAAAGGAAACTGGTTTTCTCCAAAGGGAAATAACAGGCCTAGCTGAAGATAATTCAGGACATATATGGATTAGCACAAGACGCAATGGTGTTTTTTGTTTGACTGTATCTGAGGATTTCCAGATTAGAAAAGAAAATATTGTAAAGTTTGATATGGCGTCAGGACGTTTAATCAGTGATAATATCGAAGATCTATGTACAGATGAAGAAGGACGAGTATGGATGGGGAGTCAAGAAGGTTATGTCTTTCTATATGACCAAAAAACAAAAACGGTTGAGGATTATTCTGATATATTTCCTACTTTAACTGAGGGGGTACAGGATATGAAGATGGATGATACAGGTCATCTTTGGATTTCTACTAACAAGAAGATTATAGAATATGACCCTAAGACTGGAGGGCAGATTAGTTATCAGGCTGGACAGGATATTGTTGTAAACTCTTTCCCTAAACATTCTTGCTTTAAAAGTCCGGTAGGAGAAATGTTTTATGGAGGTAATAGGGGCATTGCGGTGTTTGTCCCTTATAAAAAGTTGGCTGATAAACCAAAGAAAATTCGGACACACATTGTAGATGTGAAAATGGATGATGAGTCATTATTGACAGGAAAGACTAATGAACGTTTAATTTGCTTAAGCGGACATTAAAATTACATGCTGAAGACCAGAATATTGAGATTGATTTTTCTTCCTTAAATTATAGTTTCCCAACAAAAATACAATATGCTTATAAAATGGAAGGAGTAGATAAAGACTGGGTGTATATTAAAGATGGACGTCGTTTTGCGTATTATAATCAGCTTCCAAAAGGGAAACGTACTTTTTGTGTAAAGGCAACAGATGTAAACGGATTATGGAGTAGTCTTGTAACGAAGATACAAGTGGATAAAGCTCCGGCATTTTACGAGACTTGGTGGGCTTATACGGCTTATGTTGTGTTTGTTTTATTGGCTGGTTATTCATTTTATTATAGGACAAAACGAAGGATGCAATTGCGTCATGAATTGAGAATAGTTCAGATTGAAAAGGAAAAATCGGAAGAACTCGTTCAGGCTAAATTGCGTTATTTTACGAATATTTCTCATGATCTTCTCACTCCTTTGACTATTGTTACTTGTTTGATTGATGATGCAGAAATCACTTACAAGAATAAGATTCCACAGTTTGAAATGATTCGTGCTAATGTAAACCGCTTGAAAAGATTGTTGCAGCAGATTCTTGACTTCCGTAAAGTTGAGAGTGGAAATATGAAATTGAAAGTAACTTCAGGAGATATTGTATCTTTGATTTACAATGTTTGTAATTCTAATTTTATGCCTTTAATTCAAAAGAAAAAGTTGACAATTTCTTTTGAATCATCAGAGGACACAATACAAGCATATTTTGATGTAGATAAGATAGATAAAGTGGTCTTTAATCTTTTATCTAATGCTTGTAAATATACAGAAGAAGGGGGAGAAATAAAGATTGCACTATCGACCATTCGCAGAATGGGCATACTTATTTATCTATTATAGTCAGTGATACAGGCAAGGGGATTGCTCCTGAAGATCTAGATAAGATATTTACGCGGTTCTATACTAATCAACATTGGGTATCTAGTGAAACTAATGGCATAGGACTTTCACTTACAAAAGACTTGTTGGAAATACACCACGGAACAATTAGTGTAGAAAGTGAAATAGAAAAAGGAACTTCATTTACAGTAATTATTCCTATTGATAAAGAAAGCTATGCTGAGAGTGAGATAAATATCGAATCATCACAGGAGCTGAGAAAGGAAGGTAGGACGGATATTGTAGATGTTGATATGGAAGCTTGGGAGCAGCATGAAGGAGAGAATGTGGAAACTACAGTTAATGATATTCATTTGTTACTAGTAGAAGACAATGAAGAATTATTGTATTTAATGGAGCGTATTTTGTCCAGACGTTATCATGTGATGATGGCTAAAAATGGGGTAGAAGCTTTAGAACTGATGAAAGATAATGAAGTCGATATCATTGTAAGTGATGTCATGATGCCTGAAATGGATGGTTTGGAATTATGTCGCACCATTAAGGGAAATTTAGAGACGAGTCATATACTATTATTCTATTAACAGCGAAAAATACGGTAGAGGATCGTATTGAATGTTATAATGCCGGAGCTAATGCCTATATATCCAAACCTTTTGAGTTAAAGGTGCTTGAAGCGCGTCTTGATAATTTCTTAATGGATAAAAGGACCAAGCAAGAAGAATTTCGTACTGATATAGAGGACATAAACTTTAATTTGTTGGATGCGACCGATATTGATAAAGAATTCTTGGAGAAGGTTATAGAGGTTATACAAGAAAATTTATCTTCTTCTACGTTTGACGTCATTCAGTTGGCAGATGCTTTGGCTATGTCCAAATCTTCTCTTTATCGTAAGACAAAAGCGATAATAGGTTTGTCCCCGGTTGAGTTTATCCGGAATGTCCGTTTAAAGCAAGGCGTAAAGATGTTGAGAAATAAATCAATATCTGTATCAGAAGTTGCGTATACGTGTGGATTCTCCAATCCTAAATATTTTTCGACATGTTTCAAAGAGGAATTTGGGGTGACTCCTAAAGAGTTTCAAAAGGCAGATACTAAAATTAATAAATTATAAACATATTAATTTTAGTATGATTTATCATGAATAATCGACTATCTGTTTATTAGTTGATATTCATG
>ENA-OQIG01001167-OQIG01001167.1-human-gut-metagenome-genome-assembly--contig:-NODE-1167-length-12245-cov-1.809870_pt1 | contig 12245 bp, 17 predicted proteins | sample MGYA00242576_ERZ504741 | MGnify/ENA primary metagenome ERZ504741 (study PRJEB26092, sample SAMD00036436) | human gut metagenome | host: Homo sapiens | study: EMG produced TPA metagenomics assembly of... | reverse complement strand
TTCAAAGAACAGATGCGTCTTGCCGACAAGGGTGACGACGAGGCAATGATTATCGACCAGGATTTCCTGCGTGCTTTGCAATATGGTATGCCTCCTACATCCGGCATCGGTATCGGTATCGACCGTCTGGTGATGCTGATGACAGGACAGACCACCATTCAGGAAGTACTGTTCTTCCCGCAAATGCGTCCGGAGAAAGTAATCAAGAAAGACCCTGCCGCCAAATACATGGAACTGGGTATTGCAGAAGACTGGGTGCCGGTCATCCAGAAAGCCGGCTACAACACAGTAGCTGATATGCAGGATGTTAATCCGCAAAAGTTGCACCAGGACATCTGCGGAATCAATAAGAAATACAAATTAGAACTGACCAATCCAAGCGTGAACGACGTGACCGAGTGGATAAATAAACTTAAATAAGTTGAGAGTTGAGAGTTGAGAATTGAAAGTTGTTACTTGAACAACCTTTTTAATGACCAACTCTCAACTTTCAACTTTCAACTTTCAACTAAATATGAAACTACCCGGTAAGATAGCGATAATGGGCGGAGGAAGTTGGGCTACAGCCATCGCAAAGATGTGTCTGGCTCAGGAAGACTCTATTAATTGGTACATGCGACGAGATGACCGCATCGCTGATTTTAAGAGACTTGGACATAATCCCGCCTATCTGACAGGGTGAAATTCGACACGAAGCGTATCACTTTCAGTTCTAACATCAACGATGTCGTGAAGGAATCGGATACACTGATTTTCGTCACCCCCTCTCCTTATCTGAAAGCTCATCTGAAAAAGCTGAAAACAAAGATTAAGGATAAGTTTATTATCACTGCTATCAAAGGAATCGTACCCGATGACAACGTGATTGTATCGGAATATTTCACAAAAGAATATGGCGTACCACCCGAAAACATCGCAGTACTGGCAGGTCCCTGCCACGCAGAAGAAGTAGCGCTGGAACGCCTCTCTTATCTGACCATCGCCTGCCCGGACAAGGACAAAGCGCGCATCTTCGCCCGCCGTTTGGGAAGCAGCTTCATCAAGACTTCCGTCAGCGACGACGTAGCCGGCATCGAATACAGTTCGGTGCTTAAAAATGTATACGCCATTGCCGCCGGCATCTGCAGCGGACTGAAATACGGCGATAACTTCCAGGCAGTACTGATATCCAATGCGATTCAGGAAATGAACCGCTTCCTGAATACAGTACATCCCCTGAACAGAAATGTAGATGATTCTGTTTATTTAGGAGACTTATTGGTGACAGGATACTCCAACTTCAGCCGTAACCGCACGTTCGGTTCGATGATAGGCAAGGGATACTCCGTTAAAAGTGCGCAGATTGAAATGGAAATGATCGCGGAAGGATACTACGGCACGAAGTGCATCAAAGAGATCAACAAGCATCACCACGTCAACATGCCGATACTGGATGCCGTATACAATATCTTGTATGAACGCATCTCACCCATGATAGAGATCAAATTGCTGACTGATTCTTTTAGATGAGAAAAATAGGTAATAAGTAATAAGTATTAGGTATTAACCGTAGCCACCTAAGCTTTACGTCTCATGCATAATACTTATTACTTAATACCTATTACTTATTACCTATTACATATTACTTAAAATTGATAGATATGATTAGCTTGAACATTGAAAAAACATTTGGATTCATCTCCAAAGAAAAGGTTTCTGCTTATGAAGCCGAGGTAAAAGCTGCACAGGAAATGCTGGAAAAAGGAACAGGAGAAGGTAACGACTTCCTGGGATGGTTACATCTGCCTTCGTCCATCAGCAAAGAGCATCTGGCTGACCTGAACGCTACTGCAAAAGTATTAAGAGACAACTGCGAAGTAGTGATCGTAGCAGGTATCGGTGGCAGCTATCTGGGCGCACGTGCCGTAATCGAAGCGCTGTCTAACAGTTTCACATGGTTGCAGGACAAGAAAACTGCTCCTGTCATGATCTATGCTGGACATAACATCAGCGAAGACTATCTGTATGAACTGACCGAATATCTGAAAGACAAGAAATTCGGCGTTATCAATATCTCCAAATCGGGAACGACTACCGAAACCGCTCTTGCTTTCCGTCTGCTGAAAAAGCAATGTGAAGACCAACGCGGCAAAGAAACCGCCAAGAAAGTCATCGTTGCCGTGACAGACGCCAAGAAAGGTGCTGCACGTGTGACTGCCGACAAAGAAGGATACAAGACATTTATCATTCCGGACAACGTAGGCGGACGTTTCTCTGTGCTCACTCCGGTTGGTTTGCTGCCGATCGCAGTTGCCGGATTCGACATCGACAAACTGGTTGCCGGTGCTGCCGATATGGAAAAGGCATGCGGTTCTGACGTTCCGTTTGCAGAAAACCCTGCGGCTATCTACGCTGCTACCCGCAACGAACTGTACAGACAAGGCAAGAAGATTGAAATCCTTGTCAACTTCTGCCCGAAACTGCACTACGTAAGTGAATGGTGGAAACAGCTTTACGGAGAATCCGAAGGTAAAGACAACAAGGGTATTTTCCCCGCATCTGTTGACTTTTCTACCGACCTGCACTCTATGGGACAATGGATTCAGGAAGGCGAACGCTCGATCTTCGAAACTGTGATCTCACTGGATAAAGTAGACCATAAACTGGAAGTTCCTTTCGATGAAGCTAATCTGGACGGCCTGAACTTCCTTGCCGGCAAACGGGTGGACGAAGTGAACAAAATGGCCGAACTGGGAACTCAGCTGGCTCACGTAGACGGCGGTGTACCCAACATGCGCATCGTTCTTCCGGAACTGAGCGAATACAACATCGGCGGTCTGCTGTACTTCTTCGAAAAAGCTTGCGGCATCAGCGGCTATCTGTTGGGCGTGAATCCTTTCAACCAACCGGGCGTGGAAGCATACAAGAAAAATATGTTTGCTTTGCTGAACAAACCGGGATACGAAGAAGAATCAAAGGCTATTCAGGCTAAACTGTAATATCCAATAACTGACAATAAAAAGAAGCGGCCTCTCCGGAGACCGCTTCTTTTTATTATATTTCCTTCGTTACGTTAAAGTGACTCACTCCCTTTCAGGATTCATTCATTCTCAACGACTTCTGTTTCAAGTCAATCACTTCCTGCGCTCCTTCACACTCCGCTTTTGAAGAGAGATAAAAAGATAATTGTACATCACCATTTTTATCTACATGCTCAATAGTGGCATGAACCAGCACCTTAGTCTTTGTCACGCCATCTTTGAAGCGCAACTGCCCTTTTTCTTCGTCTGTCAGATTTCCTTCGGTAGTGACTTCTGTCTTTTCATAACGGAGCTCAGTCTTCATCTCTTCCCCATTCTGAAGCTGGAAAGATTTCAGTTCGGCTCCATTGCCGTCCAAGATCAAAAACGCATCCACCTTATCTCCCACTTTCAAAGCAGGCATTTCACTCATCCGGTTTGCATAGTCTTCGCGGATGGTTTCTCCATCGCCTTGATCTACTTTCACATATAGCTTTTCTATCGTGATAACAGGGCTTTCTCCGCTATCCGAACAAGCACCCAGAAACAATGGCAGCAGAAACAATACTTTCTTTTTCATGCTATTGACTAGTTTTATCATGCTACAAAAATACATATTATCTTCTAAACGACAAATTATCATACGATTTATCATCCAAAACACAACCAGCAACTATCTCCTCCATTCTGTTATATCTCTCATTTTTTATGACTATCTTTGCTTCGTATATCTCTTTTTATCCCAAGAATAAATGAATTCTAAATAAAAGAACAATGGAAAAATTAGTAAGAAGACCGAATGCAGTGATATTGTTTATCAGCTTGTCACTACTGATGATGTTAACCACCGGTTGTCAGGAAATCAAACTCAAAGCAGGCATCGAGGCTGCCAACAAACAATGTCCGATAGACATGGGAGAGACCGGAAAAATCACCAGCATCGTCTATGATGGAGAGAACGTAGTGTATACCTTTTATCTGAACGAAGAGGCTGCCAACATCAAGACTCTGCAGAAAAATCCGGAAAGCATGAAGACTTCCCTGAAAATCATGTTCCAGAATCCGAATAAAGAAGTAAAGTCATTGCTGGACCTTGTTGTAAAATGTAAAGCGGGCCTGCAAATGATATATATAGGTAAAGATTCGGGAGAGCAGGTATCTGCGAACTGACAACAGATGAAATTAAGGAAATTCTCAATAAGGATGTCGACACCACCGAAAGCGACCTGGCTAAACTGGAAACGCAGGTACAGATGGCAAACTTACAGTTCCCGATACAGGCAAGTGAGGACGTTCTGATCGAGAAAATCGAACTCAGCGATGAAGCAGTGATTTATATCTGTCGTGTTGACGAAGATCTGTGTGATATGAACCAGATTAAAGCAAATGCCGCAGAGGTGAAACAAGGTATTATCGAAACATTAGGCAATCAGACCGATCTTGCTACCCAACTGTTTATCAAAAGTTGTGTGAATTGTGACAGAAATATAGTCTACAGATATATCGGCAAACAATCGGAAGCTCAGCATGATGTAGTGATCACCGTGCCTGAACTGAAAGATATGCTGAAAAAAGAATAAATATCAAACAGATTCCATCTAACCCAATTATGAGAAAGAAACTGAAAGCCGTCCTGTTCGATATGGACGGCGTGCTCTTTAACTCCATGCCCTATCACTCCGAAGCATGGCATCAAGTCATGAAAACTCACGGCCTTGATCTGAGCCGGGAAGAAGCATATATGCACGAAGGACGCACGGGGGCATCGACTATCAATATCGTATTTCAACGTGAATTAGGAAAAGAGGCCACACAAGAGGAAATAGAAAGTATATATCACGAAAAAAGTATCCTGTTCAATTCTTATCCGGAAGCAGAACGTATGCCCGGCGCATGGGAACTTTTGCAGAAAGTAAAGAGTGAAGGGCTGACTCCTATGGTAGTCACTGGTTCGGGACAGCTTTCTTTGTTGGAACGTCTGGAACACAATTTTCCGGGAATGTTTCATAAAGAGCTAATGGTGACCGCTTTTGACGTGAAATATGGCAAACCTAATCCAGAACCTTATCTGATGGCTCTTAAGAAAGGAGGCTTGAAAGCGGATGAAGCTGTTGTGATTGAAAACGCACCTTTGGGCGTGGAAGCAGGACATAAAGCCGGAATTTTCACAATCGCGGTCAATACTGGTCCGTTGGACGGACAGGTGTTGCTGGATGCCGGAGCCGATCTGCTGTTTCCTTCTATGCAGACACTCTGCGATAGCTGGGATACAATCATGTTATAAACCTATAAATACCGATTCTACTATGCAAAAGTTATTATCCTTACCTCCCAACTTAATTGACAGTTTCATCAACTGGAAGAAGTGAATCATACTGACTGGTTTTGTACATCAGACCCTGTAGGCAGCAAGTTAGGCTCCGGAGGAGGAACGACCTGGCTGTTGCAGGCCTGCCATCAGGCTTTTGCACCGGAAGAGACTTTCAGCAAATGGATTGGAAACGAAAAAAAAGATTTTGCTGCATGCGGGAGGACAAAGCCGCCGCTTGCCCGGCTATGCTCCTTCGGGCAAAATACTGACTCCCATACCGGTTTTCAGTTGGGAGAGAGGACAAAAGCTGGGACAGAATCTGCTGTCGCTGCAACTTCCGCTATACGAAAGAATCATGAAGCAGGCTCCGAAAGGCTTGAACACGCTGATAGCCAGCGGAGACGTATATATCCGTTCGGAAAAACCGCTGCAAGACATCCCGGAAGTAGATGTCGTATGTTATGGTTTATGGGTGAATCCTTCATTGGCTACTCACCACGGAGTATTCGTATCGGACCGCAAGAAGCCGGAAGTGCTCGACTTCATGTTGCAGAAACCTTCTTTAGAGGAATTGGAAGGATTATCAAAGACCCATCTTTTCCTGATGGATATCGGTATATGGATATTAAGTGACCGTGCCGTTGAGGTATTGATGAAACGGTCATTGAAGAAGGCACGAATGATATCAGCTACTACGATTTATATTCGGATTATGGCCTGGCACTGGGAGAGCATCCCCAAACGACAGACGATGAAGTAAACAAACTTTCGGTAGCAATCCTGCCTTTACCCGGCGGAGAGTTTTATCATTTCGGAACGAGTCGGGAACTGATTTCTTCCACACTCGCCATACAGGATAAAGTGCGTGACCAAAGGCGTATCATGCACCGGAAAGTAAAACCGAATCCTGCCATCTTTATACAAAACTCGTTTACCCAAGTGAAGTTATCTGCAGAGAACGCCAATTTATGGATTGAGAACAGCCACGTAGGAGAAGGATGGAAATTAGGTTCACGACAGATTATTACAGGAGTTCCCGAAAACCATTGGAATATAAACCTGCCGGACGGAGTCTGCATCGACATCGTTCCTATGGGAGACGCAGCCTTTGTCGCACGGCTTATGGGCTGGATGATGTTTTCAAAGGTGATTTAAGTAATGACTCGACCACCTACTTGGGGAACTCTTTCACACAGTGGATGAAGGAAAGAGAGATTGGACTGGAAGACAATAAAAGGACGTACAGATGATCTGCAAGCTGCTCCTGTTTTCCCCGTAACGACTTCCATCGAAGAACTGGGTATTTTAATACGCTGGATGACAGCTGAGCCACAACTAAAAGAAGGAAAAGAGCTATGGCTGAGAGCAGAAAAACTATCCGCTGACGAGATATCGGCACAAGCGAACCTGGAACGTCTTTACGCACAGCGCAGCGCTTTCCGCAGGGATAACTGGAAAGGATTGTCCGCCAATTATGAGAAGAGTGTATTCTATCAGCTTGACTTGCAAGACGCAGCCAATGAATTTGTCCGGCTCAATCTGGATGTTCCCGCTGTCTTGAAAGAGGATGCCGCACCCATGGTGCGTATACATAACCGTATGCTTCGGGCACGTATCCTGAAGCTGCAAGGCAATGAAGGCTGCAAAGGAGAAGAACAAGCTGCGTTCCAGCTACTCCGTGACGGATTACTGGAAGCGTTGCCGGAAAAAAGAACTATCCGAAGCTCAATGTTTATTCGGATCAGATCGTATGGGGACGTAGTCCGGTGCGCATTGACGTTGCAGGAGGATGGACAGATACACCTCCTTACTCTCTCTATTCGGGAGGAAGTGTAGTCAATCTGGCGATTGAGTTGAATGGCAGCCGCCGTTACAAGTATACGTCAAACCATGTCACGAGTTCCATATCGTACTTCGTTCCATTGATATGGGAGCTGTGGAGGTTATCCGAAGTTATGAGGAATTGCAGGATTACAAGAAAGTCGGTTCGCCTTTCTCCATACCGAAGGCAGCACTTACCTTGGCAGGATTTGCCCCATTATTTGCGGCGGAATCTCATGCGTCATTGGAAGAACATCTAAAAGCGTTCGGTTCAGGACTGGAAATCACTTTACTGGCTGCCATTCCGGCAGGTTCGGGACTAGGTACCAGTTCTATCCTTGCATCTACCGTACTCGGAGCTATCAATGATTTTTGCGGACTGGCATGGGATAGGAACGACATCTGCAATTATACACTGGTATTGGAACAATTACTTACCACCGGCGGCGGATGGCAGGATCAATACGGCGGCGTATTCCCCGGCGTAAAACTGTTGCAATCCGAATCCGGCTTCGAACAACATCCATTAGTACGGTGGTTACCCGACCAGCTCTTTGTGCAGCCGGAATATCGGGATTGCCATCTGCTTTATTATACCGGAATCACCCGTACAGCCAAAGGCATCTTAGCTGAAATTGTCAGTTCCATGTTCCTTAACTCCGGAAAGCATCTTAGTTTATTAGCAGAGATGAAAGCCCATGCGATGGATATGAGCGAAGCTATCCTGCGAGGTAATTTCGAAACTTTCGGACAATCTTGTCGGCAAAAGCTGGATACAAAACCAAGCATTGGACAGTGGCACGAATCCACCGGCAGTAGCAGCTATTATCGAACAGATTAAAGATTATACGCTAGGATATAAATTGCCCGGTGCAGGAGGTGGCGGTTACTTATATATGGTGGCTAAAGATCCGCAAGCGGCCGGATGCATCCGTCGGATATTGACCGAACAGGCTCCTAATCCGCGTGCACGCTTTGTTGAAATGACGCTTTCCGATAAAGGATTACAGGTATCGAGAAGCTAAGAAAAAAGTTATATAAGAACAAAATCCTTGATAACCACTGATTATCAAGGGATTTTTATGTGACCCCGGTGCGGTCTAATATTTAAAAATACACACTATACAATCTCATACAAATACATTAATTATCAGATATATACAAAACAGCAAGTTGTACTATGTTGCATTTTAGTTGTGCAATTAAGCATTTTCGTTGTGCAAAAACAGTATATTTGCACAACCGTAAAATGATAGCTATATGGCAACAGTAAAAGCATTTATTCGATCAAGCAAAAAGGATAACTTTGTTAATATACGATTTCGTTTTATCCGATGGTAGGAATATACAATTATTTCACACTTCCGAGATTTTAGTACAACCTTCAATTTGGGATGAGAAGAAGGAACAATACAAATCCAAAGTACTCATACCAATCCATTGCAAAACTAGAGAAGAGTTTTATAGAGACATAACGGAACGCAAAAACCTAATCCTACGTTTGTACACCGATCACAAGATAGAAACCAGTGAACAACTAAATCAATATATAGATGAATATATTAATCCGGAGAAGTATATTAACAAGGAATCAAGTGAAAGCCTCCATAACCGACTCAACTTATACATAGAGCAATGTTATAAGGATGGAATATTTGGCGAAGGCAGAAAGAAACATTATGATGTATTATTACGGGAATTAAACCGTTTTCTCATTATCAACAACTTAAGTGATATCACTCCAACCGATTTCAATAATGAGAAACTTATACTATTCCGTGATTTTCTGTTTAATGAATATATATTGGTAGATAAATATAGGGGGCTTTATGTTGACATGAATAATCGCAATATTCCAACCTCACCAAGAGGGCAAAATACTGTTGCAACAAAATTAAAAAAGCTACAGGCATTTTTCAACGAACTGGAAAGTAACGATGAAATACCAGTATCACCATTCCGTAAACTTGGAAAACAGCGTAAAACAGTAATGATGAAGGAACAATACGATGAACCTATATTTTTAACTAAAGCCGAGTTCATTAAACTACAAAATACAGATGTCCCCAACTCCCTACAAGAGACTAAAGACGCTTTCTTACTTCAATGTAGTTTAGGTTGTCGAATTGGAGACTTCCAAACGCTATCCTTTGATAATATTGCAATAGAAGAAGATATTCCTTTCATTCATTACTTACCACACAAAACTCTAAAAGAAAATGATACATAAACAGAAATCAAAACTCCTTTAATGCGTTTTGCTTTAGAAATTATAAAGAAATACAATTTCAATTTCCCTATATTACGCTATGTATCAGGAGAACGAGGATACAATGATAAGATAAAAGTTTTGTTAGAATACTGCAAAATAGATAGACTTGTTGCTGTATTTGATGAAGCGAAAAGCAAAAATGAATATAAGCCCCTATATGAAGTAGCAAGTAGCAAACTAGCTCGTAAAACGCATGTAGACTTAATGAACAAAGATACAAGTTGATAAGTATGCAGCCGGATTACATTCAAAGAATAGTGACGCAGTAAACCGATATACTAAACTAGGAGTAAAAGATCGCTTTATTCTTATGTGTGCTGCTTTTGATTGTAATGAATATAAAGTAGATAATAATTTACATATTATCTAAATGTTAAAAATGATATTTTCTTAAACTTTTTCTTGATTTCGTTTGTACGTTATCAAAATAATGCTTATCTTTGTAACGTAATCAAAGAGATGATTACAGCGGTTAATCTTCTTCACCGAGAAAGCAAGAAGAGAAACCTAATCGGTATTCAATATGAGACTAGGCATTTCATTTAGAATCTGGAGATTGAGAATTTTTAGTATCTTCTTTGATATAAAACTCTAAACTCCAAGGGGAGGGAAACCTCCCCAACCGATTAGGATTTGCAAATATAACAATTATGGATGAAATAACAAAAGGAAAACATGGGGGCACAAGAGCTGGAGCAGGACGAAAGAAAACAACTGCGAAACGCTACGGCTTTAAGGCTCCGGAGGATGTCTGTTCAATTCTTGAAAAGGTAGACGATAAGACTTCGTTTATTTGTGAGGCTATCTTAAAACTAGCCAAAGAGAAAGGAATGATCTAATTATTAACAAGAGAGGCAGCTTATTCGGCTACCTCTTTTCTCGATCATACTTACTTTTCTCTTCTAAATTTTGTTGAGCTTGCCGTACTTTACGCAACGCATCGAATGTTGGTTTTGATCCAGTCCGGTCAATCGAAATACATAGGTGGCATGATGGGCACGACAAGCGCCAGAAGTGAGCAGTTCAAAGATAGAAGTCTCGATAAAGGCACCGCATTGTGGGCAATTCATACCGGCTTTCTGTTTGCGGGATCGTTCTTCTGCATTACTCATAATCTATTCTTTTTTTGATTCTATTTTCGTTCTAAACTCTTAAAACTTTATACAATTATGCATAAAGTGTACTCTCAAAATTATTACTTATCAGACAAACAATCTATTGCACGAAGCAATGAATTCCACTCCATTTCAATCAAGTTAGTATTTACATCCTTTCTATCTCTAATAACTCTAACACCACCTCCTAGTATAAGAAATATTTCACTACCAATAAGAACATTTAGATCAGTATTTACTATTCTTCCATCAAAGAACATACTAACTTCATTGATTTTAGAAATACTTGCATTATTTATTTGAACTCTACAATAACTTAGTTGACAATCATCTCTTAGACGATTACGGAATTGAACTTCAATGCATTATCTTTCATATCTTCCATTACTAATAAGTTTAAAGGTTATGAGTATTCAATATGAGTACCCTCCAACAAATATTAAAAAAGAAAATGAATAATGCAAAAGCAATAAGAAATATTTTAAGCATCAAACAAAAAAATGCTCCTACTTTCTCAAGCAGAGGCACCCAAAGTTTTATTACTTGAATCTTAGTGTTATTTTTAGTAGTTATTTCTTTCGACGGATTAGCCAGGCAATTATAATGATTAAACCTATAATCACACCTATGGCTATTTCTCCGACCTGTAGCTTAATAGATTGCCACCAAGAAAGTTCACGTTCGACTGGATATGGCACCTGTATTTCCTTCTGTTTCTCACTAAAAAGAGAATCATACTTTGCCTGCAACACAGAGTAATCACGTGACAGTTCCTTATACCAGTCACGGTACCTATACAATTCGGTCCGGATAACATTTCCGGATTCGTCTACTACGATTACAGTAGAGTCCTTTATTACAACCGAATCCTTCCGAACCGTCTGTTCCTTGATTACAACCGAATCTCTCGTTATTACCGAATCTTTTAGTTGTATTTTGGTTTCTACCGGAATATATTGAGGAGTCCGGCAGGATGACAACCATATTGCTGACATCAGCAATATGATAATGTATATCAACCACCTCATGATTCAAACTTTAGATCATTAATTCGGTTCATCCATCCCCGTTTAAACTTGTTGTTTACAGGACGTTTCCGGCAAATCTCTTCTATGAAGTCAAACCTAGCTAGTTTTATCTGGTCAAACAGTTCACGAGGATTACGAGAATTAACAGCTGCAATAGTTTTGGGTCCAACAATACCATCGGGAAGTACACCGACTAATTCCTGTGGTATCTTGATACCATGTACACCAGATGCCCACACCCAATCAACCAAGATATTAGCTAGTGACTGAGATTTTATCTCGTCAGCCTTCCATCTGTCCCAATACATTGTTTTCATGATCTCTGTCCATTCTTCTTTAGAAAGATTCTTCAATCTCTCTATAGTCGGTCTAGGATAGCCTTTCTTCTTGCAATACGCTTCATAAGTAGATATTGTAACACCTTTATTAGTTGCTCCTCCCAAGTCGTCGGATTCATTTACGAAACCGTCCTTCCCATTTTAGGATGAACGGTACTAATTTCTTCACTTCTGCCATTTTATAAAATTAAAACCAATATTAAAATTTGAATTAGCTGCCCGATAGCTCCACCGATTAATGTTGCCACAATATCAAGCCAATCCATTTCCACCCATCCTCGTCTAACTCCATCCTCCGCAATCCTGCCACAATCAAATACGTAAATACGTGCTCCAATGAAGACTAGGATACCTACTGCAA
>ENA-OQIG01001166-OQIG01001166.1-human-gut-metagenome-genome-assembly--contig:-NODE-1166-length-12256-cov-1.983758_pt1 | contig 12256 bp, 12 predicted proteins | sample MGYA00242576_ERZ504741 | MGnify/ENA primary metagenome ERZ504741 (study PRJEB26092, sample SAMD00036436) | human gut metagenome | host: Homo sapiens | study: EMG produced TPA metagenomics assembly of... | reverse complement strand
GTATACTGTTTGCAACGGACACCCCCTTGTTTGAGTGAGTATGTTGTTTGTTGGTACTTCAATTATACATCCTTCTACAGAGGGTGTCTTTCTTTTGTGCAATATTTTGGATTTGCTCATTTATAGTATGTTTATTTAAAAGAGAGCAATATTGTTTTCGGACAGATTTTTGACAGTGAAGAGTATGAAACGAAACGGAGAGAGGCGGTTCTTTCTGTGGTAGGTGCCCATGCGTTCATCGATTATCTGTTTGATGTGCTGGAAGGTCAGAAAAAGAACGAATCCCGCAGTGACAATGTGGTGGAGCAGCTAAAAGACTATATCGAACAGAATCTGAACGAGGATCTTTCAAGATCCGTGCTTGCAGGAAAAGTGTTCCTCTCAGAGGACTACGTTTCCAAAATTTTTATGAAAACAACGGGAATGTCGCTTCCGAATTATATTGCTGAGCGGCGCATTGAGCGGGCAAAGGAGTATTTGCGCGGTTCATCGCTTCCGATTAGCAAAATTGCGATGGAAGTCGGCTATGGAAATTTTTCTTATTTCAGTAAAACGTTCCGGGAGCTGGTCGGATGTACACCAAATGAGTACCGGAGCAGACAAAAATAACAAAAAAACGATGTCAATAACAAAAAAACGTTCTGATTAAAAAAGAGATGTGAAAAGACATCTCTTTTTAATATACAGACTGCCGGAAAATGATAGAAAAACGCCCCTCTTTTTGTATAATATGTTCATCGGTTGAAACGAGAGCATGAAAAGAAAAATTGTAACGATTCAGAGCCATGCGAAATGGAAGAAAAATCGAGATGGGACTCTGAACAGTTACGAAAAATTTAAAGGAAAGAAGGGATGATATGTGAGCGCCAACCATAGTAAAACCAAAAAGAAAAGCTCCATAGGATTTGTAGAGGAAGTGAGAAGAAGCAGGCCATTATATTTACTGATGCTTCCTTCCATCATCATTTTTGCACTGTTTACGTACTATCCGATGTACGGAATTGTGATTGCATTTAAAAACTTTACACCTGCGGATGGAATTATGGGAAGCAGCTGGGCTGGACTGAAATACTTCAAACAGTACTTTAACTCCTATCAGTTCGGTCTGACCATTAAAAACACAATTATCATCAGTCTTTACACCATCGCGGTAACATTTCCGCTTCCGGTTATCATGGGACTGCTGGTTAACCAGATGAAGGCACAGAAGTTTAAAAAATTCTTCCAGGTATCAACCTATCTGCCGCACTTCATCTCCACCGTTGTTATGGCCGGAATGCTGATCCTGTTTCTCTCCCCGAGTACAGGTATTATCGCAAAGCTGGTGGGACTGCTTGGATTCAAGCTCCCGAACCTGATGGGAAGTGCAAAAGCATTCCCGCACATTTATGTATGGTCTGAGGCATGGCAGCATGTAGGATGGGACAGTATCCTCTATATCGCAACACTTTCCTCTGTAGACCCGACCCTGTATGAAGCGGCAACAATGGACGGTGCCAACAAATGGCACAAAATGATCCACATCGATGTTCCGGCTCTGCTGCCGACGGCAACCATCATGTTTATCATGAGAATGGGAAGCGTTATGAGCATTGGATTTGAGAAGGTTTACCTGCTGCAGAATACACTGAACAGTACTTCAAGTGAGATCATTTCCACCTATGTGTATAAGATGGGTCTTGTGAGCAGCCAGTACAGCCTTTCCGCTGCAATTGGCCTGTTCAACAACATTATCAACCTGATTCTTCTTCTGGCAGTCAACTTCATTTCCAGTAAAATGAGTGATACCTCACTGATCTGACAGAATTTTGAGCCTACATAGGAATGGAGAGCAAAAATATGAGTAAAGCAAAAGCAGTATCAACAAATAAAGTAAAGAAATCCAGAGAAGACTGGATTTTCGATATCATCCTGTATACGATCGGCGTGCTTCTGATCATCATCACCCTGTATCCGATGTACTTCATCATCATTGCATCGTTCAGTGATCCGGCAGCCGTATCCAACGGACAGATTATGTTCCTTCCGAAAGGAGTTAACTTCAAAGGATACAAACAGCTGGCGAGCTATGCAAAGCTGTGGACCGGCTACCGTAACACGATTGCTTACGTAATTATGGGAACACTTGTGACAATTGTTGTCAATATTCCGGCTTCCTACGCGCTTTCCAGAAAGCATTTATATGGAAGAAAATTCTTCACGGCATTTTATCTGATCCCGATGTTCTTCACCGGTGGTCTGATCCCGACCTACCTGGCAGTACAGAGATTTCATCTGCTGGATACCTTCTGGGTTATGGTTGTTCCGTTCTCCGTTGTAACGTATTACATCATCGTAGGACGAACGTTCTTCAACAACAGTATCCCGGAGGATCTCTGGGAGGCGGCGCAGCTCGATGGATGCGGATACCTTGGATTCTTCTTCAAGATTGTGCTTCCGCTTTCCAAAGCCGTTATCGCTGTTATTGCCCTGTGGGCAGCAGTAGGACAGTGGAACTCCTACTTTAATGCATTGATTTATATCCGAAGCGAAAGTCTGCAGCCGCTGCAGATTGTCCTTCGAAGCATTCTGGTCGGCAATCAGACCATGAGTGCATGAGTACCGGCGCTGCAGCCGTTGAGGCAAAGCAGATGGCCGATCTTATCAAATACGCGATCATCGTGGTTTCCTCCGCGCCGATCATGTGTATGTACCCGTTAGTGCAGAAATACTTCAATCAGGGTGTTATGCTCGGATCCCTGAAAGGCTGATCCTGCGGACAGGAGAGAAGTATTGCAAATAAAAAAATCATAAAGGAGAGATGATGATGAGAAAGAAAACGAAAATGGCCTGGAGCGTTGCTCTTTCGGCCGCAATGGCAGCCGGACTGCTTGCAGGATGTGGAAGTAATGGAGGAGCGGAAAGTACGAGTGGAAGCACTGCAGCAAGTTCTGCCAAGACAGAATCTTCTGCCGGCGATACAGCAGATACCAGTGACCGCCCAACCTACAAAATTGCAACGGTAAGATGGACCGATACCTGGCCGACCGATTTCCTGCATGAAGGCGTCATGAAAGAAATCGAGGACAAGATGAATATCAACATCGACTGGCAGGTTTATTACAACAGTGACTGGTCCGAGCAGAAATCTCTGCTGCTGGCTTCCGGAGACCTCCCGGATGCATTTCTTGGCTCCATCTGCTTAACACAGGCAGATATGGCACAGAACAAATCGGCATTCCTGGATCTGACAGATCTGATCGAAAAAGATATGCCGAACCTGAAAGCAGCCTTTGAGGCTGATCCGGAACTGAAAGCAGTCTGCACCAGCCGTGACGGAAGAATCTACAGCTTACCGAAGAAGCTTCCGCTTCGTCCGAAGGTTTGCGGCGATGTTATGTGCATCAACCAGGAATGGCTGGATAACTTAGGACTGGAAACACCGAAGACCTATAAAGAGCTGGAAGAGGTTCTTGTTAAATTTGCAACAGAAGATGCTGATGGTGACGGGGATCCTACCAACGAAATCGGTATCACAAATTCAGCAGGCAGCGGACTGTTAAGCGGTGATCTGCGCCACATTCTTTCCCCGTTCGGAACCATGGTAAGCCGTGACGGAAACTACATGGGACTGAATGGCGAAGGAAAACCGGTCTTCATGCCGATGGAAGAAAATTACAAAGAAGCAGTAAAATGGATGCGTCAGTTATGGGAAGAGGGCGTTGTTGACCCTGAGTACTTCACACAGGATGGCTCCATGAAGACAGCAAAACAGCAGGCAGATGGAGGTTCTCAGGTAGGTCTTATCTTTGGATGGACTGCAGATGCTGAGGTTGGCCCGAACGTAAATCAGTTTAAGACCCTTGAGGCAGTAGAAGGCTACGATGGAAACCACTACGTAGAAGCAGCAACCAATTACCTTGATATCTCCGACCGTGAGCTCATGATCTCCAAAGACTGTAAAGATCCTGACACCCTGCTGAAATGGGCGGATGAATTTTACACCGATCTTGCATCGTTACAGACCTTCTATGGTACGATCGGAAGCCAGATCACAGACAATGGCGACGGAACCTACAATGTAGATGTGCCAAGCGATGGATCTTCTCTGGATACTTCCGCATGGTCCAACTCCTTACGTGACTTCGGACCAAAATACATGAACGGGGATTTCTATGACAAAGTTTCTCTTCCGGAAGATCAGGGTGATGGTATCAAACTGGCAGACGATGCAATCAACGAGAAATATGTTGATACTGAGAAAAACTGCGGATTCCCGATGGTTCAGTATACCGACGAAGACCTTTCCAGAATCACGGCAATCGGAACCGATATCTATAAATATGTAGAAGCACAGTATGCACACTGGGTAGTAGACGGCGGCATCGATGATGAATGGGATTCCTACATCGATCAGCTGAAAGCTATGGGTATTGACGAGTTCCTCCAGATTCAGACAGATGCTTACAATGCATACAAAGAAAATCTGGCAAAATAAACAGAAAATAACATTACCTGTAAGAAGCAGGCGTTGATCCGGCGGATCAATGTCTGAGGTGCAAAACAGCAGGAGAAACGGCAGGCCAGAAATGACCTGCCGTTTTTGACAAAAGGAGGATTTTTACATGTTTTTGGAAAAAGAGGGTAAGTTAATTTATTCCTACGATGGCGAGACCGTCTGCATCGAAGCGTGGGGGAAAGATGCACTGCGTGTACGCGCGACAAAAAATCGAAGCTTTACCGGCCGTGACTGGGCGCTGGAAGCAAAGGACGCGCATGCGGGAGAGGTTGAAATCTTTGAGGATCCATCAGCAAAAGGCGGAGCCTTTGCCAATATGTATGAGGGAACGGATACTTCCTACGGAAAAATCACAAATGGAAAGCTTCATGCAGTGATCGATTCCGGCAGCGTCATTACGTTCTATCATGAGGATGGAAGAGTTCTGTTAAAGGAGCATTTCCGCCGTCTGCGCGATGAGGAAAGCATGCCGCTCAACATCATGGGACGCGAGTACAGCAACGGCGTCGGGGATAATTTCCGTATTGTAGCGCGGTTTGTAGCAAGAAAAGGTGAGAAAATCTTCGGAATGGGACAGTATCAGCAGCATGAGCTGGATCTGAAGGGCTGTATGCTGGAGCTGGCACAGAGAAACTCACAGGTCAGTGTTCCGTTCTATCTTTCCAGTATCGGCTACGGCTTCTTATGGAACAATCCGGGCGTCGGACAGGTGATGTTTGCAAACAATGGAACGGAATGGGTAACGGAATCCGGGAAAGAAATTGATTACCTTGTGATTGCAGGTGACACCCCTGCCGAGATCGAGGAGAATTATATGACGCTGACCGGAAAACCTCCGATGATGCCGGAATACGGCATGGGCTTCTGGCAGTGTAGCTCCGCTACTGGAACCAGGAACAGCTTCTGTCTGTAGCAAGAAAATACAAAGAACTCGGTGTACCGCTTGATGTGATTGTCGTCGATTTCTTCCACTGGACGAAGCAGGGCGAGTTCAAATTTGATCCGAAATACTGGCCGGATGTGCCGGGTATGTGCCGCGAATTAAAGGAGATGGGAATTCAGGTTGTTGTATCGGTATGGCCGACCGTCGATATTTATTCCGAAAACTTGAGGAGATGAAAGAGAAGGGCTATCTGGTTCGCACGGAGCACGGTGTACCGCTGACGATGCTCTGCGGTGGAAATGAAGTCTTCTTCGATGCAACCAACCGGATGCAAGAACGTATGTCTGGGAAAAAATCAAGAAAAATTATTACGATCAGGGTGCAAAACTCTTCTGGCTGGATGTGGCAGAGCCGGAATACAGCGTTTACGATTTCAAGAACTACCGCTATCAGCTCGGAAGCGTACAGGAGGTCGGAAATATTTATCCGAAATATTATCTGAAAGCGTTCTATGATGGCATGACGGCAGAAGGCGATACTATGCCAATCAGCCTGATCCGTTCTGCTGGGCAGGCAGCGCGAAATATGGTGCGCTCGTATGGTCAGGCGATATTGTAAGTACCTTCGAGTGCTTCCGGCGCCAGGTACAGGCAGGCTTAACATGGCGATTGCCGGTATTCCGTGGTGGACCACCGATATTGGCGGTTTCCACGGCGCCAGAACCGACGACCCGGATTTCCATCGTCTGTACATCCGCTGGTTTGAGTACGGATGCTTCTGTCCTGTCATGCGTCTGCATGGAAACCGCAATCCACAGGAGGGCTACGGTGCAGAGCAGATCGGCTCCGGCAGCGATAATGAGATCTGGAGTTTTGGCGATAAGGCATATGAAATTTCAAAGAAAATACATTTTCCTGCGTGAGCGCCTGAGAGATTATATCCGGACACAGATGAAGAAAGCACATGAGGACGGAACTCCGATGATGCGGCCTGTTTTCTATGATTTCCCGACAGATCAGGAAAGCTGGAATGTGGAGGATGCTTATCTGTTCGGACCGGATCTCTATGTTGCACCTGTGATGGAGGATCACGTAACGGAGCGCGAGGTTTATCTCCCGGATGGAACAGCATGGTTTAACGCATGGACCGGAGAAAAGTATGAGGGAGGACAGAACGTAACGGTTGCTGCACCGCTGGATACTATTCCGGTATTCGTAAAAGAAGGAGCGGATGCAGAAAAGCTGCTGAACATTTTCTCTGAATAAGAGAATGTTACCGCTCACCGGTAGCAGGCGAACGGCAACAAAGAATCCTGTTCTCACCATGTGAAACACGGACTTTGCATGCACAAAGCGAAAAAATGTGATATAATGGGCTGTGTTACAAAGAACATAGCTGCAAATATATTCTGTGAGATGTAAAATGACTGCCGGAGCTGCGCGGTAAGGTGCGGCGTCCGGCAGTCGCTCTGCAGACAGAAAAAAGGAGGGGTGGATGCGCTTATGAATCTCTGGCAGAAAAGGAAAACGAAGGATGCTGCGCAGCGTTCGAATACGCAGTTTGAAGGATACGTCCCTGCGGCTTGGAACTCCGGTTTTTCTGGTCCTGATGGGGCTTGTTGTCTGCCTGCTCTGGGGCGTTTGGGAAACCGCAAGCTGGCAGATAAATATATTGCCGATACGGCAAAGCTCTATGTCGATCAGATCAACCGTGATATGTCGCAGATCAACAGTGAACTGATCTATCTGCTGGATTCTGACAGCAACATCAAAGAAATCCCGGATCAGATAACATCGACAGATGCTCAGTATTATGAAATGGAGCAGACGCTGCGGGAGCGAAACCGTGTGCTGAAAATCCGTTACCATGAGGTACAGACCTTCTTCGTCTACGGTCAGAAAGCCAATGTTCTGATTACGGACAGTGGAACTATGTTTACCGAGAGTAAGGGAATGACAACGCTGAATCAGATGCTGATGTCATATCTGCAGATTATGACATCAAAGGATTCGATCAGCACACAATGGACTGTGATTACGTTTGGCGACGACGACTATATTGTAGGCTGGTACGCGAAAAACAAAAAAGTTATCGGCTGTGTCATCAATCTGAACCTGATTTTCCGAACCATCCGCGCCAAAACAGAGGAGTATGATGTCATTCCGTTTATGGTGGATGCCAGAGGCCGTGTCATGACGCAGCAGATACGTCGGAAAAATATAAAAATGAGATTATCGATTTTTCCAAAGCGGGAAAGAAGAAGAAAAATGCGACGGTCTATTCCTACCAGCTTGGCACGGTCGGAAAAATCAATCTTATGGTTCTGCCGGGAGGCGGTATTCTTGAGAATGTACTGATTATGCAGATTGCATTCGTCGTCCTGATCGCGGTTCTTCTGATTGTCTGCGCATTGGAAATTACAGCATATTACCACCGGATTCTGGAACCGCTGGAAAAATTCGGACAAAAACTGGAGGAGCTGGAAAAAGAGCAGAGTCTGAATGATGATGGAAGCAACAATCTGTTAGAGCTGGAGTCTGTGAGGGGCAAATTCAAGGAACTGCTGCGGAAAATACAGGGATTGAAAATTGCGATCTATGAAAAAGAGCTTGCAGAACAGAAAGCCGAGCTGGAATATACGCAGGAACAGATCAAGCCACACTTCTTTCTGAACTGCCTGAGCTGATCCATGGCATTGCGGATAAGAATAACGAAGGCGAGATCGTTGAGATCACAACGGTGCTGTCCGACTATATGCGCTACATTTTCCAGGATTCCAAGAAGCAGCGCGATGTGGAGGAAGAGCTGGAACACATTGAGGCATATATCCGCATCCAGAAGCTGCGGTACGGAGAAGAAGCCTTTTCCTTTGAAGCAACGACGGATGGTGATATCGGAGAATGGAAGGTTCCGTCTCTTCTGCTGCAGACACTGGTGGAAAACTCCGTAGTACACGGTGTATCCCTGGACCGGAAGAGTGAGATTTCCCTATATCTCACAAACGAGACGTACGAGGACGGTGAGTACCTCTACATCTGTATTTCCGACACCGGAAACGGATTTTCGAAAGAGGCACTGGATGCAATCGAAAACGACACGCCTATCATCTACACGGCCGTCACCATGTCGGCATCTCCAATATAAAACGCCGCCTGGCGCTGATGTACGGCGAACGGGCGAGCATTACGTGCTCCAATATGGATGAAAATTACGGAGCCGTCGTAGAGGTGCGGCTGCCTAAAACAGAATAAAGCGAAAAGAAAAAAGGCGGAACCCGGAGAAACATAGAGGGTTCCCGCCTTTTTGCGTGAAAAAACTGCAGGAGCTTCCGGAACCTGATGGCTCCGGGAAGCTCCTGCAAAGGGGGAGATGATTCAAAAACTGTTTTCTGTATCAGATACGGGAAACTCCGTCATCGGTATAACGCTCGTAGGAAGCGCCTTCGTATCCGACCATGCGGATGCTTTCCTCTTTGATATCCGGTATGGATTCTGCAAAATCAGCAACCGGGATTGCGCAGCCTTTGCGGATGAAGAGCGGAACCTCATTCAGGGCAACTTCTACATAGTGGATACCTTTTGGAAGAACCTCCTGGAACATGTTTCCATTGCCGAGGAATTTTACAAACATTCATTTCTTCCGGCAGATATACGTAACGGCCGATGGCATTCTGGGTGTAAACCGGTGCGATCATGATCTCATTACCGATCATCAACTGATCTTCTGTATTTCTTGCCAGTTTGTCGTCCGGATAAACGAAGGCAAGCGGTTTGAAGTACATATCGTCGTTTAAAGCAGCCTTCATGTACTCGCTGTACAGATACGGAACGAGGCGGTAGCGGACGCCGATGACGTTGCGGAAGTCCTCGATATGCTCAACTGGTAAGGTTCCTGCTCACGTGTTCCGAGTGCAGCATGGTTTCTCATCAGAGGAGTGAAAACACCAAGTGCCAGCCAGCGAGCAGCAGGTCTCTTGTGGTATTTGTACCGAATCCGCCGAGGTCGGCTCCGGTATAGAGGAAACCGCACATGTTGAGGGACGGCATCATCTTCAGGTTCAGCAGGATGTGTGACCACCACGAGCAGTTGTCTCCGGTCCAGATTCCACCGTAACGGTGCATGCCGATGTAGGAAGAACGGGAGAACATCAGGATTCGCTTATCCGGGGAAATTCGTTCAAAAGCTTCACCGGCAGAACGTGTCATGTTGTAGCCAAACAGATTGTGTACCTTGTCATGGCGGACCTGTTCGCCGTTTACGTTGTGATAGAAGCGTTTATAGTCCTCATGGTTGTTTGCCAGTGCCTGAAGCTTTCCGCCTACCATGTAGTGCGGAACCTCCGGGTCACCTTCCACATATTTCTTTGCAGTCTCCTTGAAATCAGCAAGGCCTTCCTGGGAATAGAAGATGGATGGCTCGTTCATGTCATTCCAGAAGGCATCGATTCCCTTGGAAACGAGAACATCGTATTTGTCACCAAACCATTTTCTGGCATCTGCATTTAAGACATCCGGGAAATGAGTCCAGCCCGGCCATACAGTAGCTTCGAAGTAGGAGCCATCCTCACGGCGGCAGAAGTAGCCTTTTTCACAGCCCTCTTCGTAAATGTCATAACCCTCTTCGACTTTCACACCGGCATCGATGATCGGAACGAGATGGATCTTTTCTTTTTTCATATCCTGTACAAATCCCTCGAAATCCGGGAAACGTTCTTCATTTACGGTGAAGTCCTTGTAATCCTGCATGTAGTCAATATCCATGTAAACCATATCGAGCGGCACATGGTTTTCGCGGTATTTTTTCACTACCGTGCGGAAATCATCCTCTGTTTTGTAGCCCCAGCGGCTCTGACCGTAACCGAAAGCAAACTTCGGAGCAATGTAGCTGCGTCCGATGATGCCGCGGAACTGTTTTACGATATCAAGATCGGAATCACCGGTGATCATGTAAACGTAGAGATCTGCGTTTTCGCAGGAAACAGTCATTGTATCGGAAGTTGTGTAGCCGATATCGAAACGCAGGGTGCCCGGATAATCGAAGAAGAATCCTACGTGTGTCTTGCCGGAGATGATGATGAAGTTGTGTGCTGCATACAGAGAGGTTTTGCTCTCTACGTGGTTTGGATCATCAGCGCAGTCACTGATGTAAAGAAAACCGCGTTTGTTGATGCCGCGGTTGCTTCGCCAAGTCCGAATACCATGTCCTCGTCAGCAAGCTTTGTAGTGAAGGAGAAGCCGTTCTCGGTGGAGAAGGTACCGTAATCCGGGTTCCTTCGGAAGAGGGGATCTCTTTTAGACAGCTTCGGTTTCAAATGGGGTTCCGTAGACAAATTTTTTTACCATGTCATCCTCCTTGTAAAATAAATGGAAAATATAGTGTTTTGGTTAGGTTTAGCGCAACACCTTTGTAATTTTATTATAACAGGGATCGGAAAAATGTCTAGCAAAATTCTTCCTTTTTTTTAACAAAAAAACGTGTACAGAAAAAAATCAGGTTATGTTGGCAGGCCTTCTGCGCGTTTCCGGAAATCTCTCGGCGTACAATGGTAAGTACGCAGAAAAATTTTGGAATAATAACTCTGATGATTGAAACCGCATGCGGTACAGATTTCCGCGATGGACATTTTGGTTGTGTTTAGCAGATGACAGCTTACTTCCAGACGGTAATGATTCAGAAAATCAATTGGGCTCTGGCAAAGATAGCGGCGGAAAATCTGACAGCATTTATTGCGGCAGACTTTTCCGGCGGCGGCGATCTCTTCCAGATTGATGGATTCACTGTAGTGGCTGTAAATATAGGAAACCATATCGCGCTGGATCAGAAGATCTGGATCCTGTGAGACGGCGGTGTTGCCGTCCGGCATCATCGGATGCGTGCGCAAAAGACGGCACCACAAAAGGGAAAGCAGAGCAGCAGCCTCGATTTCGTAGGCGGTTGGCTGTTCCTTCTTCAGCCGGAGAATTTCCGGGAGGGTCTGCAGCGCTTCAGTATCTTCCGGATTTTCCGGCTTCAGATGAAGATATTCCAGAGCCGGATTCGAAAGAACCGGCGTAATATAAGACTGGTACAGAACGCTGTTCGCGGTGAGGATTTTCGGATGGCACAGGATACAGATAAAGTCACATTCCTGGCCGTTTTCGGAATATCCGTAGTGCATCTGGCGGGAATTGACGATAATCGCCTCCCCGGCGTTTAAAAGGACTCTTTTTCCATTGATATAGTAGTTCATCTGACCGGAGCGGATCTGTACCCATTCGATATCCTCATGCCAGTGGCAGAGCGCCCGGTGATCTGGATAGGAAGAAAGCAGTCCTTCCCGGATATAAAGCGGAATGCCGACTTCATCGTAGCGGACGATCTCGGATGCGTCCTGCATGACTTTTGTAATTGGGTCATTTATCATAAAAACCTCCGTGAAAAAGTACAATTATTATAAAAAATAAGGAATATTGTCGTAGAAAAAACGCAAAACCTAAGATAATATGATTATAACATATACGTGTATGGAATAAAACAGAAAAAAGGAAAAAGAAATGAAAAATCAGAGGGAAATCAAGAAAAAAGATCCAGAATTCTACCGGAAACTTCTTGCACTGCTGATCCCGATGGTTGTACAGAATCTGATGAATGCACTGGTAAGTGCGTCCGATGCGTTAATGGTCGGTACGCTGGACCAGAATTCCCTGTCCGCAGTTTCGCTTGCCACACAGATTTCTTTTGTCCTGAATCTCTTTTATGCGGCGATTACGATCGGAACAACGGTCATGGTCGTTTATTTCCTGCTGAATCTGGATGAAATGATTAAGCTTCCTGCCGTTTACAGACACTATAAAAATTATCATGGGTAATGAGTAATTAACCAGGAGGATACAGTA
>ENA-OQIG01001165-OQIG01001165.1-human-gut-metagenome-genome-assembly--contig:-NODE-1165-length-12258-cov-3.873053_pt1 | contig 12258 bp, 19 predicted proteins | sample MGYA00242576_ERZ504741 | MGnify/ENA primary metagenome ERZ504741 (study PRJEB26092, sample SAMD00036436) | human gut metagenome | host: Homo sapiens | study: EMG produced TPA metagenomics assembly of... | reverse complement strand
TGGTACGCAGACCCCTTCTGATAAGGAGGAACTGGATGGCTGTTCCAGCGTTGCAGTATTGCCGGATGCTTCTGCTAATGGACATACGATCCTGGCACAGAACTGGGACACTTACACATGGCAGGAATATGCACCGTGATCTTACAGATTCTTAGAGATGACGGTCCGGATCTGATGATCGTTACAGAGGCAGGACAGCTTGCCAGATATGGCATGAACCAGGCAGGAATTGCCTGGGAGTCAACAGTCTGCAAAAAACATATAATCCTGAAGTTTTTGGAATCCCATCTGTATTTATCCGCCGTAAATTTTTGGAACAGGATCGTTATGTTGATGCAGTGAATCAGATATTCGGAGCGGAATCGATGCTTCCAATGTATTATGTGGCAGCTTATTGCGGTGGTGATGCCATGGGATTTGAAAAACTAAAGGACGGACAGCTGGTGCTGTATCCGGAAAATGGCCTGATAGCCATAGTAACCATATCCGCCATCCTCATTATGCATACCAGGTGGATGCTCTGGGGGGAACTTATATCGTGACAGGAGAATTTAAAACATCTTCAGCCTAAAGCAGGTGCAGTCACCATGGAAGATATAAAGGATGCTTTTAAGGATCATTTTGGATATCCTTTCAGTGTTTGCAGACACGGTGATAGCAGAAAGACAGAGCTGAACCGGATCAGTACGCTTGGGTGTATCCTTATGGATGTGACAGACCGCCGCATCTGGGTATGTAAAGGAACCCCATGTTGTGGGGAATTTAAAGAATATATGTGGGAACGTCCGCATAAAAAATCTGACTGGGATCAGATAGAAAAATGGTGAAATAAAAATGAAGGATTTCAGGGCAGTAAAAACTGAATTGGCTTGTTACGCAGTGATTATTTTTGCAGCATTTTTAATGGGGTTTGCAATAAAAAACCTTTATGATCCTGTGAACCTTGTTACCGGCGGAGTATCCGGCGTGGCGATCATATTCAAAAGTCTGTTTGATATACCCTTGTGGCTGACAAATACATTGCTGAATATTCCATTATTTCTGGCTGCCTGGCGTTTGAAAGGATGGAATTTTATTAAAAGGACATTTATAGCAACTGTGTCCTTGTCAGTTTCTTTGTATGTTTTGCCGGAAATGACCATTGCCGGAGATGATATCTTTTTATCAGCTTTATTTGGCGGTATTCTTTCCGGAGTTGGAACAGGGATTTTATTTGCAGTACATGCCACTACAGGGGGCACGGATATGCTTGCAGCCCTGCTTCATCTGAAGATCCGTCAATATTCTGTATCTCAGATCATGCAGGTCCTTGATGCAATGGTAGTACTGGCAGGTGCTTCTGTATTTGGACTGGGATCAGCATTGTATGCGATGATAGCGATCTATGCAGTGTGCCGCGTATCAGATGGAATTTTAGACGGTCTGAATTTTTCAAAGCTTGCGATCATTATTTCTGAACGCAGTAAAGAGATCGCAGGCTCGATCATGAAAAATATGGAGAGAGGTGTTACTGCTGTAAAGTCAGTAGGAATGTATTCCGGAACAGAAAGGGACATGCTGTTTTGTGTTGTTCCCATAAAAGAGATCATCTGGCTTCGGGATATTGTCCGGGAATATGACAAGCAGGCGTTTCTTATTGTAAGTGATGTGAAGGAGGTATTCGGAGAAGGTTTTATTGAAGATATTTCCCAAAAATAAAAGATAATCAGAAATAACAGAAGGCTGTTTTCAGGTCATTCAATCTAAATGATCTGAAAGCAGCCTTTTATGATCGTGGTAAGATCATGATAAACGCAGTGCCCAGTCTCTGCAGTCCCATACATCGGTAGCCAGACCTTCATAAAAATCCGGTTCATGGCAGATGAGAAGGATGCTTCCTTTGTAAGCCTTTAAGGCACGTTTTAATTCTTCTTTTGCGTCTACATCCAGATGGTTAGTAGGTTCGTCTAAAAGAAGGACATTGGTTTCACGGTTGATCAGTTTGCACAGGCGCACTTTGGCCTGTTCACCGCCGCTTAATACGCGGACCTGGCTTTCAATGTGTTTTGTGGTCAGACCGCATTTTGCAAGGGCAGAGCGCACCTGATACTGGGTATAAGACGGGAATTCCTTCCAGATCTCATCCAGACAGGTAGTCGTATTGCCGGGAGCCATTTCCTGTTCAAAATATCCGATGGACAGATAATCGCCCAGTTCCACAGAACCGCTTAAAGCAGGTGTCAGTCCCAGGATACTCTTTAAAAGAGTGGTTTTTCCAATACCGTTTGCACCTACCAGGACGGCTTCTGTCCGCGCTCCATAGTCAGGTTCAAAGGACGGGAAAGGGGCTCGTCATAGCCGATGATCAGATCCTTGGTCTCAAAAATATATTTGCCTGGAGTGCGGGCTTCCAGGAAATGAAACTCTGGCTTTGGCTTCTCTTTTGCCAGTTCGATCACTTCCATTTTATCCAGTTTCTTCTGACGGGACATAGCCATATTTCTGGTGGAAACGCGGGCTTTGTTTCTGGCAACGAAATCTTCCAGTTCAGCGATTTCCTGCTGCTGGCGCTTATAGGCAGCTTCTAACTGAGCCTTCTTTACAGAATAAACTTCCTGGAATTTGTCGTAATCGCCTACGTAGCGGTCCAGACGCTGGTTTTCCATGTGATAGATCAGGTTGATAACGCTGTTTAAGAATGGGATATCATGGGAGATCAGGATAAAAGCATTTTCATATTCCTGAAGATAGCGCTTTAACCATTCAATGTGCTGTACGTCTAGGTAGTTGGTAGGCTCGTCAAGAAGCAGGATATCCGGCTTCTGAAGCAGCAACTTTCCAAGAAGGACTTTGGTTCTCTGACCGCCGGAAAGCTCTGTTACGTCACGGTCCATACCGATCTCATCCAGACCTAAAGCCCGGCCAACTTCCTCTACTTTGGAGTCGATCACATAGAAATCATGTGCCATTAAAAGGTCCTGGATGGTTCCAAGCTCTTCCATCATGGCATTCATCTGATCTTCGTCTGCATCCCCCATATTGTCACAGATATGGTTCATCCGCTCTTCCATCTCAAAAAGAGGAGCAAAGGCGCTTTTTAATACTTCCCGGATGGTCATTCCTTTTTCCAGGACTGTGTGCTGGTCCAGATAGCCTACATTTACGTTCTTTGCCCACTCTACCTTGCCTTCATCCGGCATCAGCTTTCCGGTGATAATGTTCATAAAAGTGGATTTACCTTCACCGTTGGCACCTACAAGACCAATGTGTTCTCCTTTTAAAAGGCGGAAAGACACATCTTGAAAAATAGCCCGGTCTCCAAAACCGTGGCTTAAATGTTCTACATTTAATATACTCATTCAAAAACTCCTTATAAAATAAATATGCTCTCGGAAACTTCCAAGAGTACATATGATCAACAGTAGCACAGATAAGCCCATTTTACATGAGAAATCAGGCTGTGGCAACCGCTTTTTCACTGCTCTTGAGGTTTGTTTGGGAATGTGTTAAGATGGCGTCAAACAGGATTTATGTGAATGCAAAAGATAAGTTACAACAAGGAGATAAAACTACTTATGGAAAAACAGAAAATAAAGATCGTTCGCAAAAATGATGAGTATTCTGCGGAATACCAGGTTGGTGACGTTTTTCAGGTGGACAGTACCTGGTATGGGGGAGTGAATGTTACAAGCGCGTCGGGAATACCATTGTCTTTGGACAAGGATGAGTATGTGCTTTTAGAGGAAGCAGAAAAGGAGCAGCCCATTGACAATTATTCCTATCAGTGTGGTGTGATGGACTGCTTCTGTGAAATGGTGGCGTCCGGCCTTAAAAAGCTGGCAATGAGCCATCCATGTGACACCAAAGCAGAAAGAGACTCTTATCTGCCCCAGGTAAAGAAGCTTTGTGAAAAATATGGGATCCTTTATCATCCACAGGATGAGGCGCTGATCACAGATCTGTTCCCGGCAGAGGCAAATCAGGACAAATATAATTATTTATTTTTCCGTACTCAGGACGTTTATGAGACCTATCTGGAACTGAAAAAACGCCAGAAAGAGCTGGAAAACCAGTGCGGAGGAACTGAGGAAGAACGCTATCAGCTGGCAGCAGACTTTGGAGCCCTGCTTTCTTATCCGGAAGAAGGAATACGAAGGCTGATCGAAAAAACAAGAGAAGCCAGAAGATAAAAAAGAGTGCGCATCGTTGGCACAAAAAGCAGACCTGCCGCTACAGCAGGTCCGTTTTTAATACAAAGTGATTTTTATCTGTCTCCAGGATCCCTTCTTTTCGCATTTTACCAAGTTCCGCCGACATGGCGCTTCGGTCAATGCTTAAATAGTCAGCTAGCTGCTGCCTGTTAAATGGAATACAAAAATCCCGGCTGCCTGCTTTGGAGGCCTGAAAAGAAAGGTATGATAACAGGCGGCCACGGATGGATTTGGAAGAGGTGTGGAAGATCCGTCTGGACAGATTTAGATTTTTCTGGGAAGAGATATATAACAGGTTCTGGATCAGGCGGTTGTGGTGGGTGCAGGCAGAAGGACAGGTGGTCAGTACCCGTCCTGTATCTAAAAACAGGATATGGGAAGGTTCTGCTGCAATGGCTGATACCATAAGGGGTTCCCCGGGAAGACAGGCATAGCTTTCCGCAAAGGCAAAGCCGGGACCAACACTTTCCATAACACTTTTATTGCCCCAGACATCATCATTTTCAATCTGTACCCGGCCGGTCAGCACCAGTCCGATATTGTGGATGACATCTCCGGCATGAAAGATGGTCTCACCTTTGTCATAATCCCGTTCCTCTGTGCCAAGACACTGGAGCATAACATTGATCTCTTCAGGGGGAACATCTTTAAATAAGGGTGCATTTTCCAACAGTTTATAATCCATTTTCTCTCCTTTTGTTGTCAGAACAACATACATTTGCAGGTGATTGTAGTATATTCCTTATATAATGTCAAGGAGGTACAAAAATGATACGCAGGATCGTTCATATTGATGAAGAAAAATGTAATGGCTGTGGCCTTTGTGCCCAGGCCTGTCACGAAAGTGCCATTGGAATGGTTAATGGCAAGGCTAAATTATTAAGAGATGACTATTGTGATGGTTTAGGAGACTGCCTTCCGGCCTGTCCGGCAGGTGCCATTTCCTTTATAGAAAGAGAAGCAGCTGCATATGATGAGGCAGCAGTACTTGAAAATAAGAAGAAAAAGGCAGCAGCGGCCCATCAGGCTCCTGCAGGCGGATGTCCTGGCACCCGTATGCGCCAGATGAACCGCAGAAGCGAAGAAACAGCTCAGGAAGGAGAAAATACTTCCAGTGCAGCACCAGTTACTTCCCAGTTAAGCAACTGGCCGGTACAGATCAAACTGGCACCGATCAAGGCACCATACTTTGATCAGGCAAAGCTTTTGATCGCAGCAGACTGTACTGCCTATGCATACGGAAACTTCCACAAGGATTTTGTTAAAGGCAAAGTAACACTGATCGGATGTCCAAAGTTAGATGACTGCGATTACAGCGAAAAACTGACAGAGATCATTGCAGCCAATGATATTAAGAGCGTTACGTTAGTGCGCATGGAAGTGCCATGCTGCGGCGGTTTAGAGCAGGCAGCTATCAAGGCTTTAAAGAACAGTGGAAAGTTTATTCCATGGCAGGTAGTGACCATTTCTATTGACGGTAAGATACTGGATTAACGTTTAGGACATGTCTCACGCCCGATGGGCGGGGAAAAGATTAGTTTGTAGCAGGAGAAAACTAAAATGGCATTTATTAAAAACATTGAACACGAAACCGTACTTCCGTTAGCAGAGCAGGTAACTGTACAGCCGGGACAGATCGTCAGCCGTACACTGGCTCAGAACAAGGCAGTCAGCGTAACTTTATTTGCCTTTGATAAGGGCGAAGAGATCAGTACCCATGACTCCACCGGCGATGCTATGGTACAGGTACTGGAAGGAAAAGGAAAATTTACAGTAGGCGGAAAAGAGCATTTCTGCTGTGCTGGTGATGTCCTCATCATGCCGGCAAAGGTTCCTCACGCTGTTTACGCAGAAGAGTCCTTTAAAATGCTGTTGACTGTTGTATTTCCAACAGAACAGGAGTAAAGATATGGAGTCCGCAGAAAAGAAACGACCAGGGGATATCCTTACAGGCGCTTTGATCGGACTTGCCAGGACAACTTACAGTCATTTAAAGACAGAAGATACAGACAGGGTAGTAACATGTGCTCTGTCTGTTCTGGCAAGACCGGATGCCGGTGAGGAAGAACTTGCCCAACAGTTAAAACAGGTAAGGGCAGAAAAACTGGCAGTAGCCCCGGGCTGTGCTACCTGTGTGGCAAAATGCGGAAATACAGATGATTATGATATGGAGCGCCTCTGGAACGGACCGGACCAGGTGCGCTCTCTTAAGATACGTCTGTTTTCCGGGCTGAAAAAGACAGGCAGGGATGCTTTTAAAGTTATTGAAAACGGAAAAGGGAAAGACAAACATTTCCAGAGTATTATGGAAAGTATCTATAAAGGACTTTTTATCCTGGCAGAGGACTGGGAACCGGAAGAGATACTGCCGGCTATTGCTGAATTAGATGAAGCAGAGATCATGGTGAAGGAATTTCTCTAAAAAAATATTTTAGAAAATTATTGGAAAAATTTGGCAAAAATGCCAAGGAAGCATTAAGGGTATTCAACTTGAATAGAAAGTATAAGTATGGTAAAGTAGGAATAATGATAAAAGTACTTAAGAAAAGAGGAGGTACAGAAGATGCCAGGGCGCAGGGAAGAGAATGCCGGCAAAAGAATGTTGAAGCATCTTTCCGCTATTTTGGAGAAAAGCGGTGTCATTATATTTGAATACCATATAAAAACAGATACTCTGATCCGTTACAATAAAGAGCTGGAAGTAGAAGTGGAAATACCGAAGTATTGTGATTATCTCAGGGATAAGACCAGGATCTACCCGGATGACCGCTGGAAAGCCATTGAATTTTACAGTGGGCGTATTAAGGGGCCCATTGATATCCGTGAAGTAGATGATGACGGCTATGTTTCCAGAAAGCGCCTGGAGACTGTATCCATTGAAGAAGATGAAGAAGAAGGTAGATCTTGTATCCTCTTTGGCATGGTCACTGATGTAACCGGGGAGTGGCATCAGGAAGAGCGCCTGGAACGGGAACTGGGACAGTACCGGGAAGAAGAGGCAACCTGTAATGGTTGTGCCGGTTATCCTAAATATGACCAGGTTACAGGTCTGCTTTCTTTTAACCGTTTCAGGGAAGAGGTTGACAGTGTGATCGCTTCCGGAAAAGGAAAAAGCTGTCTCTTAGTTTACACAGATCTTGAAAACTTTAAATATTTTAACCGGAAATACGGTTATGCAGCAGGAGACCAGCTGCTGCGGGAATTTACCGGTTATATTATTGATACTTTAAAAAAGCGCAATACTGCCCATTTTACCAGGGTGGTCGCAGATCAGTTCATTCTCTTCTTTGAGGAAAAATGGAATAACGGTTCCATAGAAGCCATTAAGCGTATCAATAATGGATTTATTGAGCGGCAGCAGAGAAAATATCCGGAAGCAAAGCTGCGCCTGCGCACCGGTGTATACAAAGTAGAAAAAGACTGCGACGGAGCTTCGTTTGCTATTGATGCGGCCAACTATGCCAGACGCCAGATCCAGGATAATTCCCCTGAGACTGTATGTGTATATGATAAGACCATGGCGGATCTCCAGAATATGGAAAATGAAATTGCCATTGGCTTAGATAAAGCAATAAAAAATAAAGAATTTAAGATCTATCTCCAGCCACGTTTCTCCCTGACAACAGGAAAGATCGTAGGTGCGGAGTCTTTAGTCCGCTGGCAGAGGGAAGATGGTACGATCCTGCCGCCGGACAGTTTTATCCCTGTTTATGAGAAAAACGGCCGTATCATTGACCTGGATTTTTACATGTTTGAGGAAACGGTAAAGCTTCTGGCAAACTGGAAGGAACAGGGGATCCCGCAGCGTCTGATCTCCATCAATGCGTCTGCCCTTCATGCCCAGAACAGTGATACCGTTCACCGTTATACAACCATCCTGGAAAAATACGGTGTGGACCCGGCTCTTATAGAACTGGAATTAACAGAGACAGCTACAGTTTCTGATTATGACCATGTAAAGCAGCTGTTTGCAAAGTTACAGACTGTCGGTTTTAGGACAGCCTTAGATGATTTTGGAGCCGGTTATTCCATATTGAATACAGTCATTGATATTCCGGTCAACACAGTAAAAGTGGACCGGGCCTTTATCAGCAACTGTGAGACTACTCATAAGGGGATTTACTTCCTTCGTGAGATCATCAACCTGTTAAAAGGTCTTGGTTATCATATTGTATGTGAGGGAGTTGAGACGCCGGAACAGGCGTCCATCCTTAGAAATACCATGTGTGATGAAGTACAGGGATACTGGTTTTCCCATCCGGTCCCAGCACATGAATTTGAAAAAATGCTGCAGGAGGGGCGGTAGCAGAGAATATTATCTGCGCCGCGCCTCCTGCAGCCATGTTACAGCCTTTTTATAATTTTCTTTATAATAGCAGATCTTGCCCTTTTCCAGGGAAATAAATCCCTCTTCTTTTAACTGGCTGATGGTACGGTTTAATGTTTTTACGTTGATGCTTGTTTCATCCTGCAACTGCTGTCTGGTCAGATTGATCTTATAAAGAAGACCATCCGGCTGATCACAGAGCATGCAGATGACCGCCAGGCTCTTTTACAGGCCCATATGAATGAATATCCGGGAGAAGTGAATTTCTTCCTTCAGCGGTTCCAAAAACGTCCTTATGAATATCTGGACTCTTTCCATGTTTTAAGCGACCGCTTTATCGGTGCCCACAGTATCATGGTATCGGCTCACGAAAGAGCACTGCTGCGTGAGCGTGACGTAAAAGTATGCCACTGTCCGTTCAGCAACTGTGGAAAAGGAGTTCCGGAGACACCGGCACTTTTAGAAGATGGAATCTGCGTAGGACTTGGAACAGACGGTGCTGCTCACGGTGGTTTAAGTCTTTGGAATGAAATGAAGATCTTCCGTTCTGTGATGAACGTAAAACACGGCGTTGCCAGAGCAATCCGGCTATCATGTCTGCAGCTCAGATCATTTCCATGGCTACAAAAGAGGGATACCGCCTGATGAAAGAGGAGGGCGGTGTGATCGCAGAAGGCAAAAAAGCGGACTTTATTACCATCAATACCATGCAGTCTCATTTATATCCTACTGGTAATCTGGTGAATACTCTGTTAGAATGTGTTACTGCGTCTGACGTCTGCGATATGGCGGTAGATGGCAGACTGCTGATGAAGGATCGGGAAGTTCTTACACTGGATGAGGAAAAGATCCTTTATGAAGCGATGAAATACATGGAGGAATTAGAAGCATGATCACAGGTATCACATTCTGTCTGATCGTAACAATGGCCAATCTGGTAGTAGGAGCATTTGTAGGACTTACAGGTGTGGCAGGTTTCCTGCTGCCGATCACTTATACATCCCTTCTGGGACTGGGCACGACAGAGGGACTGGCCCTTAGCTTTGGTGCTTTTATCCTTTCTGGTCATGCAATGCATGAACAGGAAGCAGCTTTTTTAATTAGACCTTATTGGAAATGGGGTTGAAAAAATAAGGGAAACTGATTAAACTGATTACATGAATGTATTATATAGAAAGACAACAAAAGGGATCTGTGTGGGGCGCTGCTACACATTAGATAACAAACTGGTGATACCGGACACCATAGAAGGACTTCCGGTAACAGAACTGGATACATATACATTCTCCCAGACTGTGCGAAGAAGAGAACAGCCGCCGGCAGAATACGAAGGAGAGCCGGAAATGTGCGGTGAAGCCTGGAGGAACTTACGCTGCCGAAACATCTGGAAAAAGTAGGGGCCTATGCCTTTTATAACTGTTTCCATTTAAAGAATCTTTCCTGCTGCAGTACAGTGAGAGACTGGGGGGCCGGAGTATTTACAGGCTGTACCCAGATAAATAAACTGGATATCCGTATCTTTCCAGAGGAAAAATCCAGTTTTAAAGAAATACTTTCAGAACTGCGGCAGATGCTGGTTGTAGATTACCGGGATAAAGAAGGGAAACTTCTGGCAAAGCTGATCTTTCCGGAGTTTTTTGAGGAGTCCATAGAAAATACTCCTGCCCGTATCATTATGAGGGAAATGCATGGCTGCGGTCATATGTACCGGTATTGTTTTAACGGAACTGATTTTCAGTTCTGGGAATATGACAAACTGCTGCCAACAGCAGAGATCTTAGAAAGCCCGGCCCTTGTATGCCGCATGGCCCTTTACCGCCTCTACTGGCCCAAAGGTCTGACAGAGGAATGGAAAGAAGAATACTGGAAATACATCAAAAAACATCCGGATGAAGCAGCAAAAGGCCTGACAGAGCGGGGAGAAAGAGAGATCCTTTCCTGGCTGGCAGAGGCAAAAGAGACGGACAGCCAGATGTTAGAGCAGATGATCCAGGCTACAGCAGGACTGGGGGATGCCCAGGTTTCTGCCATTCTTATGGATGCAAGGCATAAAAAGATGGGGGCGCAGTCGGGGGATAAACCGAAGCCCAGAGTCCGAACTTTTGAGTTATAGTTTTCAACGGGAGTTGGTCCCGGTTTTCCCGCTTTAGCGGGAAGTATATACTAATGTTTCTCTCCGCCCTCAGGCGGCTGAGTATTACTTAATTTACGGAGGAAGATCCCATGTCCAAGAAAACAAAAGCACAGGAATTACAGGAGCAGCTTACCTGGTCTGCTCCCCATATTGGAAAAGACGCACCAGACCACAAGGAAAAAGCTTTCAAATACTGTGAAGGCTACAAACAGTTCCTTAACGCAGGAAAAACAGAGCGCGAGTGCGTAAAAGAAGCTGTACACATGTTAAAAAAGGCCGGTTACAAGCCATTTGACCGCACTGCTTCCTATGAACCAGGAGATAAGGTATATTATGTAAACCGCAGAAAAGCCATTATTGCAACTACCTTTGGCAAAAAGCCATTATCCGAAGGTCTGCATATCAATGGAGCTCATATTGACTCCCCAAGACTGGACTTAAAGCCAAATCCATTATATGAAAAAGAAGATATAGCCTACTTTAAGACTCATTACTACGGCGGTATCCGCAAATACCAGTGGGGAACTATTCCGTTAGCTATTCACGGCGTTGTTGCAAAGAAAAACGGGGAACTGACGGAAATCTGCATCGGTGAAAAAGAAGATGACCCTGTATTCTGCATTACAGACCTGCTGCCACATCTGGCTGCAAAGCAGAATGAGCGCCCGCTGCGGGAAGGCTTAAAGGGAGAAGAATTAAACGTTGTTTTAGGTTCTCTTCCATATGAAGGAGAAGACATCAAGGACGCTGTAAAACTTTCTATCCTGGCACTGCTTCATGAACAGTACGGTATGAAAGAAAAAGATTTCTTCCGCGCAGAATTTGAACTGGTACCGGCTGTAAAAGCAAGAGATATCGGTTTAGACCGCAGTCTGGTAGGCGCTTATGGCCAGGATGACCGTGTTTGTGCATACACAGCGCTGACTGCTGAGATTGATACGAAAAAGCCGGAACACACCACAGTGACCATTCTTACAGATAAAGAAGAGACAGGTTCTGACGGAAATACAGGTCTGAATTCCGATTATGTCCTTCATTATATAGAAGATCTTGCTTCTATGGAGAAGGTTGCGGTACGTGACGTATTAAAGGCTTCCTTATGCTTGTCCTCTGATGTAAATGCAGCTTATGACCCGACTTTCCCGGATGTATATGAAGCGCGCAATTCCAGCTACATCAACAAAGGCTGTGTTCTCACTAAATACACAGGCGCCAGAGGAAAAGGCGGCTCCAATGATGCCAGTGCAGAGACCATGGCGAAAGTTATCGGCATTATGGAAGATGCAGGTGTTTACTGGCAGGCAGGCGAGCTTGGCGCAGTAGATGCAGGCGGCGGCGGCACCATTGCCAAGTTTGTAGCTCATATGGATGTGGATACAGTGGACTTAGGTGTGCCGATCCTTTCCATGCATGCTCCTTTTGAACTTGCTTCTAAATTAGACGTTTACCATACATATAAAGCATTTAAGGCATTTTATGCGTCATAAAACTTATTGTAAGGGCTTTTTTTTCCCGACGGTGTATGGTATAACTATGTACAACGCTTAAAGAAAGTCTGTTTTTGTTTTCCAGGGACGGACAAAAAGTTCCTGACAGAACAAATAAGC
>ENA-OQIG01001163-OQIG01001163.1-human-gut-metagenome-genome-assembly--contig:-NODE-1163-length-12276-cov-1.836201_pt1 | contig 12276 bp, 22 predicted proteins | sample MGYA00242576_ERZ504741 | MGnify/ENA primary metagenome ERZ504741 (study PRJEB26092, sample SAMD00036436) | human gut metagenome | host: Homo sapiens | study: EMG produced TPA metagenomics assembly of... | reverse complement strand
TTCAGATAAGAAACCACAAACTTAGGGATGTACTTATATTGCTTCGGAGCTTTCGTCCGAAGTATCTTATCGACATCGATTAAAAATAAAGAGTCATCAGTCATTCTTTTCAAATAAAAATGATGGCACAAAATTAACGGTTCTTTTTTATTAATCGCAATAATTTGCCAGAAAATGCAGGATTTAAGTTTGCAACTTGAAAAAAGAACACCCAAAAACTATCAAATACCACCTAAAAACTATCCGCGGATAGTTTTTCCCCTAAATTTTGTCGGTTCATACCCTATCTCATTATCAGAAATGCCGTAAACTTGCACCATCGAAAAATACAAACGAATATTCACTTTTTAAAAGCAACGTATATGAAAAGTTTAAGCTTCAGAAAAGATTTAGTAGGAGTACAGGATGAGTTACTCCGCTTCGCATACAAACTGACAACTGACCGCGAAGAAGCAAACGATTTGTTGCAGGAGACATCACTCAAAGCATTAGACAATGAGGATAAATATATGCCCGACACAAATTTCAAAGGATGGATGTATACCATCATGCGCAATATCTTTATCAACAACTACCGTAAAGTAGTTCGCGACCAGACATTCATCGATCAGACCGATAATCTTTATCATCTGAACCTGCCGCAAGACACCGGCTTTGAAATACGGAAGAACGTACGACCTGAAAGAAATGCATCGGGTAGTCAACGCGCTCCCGAAAGAATATAGAGTTCCGTTCGCTATGCACGTTTCCGGCTTCAAGTACCGCGAAATCGCTGAAAAGCTGAACCTCCCGCTGGGCACCGTGAAGAGCCGTATCTTCTTCACCCGCCAGAAATTGCAGGAAGAACTGAAAGACTTTCGCTAAACCTTTAACTATATTATTTATCAATTCCAAGTTAGATATTTTTAGTGCAGATTTTTAATTGTGTTAGTTTAAGGCAGAAGAGTTACCATACCTTTCTGCCTTTTTTACTAATCCCTCCTATATGACACCCGGATGTCGAGCATACTGACACCCGGGTGTTGTACGTCCTGACACCCGGGTGTCATACATACCGAGACCCGGGTGTCGTGCAAACCTCCCTCGCAAAGAAAGAAAGCCTCTCTTTCGATAAAAAAGATTCTTCCTCAATACAAACAAAAAAGCGCCGCATCTTTCCGTTTTCGCCCACTAATAAAGCATTTCCCAAACCGCATCTTTTTCAAGTAAATAAGCATTTAACAATCGGTTGAAAACTTATCTAAAAGATTTTTATGGAAAATTGTGGGGAATTGTGGGGAATTTCCTACTTTTACGCTCTCTTATTATAATAAGGTAAATGATACGTTTTTTAGGCAATATTGAAGTCAGGGCGGACGCCAAAGGAAGAGTGTTCATCCCCGCTACTTTCAGGAAGCAACTGCAAGCTGCTTCCGAAGAGAGACTTATTATGCGTAAAGACGTATTTCAGGACTGCCTGACACTGTACCCCGAGAGCGTGTGGAACGAGGAGCTGAATGAGCTCCGAAGCAGGCTGAACAAATGGAATAGCAAACACCAGCTCATTTTCAGACAGTTTGTGAGTGACGTCGAAGTAGTTACGCCCGACAGCAACGGACGCATACTGATCCCGAAGCGTTACTTACAGATTTGTAATATCCGTGGAGATATACGCTTTATCGGTATCGACAACAAGATAGAGATTTGGGCCAAAGAACGGGCAGAACAACCGTTCATGTCCCCCGAAGAGTTCGGTGCAGCATTAGAAGAGATTATGAACGATGAAAATAGACAAGATGGAGAAAGATGAGTTGACATACCACGTACCCGTACTGCTAAAAGAAAGCAGTTGACGGAATGAATATTCATCCGGACGGAACGTATGTAGACGTTACCTTCGGAGGAGCAGGGCATTCGCGCGAGATTCTTTCACGCCTTGGAGAAGGCGGGCGCCTGCTGGGATTCGATCAGGACGAGGATGCCGAACGGAATATCGTCAATGATCCCCACTTCACCTTTGTACGCAGCAACTTCCGCTATTTGCAGAATTTCCTGCGGTATCATGACATCGAACAGGTGGACGCAATCCTCGCCGACCTCGGCGTGTCCTCCCACCATTTCGACGACAGCGAGCGTGGCTTCTCATTCCGTTTTGACGGAGCGCTGGATATGCGCATGAACAAACGTGCAGGACTAACTGCCGCCGACATCGTCAACACATACGAAGAAGAACGGCTCGCAAACATCTTCTATCTGTACGGTGAACTGAAGAACAGCCGCAAACTGGCATCCGCATCGTAAAAGCCAGAAACGGACAGTCTATCCGGACTATCGGCGAGTTTCTGGAAATCATCAAGCCGCTTTTCGGACGCGAACGGGAGAAGAAAGAACTGGCGAAAGTATTTCAGGCACTCCGCATTGAAGTGAATCAGGAAATGGAAGCACTGAAAGAAATGCTGGCAGCAGCCACCGAAGCGCTCAAACCGGGGGGGCGCCTTGTAGTGATCACGTATCACTCACTGGAAGACCGCATGGTGAAGAATATAATGAAAACAGGAAACGTAGAAGGGAAAGCGGAAACCGACTTCTTTGGAAACCTGCAAACTCCGTTCCGGTTGGTCAACAATAAAGTGATTGTCCCCGATGAAGCGGAGATAGAAAGAAATCCACGGTCGAGAAGTGCCAAATTACGAATCGCAGAGAAGAAATAATCTCAGATATGGAAGAAGAAGCAGTAAACAAAAAAGCAGAAGAGGGCAAAAAGAAAAAACGCACCTCATTGAAAAGTATTCTGGGAGGAGATATCCTCGCCACAGACTTTTTCCGCCGGCAGACGAAGCTGTTGGTGCTGATTATGGTATTCATCATCTTCTACATCCATAACCGCTATGCGAGCCAGCAACAACAGATCGAGATCGACCGGTTGAAAAAAGAATTAATCGACATTAAATACGATGCGTTGACCCGTAGTTCGGAGCTGATGGAGAAAAGCCGTCAGTCACGCATCGAAGAGTATATATCAAACAAGGAAAGTGATTTGCAGACCTCTACCAACCGCCTTACCTTATTAAATAAGGTGTAAGTGGAGAGTCTTAAAAGAGAATAAGCACTGTGGCAGTAAATAAGAAAAATATAATGAACCCGTTACTTCTTTGTCATTCTGATCATGGCACTGATAGGAGTAGCAATTGTCGTCAAGGCAGGCGTGACCATGTTTGCCGAACGACAGTACTGGCAGGATGTAGCCGATCGTTTCGTAAAAGAAAACGTGACGGTGAAACCTAACCGCGGAAACATTATTTCTTCTGACGGTAAACTGATGGCAAGTTCACTGCCTGAATACAGAATCTACATGGACTTTATGTCCGGTGAAAAGGACGAAAAAAGAAGAAAGAAGGATCAGGCACGTCGGGATTCCATCCTCAAAGCCAATATGGATTCGATTTGCATCGGACTGCATAAGATATTCCCCGACAAAAGTGCGGCACAATTCAAGGCACACCTTCAAAAAGGACGTCAGGCCAAAAGCCGTAACTACCTGATCTACCCGAAGCGTATCTCTTATATACAATATAAAGAGGTGAAACGTCTGCCTGTCTTCTGTCTGAACGCTATAAGGGAGGATTCAAGGAGTTGGCATATAATCAGCGCAAGAAACCTTTCGGCTCATTGGCAGCCCGTACCCTGGGAGATGTATATGCCGATACAGCCCAAGGAGCAAAGAACGGTATAGAACTCGCGTTCGATACGATTCTGAAAGGACGTGACGGGCTAACTCACCGCCAAAAGGTGATGAACAAATACCTGAACATTGTCGATGTCGCCCCGATCGACGGTTGCGACTGATCACCACCATCGATGTAGGTATGCAGGATATTTGCGAAAAAGCATTGGTAGACAAGCTGAAAGAATTGAACGCCACCGTGGGTGTAGTCGTATTGATGGAAGTTGCAACCGGAGAAGTAAAAGCCATCGTCAATATGACGCAAGGCAGAGACGGTGAATATTATGAAGTACGCAACAATGCAATCAGCGATATGCTCGAACCGGGTTCTACCTTCAAGACAGCCTCTATCATGGTAGCTCTGGAAGACGGAAAAATCACTCCGGACTATATCGTAGACACCGGCAACGGACAAAAGCCGATGCATGGCCGTGTCATGAAAGACCACAACTGGCATCGAGGCGGATACGGCAAACTGACTGTTACCGAGATTTTGGGAGTATCGTCCAATGTCGGAACTTCTAGCATCATCGAGAACTTTTACGGAAGCAACCCGCAGAAGTTTGTGGACGGACTGAAACGGATGAGCATCGACCAGCCACTCCACCTGCAAATATCCGGAGAAGGAAAGCCGAATATTCGTGGTCCGAAAGAACGCTATTTTTCAAAAACGACTTTGCATGGATGAGCATCGGCTATGAAACGCAGTTCCACCGATCAATATTCTGACATTCTATAATGCAATAGCCAATAACGGAGTATCCATACGTCCGAAGTTTGTAAAAGCCGCCGTCAGAGACGGAGAAGTGATAAAGGAATATCCGACGGAAATCATCAATCCCAAGATCTGTTCGGACAAGACGCTGGCACAAATACGGGAAATCCTGCGGAAAGTGGTAGGTGAAGGACTTGCCAAACCGGCAGGAAGCAAGCAGTTCCATGTGTCCGGTAAGACCGGAACAGCACAGGTTTCGCAGGGAGCAGCCGGCTACAAGACAGGAAGAACCAATTATCTCGTCAGCTTCTGCGGATACTTCCCATCGGAAGAGCCGAAGTACAGTATGATTGTTTCGATCCAGAAACCCGGTTTGCCCGCTTCGGGAGGTTTGATGGCAGGTAGCGTATTCAGCAAGATCGCAGAAAGAGTGTATGCCAAAGACCTGCGCTTGCCACTCACAAGTGCCATTGATACGAATACGGTAGTCATCCCGAACGTTAAGGCAGGAGAAATGAGGGAAACGCAACGGGTACTGGAAGAACTGAATATAAAGATACAGGGAAAAATCACCGATTCGGGAAAAGAAGTATGGGGAAGCACCCATCCCGCCCCTCAGGCGGTAGTTCTTGAAAGCCGGGGTATCATGCAGAACTTCGTGCCAAGCGTCGTAGGCATGGGAGCGAAAGATGCTGTTTATCTATTGGAAAGCAAAGGATTGAAAGTCAATCTGGTGGGAGTCGGGAAAGTAAAAAGCCAGTCGATAGCCAACGGCAGTGTTGCAAGAAAAGGGCAGACGATTACGCTTACGTTGCATTAAGAATTAAATTAAGTAGGACAGATATGTTATTAAACGAGTTACTGAAAGCAATCCAGCCGGTGCAAGTGACCGGAGATTCAAGGATAGAGATCACCGGAGTCAACATTGACTCCCGTCTGGTAGAAGCCGGACAGCTGTTTATGGCGATGCGCGGCACGCAGACCGATGGTCACGCCTATATCCCCGCTGCCATTCAGAAGGGAGCGACTGCCATCCTCTGCGAAGATATACCGGAGGAACCCGTAGCAGGAATCACTTATATCCAAGTGAAAGACAGCGAAGATGCAGTAGGAAAGATTGCAACGACATTCTACGGTAATCCGACTTCACAATTCGAACTGGTCGGTGTGACGGGAACAAATGGCAAGACAACCATCGCCACCTTATTATATAATACATTCCGCTACTTCGGATATAAAGTGGGATTAATCTCTACTGTCTGCAACTATATCGACGATCAGCCGATTCCGACAGAACATACCACCCCCGACCTATCACGCTCAACCGCTTGTTGGGGCAAATGGCGGACGAAGGATGCAAGTACGTCTTTATGGAAGTCAGTTCACATTCCATCGCTCAAAAACGTATCAGCGGATTAAAGTTTGCGGGAGGTATCTTCACGAATCTGACGCGCGATCATCTGGATTATCACAAAACGGTAGAGAACTATCTGAAGGCAAAGAAAAAGTTCTTTGACGATATGCCTAAAAACGCTTTCAGCCTCACCAACCTTGACGATAAGAACGGGCTGGTGATGACACAAAATACACGTTCCAAGGTCTACACCTATTCATTAAGAAGCCTCAGCGACTTCAAAGGCCGGGTCATAGAATCCCATTTTGAAGGAATGCTGCTCGATTTCAATAATCATGAGCTGGCCGTTCAGTTTATCGGCAAGTTCAATGCATCCAATCTGTTGGCGGTATTTGGAGCAGCCGTATTATTGGGCAAAAAAGAGGAAGATGTACTTCTTGCGCTCAGTACGCTCCATCCGGTAGCCGGACGTTTCGATGCCATCCGTTCTCCGAAAGGGGTAACGGCCATCGTTGACTATGCACATACTCCGGACGCGTTGGTGAATGTATTGAACGCCATTCATGGAGTACTCGAAGGCAAAGGAAAAGTGATCACCGTAGTAGGTGCCGGCGGCAACCGCGATAAGGGGAAACGCCCCATCATGGCAAAGGAGGCAGCGAAAGCCAGTGACCGGGTGATTATCACATCGGACAATCCGCGTTTTGAAGAGCCACAGGAGATTATCAACGATATGCTTGCCGGACTGGATGCGGAAGATATGAAAAAAAACGCTCAGCATCGCCGACCGGAAAGAAGCGATCCGCACGGCTTGCATGCTTGCAGAAAAAGGAGACGTGATACTCGTTGCCGGAAAAGGGCACGAAAACTATCAGGAAATCAAAGGAGTGAAACACCACTTTGACGACAAGGAAGTTTTGAAGGAAATATTTAATTGACAACATATAATTATTTGCAATAGACAGCATCTTATCAAGCGTGGGGCAACAATGAGAAACTGTAAATTGCAGGCTATAAATTGTAAATAGAAAAGAGATGTTATACTATCTGTTTGAATGGCTGCACAAGCTTAATTTTCCCGGAGCGGGAATGTTCGGTTACACCTCATTCCGTGCTTTGATGGCTGTTATCCTCGCATTGCTTATATCGAGTATATGGGGAGACAAATTCATCAATCTGCTTAAAAAGAAGCAAATCACGGAAACACAGCGTGACGCCAAGACCGACCCGTTCGGTGTCAACAAAGTAGGCGTACCAAGCATGGGAGGTGTCATCATCATTGTAGCCATCCTTATACCTTGCCTGCTATTGGGTAAGCTGGATAATATATACATGATATTGATGCTGATCACCACTGTATGGCTGGGATCACTCGGTTTTGCCGACGACTATATCAAAATATTCAAGAAAGACAAGGAAGGCTTGCACGGTAAGTTCAAAATCATCGGTCAGGTGGTCTGGGCTGATTGTAGGCTTAACCCTGTATCTGAGTCCGGATGTAGTTATCCGCGAAAACATCGAGGTTCATACACCGGGACAGGAAATGGAAGTGATTCACGGAACCAATGATTTAAAATCTACCCAAACCACTATTCCTTTCTTTAAAAGTAACAACTTAGATTATGCCGACCTGGTGGGCTTTATGGGCGAACATGCACAGACAGCCGGATGGTTCCTGTTCGTGATCATTACGATCTTCGTTGTAACCGCCGTTTCGAACGGGGCTAACCTGAATGACGGCATGGACGGTATGGCAGCCGGAAACTCCGCCATTATCGGTGCCACGCTGGGAATACTGGCGTACGTATCGTCACACATCGAATTTGCCAGCTATCTGAATATCATGTACATTCCGGGATCGGAAGAACTGGTAATCTACATTTGTGCCTTTATCGGTGCATTGATCGGTTTCTTATGGTACAACGCTATCCGGCACAAGTATTCATGGGAGACACAGGCAGCCTGACTATCGGTGGTATCATTGCCGTATTTGCCATTATCATCCACAAAGAATTGCTGATACCGATTCTCTGCGGTGTATTTCTGGTAGAGAATCTGTCAGTCATACTGCAACGCTTCTACTATAAGATAGGTAAGCGGAAGGGAGTAAAACAGCGGTTATTCAAACGAACTCCGATACACGATCATTTCCGTACTTCGATGAGTCTGGTAGAACCGGGATGTACGGTGAAGTTCACGAAGCCCGACCAGCTATTTCACGAATCAAAGATTACCGTCCGTTTCTGGATTGTAACGATTGTACTGGCAGCGATAACGATTATTACATTAAAAATACGATGAGAACAAACAGACTGCCCAATGCAGGATATTTGTAACATTAATATAGTTGAGAGTATTAACCCGATTATTAACTTTAAAAAGATGTGCGCAGCCGACGAGCGAAAAAGGAAGGATGAAAAGGAAGAGAGAAGCGTCTGCCTGTCGGACAGCAATAGCACATTACTGTAAATGAAAAGAATTGTAATTTTAGGAGCCGGTGAAAGCGGCGCTGGTGCAGCCGTACTCGCCAAAGTAAAAGGATTTGAAACATTTGTTTCGGATATGTCCGCTATCAAGGATAAGTATAAGGACCTTCTGGACAGCCACCATATTGCCTGGGAGGAAGGACATCATACCGAAGAACTCATTCTGAATGCCGATGAGGTGATTAAAAGCCCCGGTATCCCGAATGACGCCCCGCTGATCCTGAAACTGAAAGCCCAAGGCACACCGGTTATCTCCGAAATCGAGTTTGCCGGACGCTATACCGATGCAAAAATGATCTGTATCACCGGTTCTAATGGAAAGACAACGACTACTTCCCTGATCTACCACATCTTTAAGAGTGCAGATCTGAATGTAGGACTAGCCGGAAATATCGGCAAGAGCCTGGCTTTGCAAGTAGCCGAAGAGCATCATGACTATTATATCATCGAACTCAGCTCTTTCCAACTGGACAATATGTATAACTTCCGTGCCAATATTGCCGTACTGATGAATATCACTCCGGACCATCTGGACCGATACGACCATTGTATGCAGAACTACATCGATGCCAATTCCGTATTACGCAGAACCAGACAACGGACGACGCTTTCATCTTCTGGAACGATGATCCGATCATCAAACAGGAACTGGCAAAGCACGGTCTGAAAGCTCATCTGTATCCTTTCGCAGCCGTGAAGGAAGACGGAGCCATCGCATACGTAGAAGATCACGAAGTGAAGATTACCGAGCCCATCGCCTTCAACATGGAACAGGAGGAATTGGCACTGACCGGACAGCACAATCTTTACAACTCGCTGGCTGCCGGTATCTCGGCAAACCTGGCAGGTATCACTAAAGAAAATATCCGCAAGGCGCTCTCCGACTTCAAGGGAGTGGAACATCGCCTGGAGAAAGTAGCGCGCGTACGCGGTATCGACTTCATCAACGACTCAAAAGCAACCAATGTCAACTCTTGCTGGTATGCCCTGCAAAGCATGACCACCAAGACAGTACTGATACTGGGCGGCAAAGACAAAGGCAACGACTATACGGAAATAGAAGACCTGGTACGTGAAAAGTGCTCGGCACTGGTTTATCTGGGACTGCACAACGAAAAGCTGCACGCCTTTTTCGACCGTTTCGGACTGCCCGTAGCCGATGTGCAGACCGGAATGAAAGATGCAGTAGAAGCAGCCTACAAACTGGCAAAGAAAGGAGAAACCGTATTGTTAAGCCCCTGCTGCGCCTCATTCGACCTCTTCAAGAGTTACGAAGACCGCGGCGATCAGTTTAAGAAATATGTAAGAGAATTATAAAATGGATTTATTAAAGAGCATATTTAAAGGCGACAAGGTAATCTGGATTATCTTCCTCTGTCTCTGCCTCATCTCGATTATCGAGGTGTTTTCGGCAGCATCGACGCTGACGTACAAAAGCGGCGACCACTGGGGACCGATAACACAGCACTCCATCATCCTGATGGTGGGTGCCGTAGTAGTGGTATTTCTGCATAACGTCCCCTACAAATGGTTCCAGGTATTCCCCGTCTTCCTGTATCCGATTTCCCTCGTTCTGCTGGCATTCGTCACGCTGATGGGTATCATTACAGGCGACCGTGTCAATGGGGCAGCCCGCTGGATGACCTTTATGGGACTGCAATTCCAGCCTTCGGAACTGGCAAAGATGGCTGTCATCATTGCCGTTTCGTTCATCCTGTCCAAGAGGCAGGATGAAGAAGGAGCCAACCCCAAAGCCTTTAAATACATCATGATCCTTACCGGACTGGTCCTTTTGCTGATTGCTCCGGAAAACCTGTCAACAGCCATGTTGCTGTTCGGTGTCGTATTCATGATGATGTTCATCGGACGGGTAGCGGCAAAGAAACTCCTTCTGTTGGCAGGAGGACTTGTGCTGATTGTCGCACTCGGCGTAGGTACGGTAGTTGCCATCCCTGCCAAAACGCTGCACAATACCCCCCGGACTTCATCGCCTGGAGACTTGGCAGAACCGTATCAAAGGCTTTTTTGATAAAGACGAAGTGCCCGCAGCCAAATTCGATATAGACAAAGACGCACAGATCGCCCATGCCCGTATTGCCATCGCTACCAGTCACGTAGTGGGCAAAGGACCGGGAAACTCCATCCAGCGTGATTTCCTCAGTCAGGCATTCTCCGACTTTATCTTTGCGATTGTCATCGAAGAAATGGGATTGATAGGAGGTATATTTGTCGTATTCCTCTACCTCTGTCTGCTGATGCGGGCGGGACGCATCGCGCAAAAGTGCGAACGGACCTTCCCCGCCTTCCTTGTCATGGGTATCGCTTTGCTTCTGGTATCGCAGGCGATACTGAATATGATGGTTGCCGTGGGACTGTTCCCCGTAACAGGCCAACCCCTGCCTTTGGTCAGCAAAGGAGGTACAAGTACACTGATCAACTGTGCTTATATCGGAATGATATTAAGCGTGAGCCGATATACCGCTCATCTGGAAGAACAGAAAGCGCATGATGCACAGATTCAGATGCAGATAGAAACCGGAACAGCTACTTCAGAAGCACAAGCCGCCGCCGAACCTACTGCACAGATTCTGAACAGCGATGCCAAGTTTGAGGATGAACATGATAGCAGTAAATGAAGATGAACGGATAGAAAAAAGGATTATTATGGAGAAAGAACTTAGAATTATCATCAGCGGTGGAGGCACAGGAGGACATATCTTCCTGCCGTATCTATCGCCAACGCTATAATAGAGCTGCGACCGGACGCGAAAATCTTATTTGTGGGAGCCGAGGGCCGTATGGAGATGCAGCGGGTTCCCGATGCAGGCTATAAGATTATCGGGTTACCGATAGCCGGTTTTGACCGCAAACATTTATGGAAAAACGTATCCGTACTGATCAAACTGGCACGAAGCCAGTGGAAAGCGCGCAGCATCATCAAAAACTTCCGCCCACAAGTAGCGGTAGGCGTAGGAGGATACGCCAGCGGACCGACACTCAAAACTGCCGGAATGATGGGAGTGCCGACTCTGATTCAGGAACAGAACTCGTATGCCGGAGTCACCAACAAGTTGCTGGCACAAAAAGCAAAGGCTATTTGTGTCGCTTATGATGGAATGGAAAAGTTCTTTCCTGCCGATAAGATTATAATGACCGGAAATCCCGTTCGCCAGAATCTGACGAAGGATATGCCGGAAAAAGGCGCGGCACTGCGTTCCTTTAATCTGCAGCCGGATAAGAAGACAATTCTGATTGTAGGCGGTAGCTTGGCGCACGTACCATTAACAATACGCTGACCGCAGCCTTAGCTACAATAAAAGAAAACAACGATATACAGTTCATCTGGCAGACCGGAAAATATTACTATCCGCAGGTGACAGAAGCCGTACGGGCAGCAGGAGAACTTCCAAATCTGTACGTGACGGACTTCATCAAGGATATGGCAGCCGCTTACGCGGCTTCCGACCTAGTGATTTCACGTGCGGGAGCCGGTTCTATTTCAGAGTTTTGTCTGTTGCACAAGCCTGTGGTTCTGGTTCCTTCGCCCAATGTGGCAGAAGATCATCAGACCAAGAATGCACTGGCACTGGTAGACAAACAAGCCGCCATCTACGTAAAAGACAGCGAAGCAGAAGCAAAGTTGATGGATGTAGCCTGAACACAGTAGCTGACGACCGGAAACTGAAAGAACTAAGTGAGAATATAGCCAAGTTGGCTTTGCCCGACTCTGCACGAATCATCGCGCAGGAAGTAATCAAGCTGGCAGAAGCAGAAAACTAGTTGAGGGAATGCAAAAATCGCAACTATCCCAATTAGGATTGACTAAAAAGTCAGTAGAATCTCCATTCTCCTCCTTCCAGAAGCTACCCTTTATACACAAGTATATATTATTTTTTTTATCTTTGCTTGATGTTATTAGAGACAGATCAAATTCGTGATCCTCGGCTTTTGCGGCGTTTAAACTTAATTTGCTCTCAGATGGTTGTCCATCAAAGTGCTATAGTGAATCAATTTAGTA
>ENA-OQIG01001162-OQIG01001162.1-human-gut-metagenome-genome-assembly--contig:-NODE-1162-length-12279-cov-4.482061_pt1 | contig 12279 bp, 16 predicted proteins | sample MGYA00242576_ERZ504741 | MGnify/ENA primary metagenome ERZ504741 (study PRJEB26092, sample SAMD00036436) | human gut metagenome | host: Homo sapiens | study: EMG produced TPA metagenomics assembly of... | reverse complement strand
GACAGAGATCGAAATGCAGCGATCAATATCCGTGAAGAGGCAAGAAGGATGCTGGCAGTATAAACTGTCCATATCCGGACAATAAGTAAGAAAATACGCCCGTGTCCGGGCAAAAAGAATCGCGGGGCACGCGAGGATAGCTTGTAGATACTTGGCTCAGTAGAGTCATTGAGCAAGAAGCCCCCACTTCAAAATCTGGGATTTAAGTGGTGGGAGCATGTCACGGTTTATTCCATTACAGATAAGAGTTTTGATGAAACATTTGGATTTACAGATGCGGAAGTAAAGGAACTCCTCCGGTATTATGGACAGGAAAAATATTATGAGACAGTGAAAGAGTGGTATGACGGCTGCCGGTTTGGAAATGTGGATGTTTATTGTCCATGGGATGTGATCAATTTCTGCAGCGATCATCTGGCAGATCCTGGACTGGAACCGAAGAATTACTGGGCGAATACAAGTGGAAACAGTGTGATCAGTCATTTCATTGACAGTGTGGGAAAACCACAGAAGCTGACCAGAATGGAGCTGGAACAGGAAGGGATTCATACAATTATAAAATATGGAATCGCCTGTTACAGAAAGAAATGTAAAGTTTTGATGAGAATAGATAAACAGTAAACACAGTTTTGACCTCATTACCGAATGCAGAATGAACGGTAATGAGGTCTCGTCATGTTATCCTTTAAAGAAGAAGCTTTTTCCGCGTTTGCAATTGACATCTTAACAGGAAATGATTATGATATTTCTGACAGCGTTTTTTTGCTGTCCGGATATCATATCAAATCAAATACCTGTTGCCAGTGGGATATTTGATTTGATATGAAATGGCTGAGGAATGGCGAAATACGAAGGAGAGTTAGAGTTATGAGTATTTCCATGATTGGAATTGACCATAATATGGCACCGGTGGATATTCGTGCGAAATTTGCATTTACAAAGAAAAATGCCGGTGAAGCAATGGAAAAAATAAAGAATCAAAATGGAATATATGGATGCGTGATCCTGTCCACCTGTAACCGCCTGGAGGTCTGGGCAAGTGTGGATGATGAGGTGGATGTCTGTCTTTATGACTGCCTCTGCAGGATAAAGGGAATTACTGAGGATTCTTACAGACAATATTTTGTAGAGCGTAAGGATCAGGAGGCAGTTGAGCATCTTTTTTATCTTACCAGTGGTCTGAAATCACAGATCATAGGGGAGGATCAGATCCTTACACAGGTGAAGGATGCCCTGAATCTGGCAAGAGAGAATTTTGCGGCAGATGGTGTTTTGGAGGTTCTGTTCAGAATGGCTGCCACAGCAGGAAAGAGGATTAAGACAGAGGTTCCTTTTTCCCATGGAAATCCGTCAGTGATCCATCAGCCATCGGATTTCTGGCAGAGAAAGGGTATTCTCTCAGGGATAAGACCTGTATGGTCATCGGTAACGGTGAGATGGGTAAGGTGGCTGCTCAGGCTTTGCAGGAGGCAGGTGCAGATGTGACAGTGACCATCCGTCAGTACAGAAGCGGAGTTGTGAATATTCCGCTGGGCTGTAAGCGTATTAATTACGGTGACAGAATGGAGTATGTGCCGCAGTGTGACCTTGTAGTGAGTGCAACTGCAAGCCCGAATTTCACATTAAGAGAAGAATTATTCCAGGGAATCCGGACAAGGATGACTTGATTCTGATCGATCTGGCAGTTCCCAGAGATATAGAGCCATCTGTTGGAAAGCTTCAGGGGGTCACACTTTATGACATGGACAGCTTCCGTATAGAGGAAGTTCCTGCAGAACTTCAGGAAAATCTGGAGGCAGCAGGCGCGATCGTAAGAGAGCAGATGGATGAATTTTTCCAATGGCTGGATGGAAGAGACCTGATCCCAAGAATTCAGGATATTAAAGATGAGGCAGTCAATGACCTGAATTTAAGGATTGCAAAGATATTAAAGAAAACACCTATGGAAGAGGATGACAGGCAGAATCTGGTCCATGCAGTGGATACGGCAGCAGGAAAAGTAGTAAATAAACTGATCTTTGGTCTGCGTGACAGTCTGAATCAGGAGATTTTCCTTGAGTGTGTGGCAGGACTGGAGAAAATATATGAAGAATAAGCCGTATTTTCCAATGTTTATAGACTTATCAGATAAGAATATCGTGGTTGTAGGCGGTGGAAACATTGCAACCCGTCGAGTGAAAACCCTTTTATCATTCACCAGAAATATCAGAGTCATTGCTCCGAAGGTCACCATGGAGATGATGGAGCTTGGCAAAGCCGGCTATGTAGAGCTGATCACACGTCCGGTGAAGCGTACAGACTTTGCGATGGCATATATGGTGATCGCAGCTACCAATGACAGAAAGTTAAATGATGAGATCCACAGGATCTGCAGGCAGGAAGCGTTTATGTTAATGTAGCCAGTGACAGGGAGCAGTGCGATTTTTATTTCCCGGGAATTTATATGGAAGAGGGACTGGTGGTGGGAATCACAGCCAGTGGTCTGGACCACAAAAAAGCGCGCAGGATAAGAGAAGAGATTCAGAATGCCCTGGAGAGAGTTGCGCAGGAAGATGATAATGAGGAGGAAAATGATGACTGAGGTGATCATTGGAAGTAGAGAGAGTAAGCTGGCAGTTCTCCAGAGTGAGATGGTAAAAAGCTACATAGAACAGAAAAACCGTGAAGAAAATGCCGGCTCTGAAATAACAGTAAATATCCTGACTATGAAAACGACAGGAGATATTATTCTGGATCGTACCCTGGATAAGGTGGGCGGAAAAGGACTGTTTGTAAAAGAACTGGACAGGGCATTGCTGGATGGTAAAAGCAATCTGTCTGTACACAGTCTTAAGGATATGCCTATGGAGGTTCCAAAAGAGCTTCCGCTTCTGGCCTTTTCAAAGCGTGAGGATCCAAGAGATGTACTGGTGCTTCCTGAGGGAGTGGCGGAGCTGGATCCGGATAAACCTCTGGGATGTTCCAGCTTAAGGAGAACTCTTCAGTTAGAGAAGCTGTATCCTGAGATGGAGGTAAAGAGTATCCGTGGAAATCTGCAGACAAGGCTTCGCAAGCTGGATGAAGGAGAGTATTCCGGGCTGATCCTGGCAGCGGCAGGCCTGAAACGACTGGGACTGGAAAGCAGGATCAGCAGATATTTTACACCGGATGAGATGATTCCTTCAGCAGGTCAGGGGATTCTGGCTGTGCAGGGACGCAAAGGTGAGGATTATGGGTATCTGGACGGATACTGTGACAGGGATGCCTGGCTTGCAGGAGCTGCAGAGCGCGCATATGTAAAATATCTGGACGGAGGATGTTCTTCGCCTGTAGCTGCATTTGCAGAGGTGGACGGAGATGAGATCTTTATCCGCGGTTTATATTACAGTGAAGCTACAGGAAAGTGGCTTACAGGTCAGATCAGAGGTGCAGCAGAGGATGGAGAGAAGCTGGGAATTGCACTTGCAAAGCAATTGAAATCTGACTGTGAGGGAAGATAAAAAAATTTATAAAAAGAAAATTCTTGTGACGCAAAAAGGAGAAGAAACATGGCAGCTGGCAAGGTTTGGCTGGTTGGTGCGGGACCGGGTGATATCGGGCTTTTTACATTAAAGGGCGCAGCGGTTCTGCAGCAGGCAGATGTGGTAGTATATGACAGTCTGGTAGGCGAAGGGGTTCTGGCAAAGATCCCGGAGCATGCCAGACTGATTAATGTAGGTAAAAGAGCAAATCACCATACAATGGTGCAGGAGGATATTAATAAGGTTCTTCTGGAAGAAGCTGAAAAAGGAAATAAAGTAGTAAGACTTAAAGGTGGAGATCTTTCTCTTTGGAAGAGGCGGGGAGGAACTGGAACTTCTTTCTGAGAATGGAATCCCTTATGAGATTATACCCGGAGTGACATCTCCCATTTCTGTTCCTGCTTATAATGGGATTCCTGTGACACACAGGGATTTCTGTTCGTCCTTACATATTATTACAGGACATAAACGCGCAGGGCAGGAGTATGATATAGATTTTAAAGCACTGACCCGGACAAAGGGAACACTGGTGTTTCTAATGGGAATTGCAGCACTGGAGGATATCTGCAAAGGGCTTCTTGCAGGTGGAATGGATCCGGATATGCCGGCAGCAGTTCTTCAGAAAGGAACAACAGCAGGACAGAAGCGGGTGGTTGCTACTGTAGGTACCCTCAAGGAAGAGGTGGACAGACAGGGGATAGAGACACCTGCCATTATTGTTGTGGGAAAGGTATGTTCTTTGGCTGACAAATTTGCCTGGTATGAGAAGCTTCCTCTGGCAGGCTGGAAGGTTCTGGTCACAAGACCAAGACAGCATATTTCAAAGACAGCAGATCTTCTCCGTCAGAAAGGTGCCGAGGTTCTGGAGCTGCCGTCTATCTGTACAGTACCTGTTGAGGATAATGGCAGACTGTATGAGGCATTTGAGAAACTGGATACTTATCAGTGGATCATTTTTACAAGCCCTGCAGGTGTGGAGATCTTTTTTGACGAGATGGACAGAAAAGAGATGGATGTGCGCAGCCTGGGACAGGCGAAGATCGCAGTGATCGGTGAAGGAACGAAGAAAAAGCTGAAAGAGCATCACCTGCTGGCTGATTTTGTGCCAGATGTGTATGACGGAGATACTCTTGGAGCAGAGCTTGCAAAAGAACTTCAGGGAAATGAAAAAATCCTGATCCCAAGAGCCGAAAGCCGGAAATAAAAAGCTGACAGAATTGCTGGAGCGAGACAGGGCACAGGTGATGATATTGCAACCTACACTACTCGTTATGAGAAGAGCAGACTGATCGATGAGAAGAAAGAACTGGAGACAGGAAGTGTGGACTGTGTAGTATTTACCAGTGCATCCACTGTAAAGGGCTTTGTGGAAGGCACAAAGGGACTGGACTATACGAAGGTAAAAGCTGCCTGTATCGGAAAACAGACCAAAGCTGCAGCAGATGCTTATGGTATGCAGACCCGCATGGCAAAGAAGGCTACCATCGAAAGTCTCATAGAGCTTGTGGAAGAGATGAAACAGGAAAACTGATAACTATTCTGCAAAAAATGGAACAGTTATGAGAATTGTTGATAAAAGGAGCAAAAAGACATGGACTTAATTCAGAGACCAAGAAGATTAAGAGGCAGTGAAAATTTAAGAAAAATGGTAAGAGAGACAAGAATGGACAAGTCTTCCCTTATCTATCCCTTATTTGTAAAAGAGGGAACAGGAATTGAAGAAGAGATCCCTTCTATGGAAGGACAGTTCCGCTACAGTGTAGACCGTCTTCCTTTTGAACTGGAACGTCTGCAGAATGCAGGAGTAAACAGCATTATGCTGTTCGGTATCCCGGATCATAAGGATGAGGTGGGAAGCGGTGCGTACGACCCCAACGGAATCGTACAGAAGGCCCTGAGAGAAGCAAAGAAACAGTTCCCGGACATGTACTATATCACAGATGTATGTATGTGTGAGTACACTTCACACGGACACTGCGGAGTGCTCTGCGGTCATGATGTAAATAATGATGCAACACTGGAATTACTGGCTAAGACAGCTGTTTCCCATGTAGAGGCAGGCGCAGATATGGTAGCTCCCTCTGATATGATGGACGGACGTGTACGTGCTATCCGTGAGGCTCTTGATGCGAACGGACATTATGGAGCACCGATCATGTCCTATGCAGTAAAATATGCATCTGCTTTCTACGGACCATTCCGTGATGCAGCAGGTTCTGCACCGTCTTTTGGTGACAGAAAGAGCTACCAGATGGATTTCCATAACAGAAGAGAAGGAATGAAGGAAGCTCTTACGGATGTGGAAGAGGGCGCAGATATCATTATGGTAAAACCTGCCATGTCTTATCTGGATATGGTCTCTGAGGTATCAAAGGCTGTAAATGTGCCGGTTGCAACATACAGTGTAAGCGGTGAATATGCAATGGTGAAAGCAGCTGCAAAGATGGGATGGATCGATGAAGAACGTATTATGTGTGAGATGGCAGTCAGTGCATACCGTGCAGGTGCCCAGATCTATCTTACTTATTATGCAAAAGAACTTGCAAAATGCATGGATGAAGGGAGAATCGGCTGATGGGTTTATCAGAAGAATTATTTGACAGAGCGGTAAAGGTAATTCCGGGAGGAGTAAACAGTCCTGTACGTGCCTACGGTGCTATCGGTATTGCACCGAGATTTATCGACCGTGCAGACGGATGCCATATTTATGATGTTGATGGAAAAGAATATGTGGATTATATCGATTCCTGGGGACCGATGATCCTGGGCCATAATTTTCCGGAAGTAAAAGAAAGTGTGCTGAAGGCGTGTGAAAAGGGCCTCAGCTTCGGATGCGCAACTGCAATCGAAGTGGAGATGGCTGAGTTCATCTGTGACCATATTCCACATGTGGATATGGTGCGTATGGTAAATTCCGGTACAGAGGCTGTTATGAGTGCAGTCCGTGTTGCCAGAGGATTTACAGGAAAGAATAAGGTCATTAAATTTGCAGGATGCTATCATGGACACAGTGATGCCATGCTGGTAAGTGCAGGCTCCGGTGTGATGACAAGCGGTGTTCCGGACAGTGCCGGTGTTCCTAAGGGATGCACAGAGGATACCATGACTGCTGTTTATAATGATCTGGACAGTGTACGTGCACTGATGGAGCAGGCTGACGGACAGACTGCTGCTGTTATCGTGGAAGCTGTAGGCGCAAATATGGGTGTGGTTCCCCCGAAAAAGGGGTTCCTGGAAGGTCTGAGAAAGCTCTGCGATGAGTACGGCGCCCTTCTGATCTTTGACGAGGTTATCACTGGTTTCCGTCTGGCTTTTGGCGGTGCTGCAGAATATTTTGGCGTGACCCTGATCTGGTTACCTATGGTAAGATCATCGGTGCAGGTATGCCGGTAGGCGCATACGGCGGACGCAGAGAGATTATGGAACTGGTTTCCCCTGTGGGAAAGGTTTACCAGGCCGGTACCTTAAGCGGAAATCCTATTGCAATGGCAGCAGGACTGACACAGTTAAAATATCTCTATGAACACCAGGGAATCTATAAAGATCTGGAGGAAAAAGGAAAACGTCTCTATGGCGGTATGGAGAAAATCCTGGCAGAGAAAAATCTGCCTTACCATATCAATTACGTATCTTCCCTGGGAAGCCTGTTCTTTACAGAGCAGGAGGTTGTGGATTATACATCAGCCAAATCTTCAGATACAAAAGCTTTCTCTGAATATTTCAAGGGAATGCTTGCGCAGGGAATCCATATGGCTCCGTCACAGTTTGAGGCAATGTTTTTATCTGTTGCCCATACAGATGAGATCATAGACCAGACACTGGAGGCTGTCAGAAATTATTTTACCAAATAAACAGCAGAGCGCTTATCCGGTATAGAACTTAGCCCAAATTCATTCCAGATTGCCTGCGGCAATAGAATTTTGGCTTGTATGTGAACAGTAACGACAGTAACCCATGAACTGGAAAAAATACATAAAACTGAGTTCCGTAATCTTGTTCTGATTAGGAAAATGTGCTATAATCACCTTATCGTATGACATCGTCCGGCAATATCGGGACGAAAATATTATTGCTCGCTGACAGCAGACGGGAACAGAGTGAGCGATGATAAATAAACTTCAGGACAGCAGGAGGAAAAAAGCATTATGAGTGAAAAGAAATATGTAGCTTATGTGGGTTCTTATACACATGGCTCTTCCAGACAGGGAATCCATGTTTATGATGTTGATGTTGAGAATGGCACTCTTACAGAACGCAGCAGTGTTGAAGTAAGTAATGCATCCCACATGGCTGTTTCAAAGAATGGTAAGTATCTTTATTCTATCGAGGATGAGGGTGTTGCAGTATTTAAACGTGATAAAAATGGTGATCTGTCACGTATCAACAGTGTAAATATTGATGGAATGAGAGGCTGTTTCCTTTCTACAGATGTTGACGGTAAGTATCTTTATGTTGCCGGATATCATGACGGTAAGGTGACTGTTGTACATACTCATAAGGACGGCAGACTTGGAAGCCTGATGGATGGCGTATTCCATACAGGACTCGGAAGTGTTGCAGAGCGTAACTTCCGTCCCCATGTGAACTGTGTTCGTCCGACTCCGGATAATAAATATCTCTGTGCAGTAGATAACGGAATTGATCAGGTGAAGATTTACCGTGTCAACAAATTGCGCAATAAGCTGGAACTGGTAGACATCCTGAGATGTCCGAGAGAGAGCGGCCCGCGTATCATTTCGTTTAGCATGATGGTAAGTTTGCTTATATTCTCTTTGAACTCAGTAATGAGATCAGGGCTTACAAATATGATGGAAGCGGTAAGGTTCCGGCGTTTGAACTGATCCAGACGATTGAGACAAGTGCGAAGAAGGATGTTCATGATACACATAATGCAGCGTCTGGTCTTTCTCTTGCAAATGATGGCAAGCATCTTTTCTGTACAACAGCAGGTGAGGATACAGTTTCCATGTTTGAGCGTGATGAGGAGACTGGTATGCTGACAAGGAAGTTTACACTTCCGATCAGTGGTGAATATCCGAAAGATCTGGTACTTTTACCGGATGATAAGCATCTGGTGCTGGCTAATCATGCAAGTAATACACTGACTACTTTTACAGTGGATTATGAGAAGAATATTATTGTGATGAACGGCAAGCCGATTAAGATTACAGAGCCAAACTGTATCAGAATCTGGCCGGTTCCGGAAGAATAACAGATTCGTTACATAGAATCAGCAATATAGGCAGATAATAAAATACCTTCATTTGAAACTGAGATCAGCTCAGAATTCAAGTGAAGGTATTTTTGCGTGGATTAATTGGAATTATTTCCGATAAAAATCCCGAACCTTATCCATCTGGGAACTCATATTGACAAAGAGCGCATCCGCCAGTGTGATTGCTGCCATAGATTCTACCACAACCACTGCTCTTGGGACAATGACCGGATCATGTCGGCCATGGATTTCCAGAGAAAGAGGTTCTTTATCTTTGGTTACGGTCTGCTGCGGCTGGCTGATGGATGGGGTTGGCTTGATATGGGCACGAAGTATGATTTCACTGCCGTCACTGATTCCTCCCATGATTCCGCCTGCGTGGTTGGAGGTTTTGATGATTTCACCGTCTTTGACTGTGAATCCATCATTGTCAGTGGAACCGTTTGAGGAAGTCACTGCAATGCCGTCACCGATTTCAACAGCCTTGACTGCACCGATGGACATCAGGCGTGGGCAAGAAGAGCACTGAGCTTGTCAAAGACAGGCTCGCCAAGTCCGGCAGGTGTTCCGGTAATACGACATTCGATCACGCCGCCTGCACTGTCCTGATTCTTCATACATTCTTCCAGATATTCACCGGCCTTCACTGCTGCCTGTGCGTCCGGCATATAAAATGCATTCTGATGGATTTCTTCTTTATTAAAAGAAGCAATTTCAACAGGTCCGATAGATTTGGTATAGGTGCAGATTGAAATGCCAAGTTCTCCTAATATTTTAGAAGCAATGGCACCTGCTGCAACTCTTCCGATGGTTTCCCGCCCTGAAGAACGTCCACCGCCTCTGTAGTCGCGGAATCCGTATTTTTGGTCAAAAGTATAGTCTGCATGTCCGGGACGATAGGAGTATGCGATATTTCCGTAGTCTCTGGAGCGCTGATCTGTATTTCTTACCATCAGAGAAATTGGAGTTCCGGTGGTTTTGCCCTCAAAGACACCTGAGAGGATTTCTACCAGATCTCCCTCTTTACGGGCGGTGGTGTATCTGCTCTGTCCGGGTTTTCTTCTGTCGAGGAATTTCTGAATGTCCTCTTCACAGAGAGGAAGGCCTGCCGGGCATCCGTCTATCACAGCTCCGAGAGCTTTTCCGTGGGATTCTCCCCAGGTGGTTACCTTAAATTTATTTCCAAATGATGACTGGCTCATATGATTTGTATCCTTTCCTGTTATTGTATTAGAGCGTGTCTGGAAAATCATTCCCACAATCTGCACGCCCCACTTTGCGGGATATTTCACCTGAATTCAGTTGCCGTAGTTAGAGCGTGTTTGGAAAATCATTCCCACAATCTGTACGCCCCACCTTACGGGACTTTTATAAATAAATACTACTTTATTATAGCGAAGTGTAAAAGTTTTGTAAACCGAAAGCATTGGAATTGACAAAAATTCATGTTCAAATTATAATGATGTTTGAGTCTTTGTGAAAATAAAGAGTAAACGTAACTGTTCAGTAATCTCTTGCAGAAGCTCTGAATAGTTGCAGATTTATTGTTACTGAGAACAGAGTAAACAGTAACAATCTATTGAGGGGAAATCGAGAAAAAGAAGGGAAGTGTGGATCGTGGTAAGGATTTTTAAGACAATCGATGGCGCTATCCATGAAATACAGGAACCACAGGAGGGCTGTTGGATTGCACTGACGAATCCTACGGCAACAGAAATTTTTGAAATTTCCGAGCAGTTTGGGATAGAGGTGGACGATTTGCGCGCACCTTTGGATGAGGAAGAGCGTTCCCGTATAGAAGTGGAGGACAATTATACCCTTATCCTTGCAGATGTACCTGCGATTGAAGAACGTAACGAGAAGGACTGGTATGTGACCATTCCTCTTGGTATTATCGTGACTCAGAAGATGATCTTTACTGTATGTCTGGAAGACACACAGGTTCTGACAAGATTTATGGAAGGCAGGGTAAGAAACTTTTTTACCTATATGAAAACCAGATTTATTCTGCAGATTTTGTACCGTAATGCCAGCATGTATCTGAGATATCTGCGTATTATAGATAAGAAGAGCGAGCAGATTGAGGAGAAACTTCATCTGTCTACAAGAAATCAGGAATTGATGGAACTTCTGGAACTGGAGAAATCACTGGTATACTTTACCACATCTCTGCGTTCCAATGAGATGGTTCTGGAGAAACTTCTGAAGGTGGAGAGTATCAAGAAATATCCGGAGGATACAGAGCTTCTGGAGGATGTTATCATTGAGAACAAGCAGGCTATCGAGATGGCTAATATTTACAGCGGTATCCTCAGCAGTATGATGGGAACTTTTGCGTCAGTTATTTCCAATAACCTGAACATTGTCATGAAGGTTCTGGCTGTTATTACCATTGTTATGAGTATTCCGACTATTGTTTTCAGTGCGTATGGTATGAACCTGAGTGCTGCGGGAATGCCGTTTTCCAGGACACCATGGGGATTTCTTATCGTTATCATCCTTTCTGTAGTGGCAAGTATTATTGCAGCGATATTTCTTTCCAGGAAGAAGTTTTTCTGATTTTATGTCTGAACTGAGAGGCAGTTATTCGGTGCAGAATTACGCAGAGAAAGCAGATTGTGGATATCCGCTGTAACGAAAGAACGAATAGCATTTTGTGAGAAAAGGAGATTTATGAAATTTATTGACAAACTGGAACGAAAATTTGGAAATCGCGGGATTGAGAATCTTACGATTTATATTATTGTAAGTTATGTACTGGGATATGCATTGATGTATATTAATCCGGGGGCTCTTTCCATGTTGAGTTTGAATGTCTCTGAAATCCTGCATGGTCAGATATGGAGACTTGTTACATGGATTATTTATCCGCCGAGTACGTCATCTGCTTTATGGTTTGTGATTGCGATATTGTTCTTTTTATTATCCGATCAGTGCATCGCTGGAACGTACATGGGGATCATTCAGATTTACTGTATATATTTTATCTGGAATGATTTTTACAGTAATTTCTGCGTTTATTTTGTATTTTATCACAGGTGGAGTGTTAGATGCTTATCTGAATGGATCACAGTTTTCAACGTATTATATCAGTTTATCTATTTTTCTGGCATATGCGCTGACATATCCGGATATGAAGGTTTTACTGTACTTTGTAATCCCGATCAAGATGAAGTGATGGCGATTGTATATGCTGCTCTTGTGGTATATGATATTGTCAGATATTTTATGGGAGGAGCATGGTTTATGGCACTGCCGATCATCGCATCCTTACTGAACTTTATTATTTTCTTCCTTGGTACAAGAAATCTTAACAGATACAATCCGAAGGAAATCCATCGCAGAAATCAGTTTAAGAGAGCAATGGGAGAAAGTAAGACCGTTCCCTTCCCGGGTGGCAGCAAGTCAGGGGAAGTGACGAAGCACAAATGTGCAGTCTGTGGCCGTACAGAGAAAGATGATCCGAATCTGGAATTCCGTTTCTGTTCTAAATGTAACGGAAACTACGAGTATTGTCAGGATCATTTATATACACAATATACACAAGAAGTAAGAGGAGAAAAG
>ENA-OQIG01001161-OQIG01001161.1-human-gut-metagenome-genome-assembly--contig:-NODE-1161-length-12285-cov-3.467347_pt1 | contig 12285 bp, 15 predicted proteins | sample MGYA00242576_ERZ504741 | MGnify/ENA primary metagenome ERZ504741 (study PRJEB26092, sample SAMD00036436) | human gut metagenome | host: Homo sapiens | study: EMG produced TPA metagenomics assembly of... | reverse complement strand
TGATCTCTTTAGCCAGAGTCCTCTCTATCATGAAGGTAAGAAGATGGAACATGTGATCTTAGCAACCATCTTAAAAGTCTACGTTTTTCTACTTTAGGTATTAAAGTCTTACTCGGAGATGTTCCCAACTCGACAGATGGATGTTATTTTTATCTCCCGTTCACTTGCCCGGCGTTTGTTTGCAGACGCAAATCCGATCGGAAAAACAATCAATATTGAAATTGATTATCCGTTGACTGTGCAAGGAGTTTTTGAGGATATTCCGGAAAATACCGAATTTCATTTTGACGGAGTTTATTCCTTCGATACCCGATCTAAGCAATATGGTTCTGAACGTGGTGGCTGGGGATATGATTCCAGTTATCATTGTATGGTTCGTTTCCGCCATCCCGATGAAAGAGAGAAAGTGGAGGTACGTATGCCTGAAATGCTGAAAAAGTATATACACAACTATAAGGGCCAATCAGAGGAGTATTCGTTTATGACTCCTTCACAGTATCATTTGCAAAAACCGGAATCTCGTAAAATAGTTATGATTCTTTCAATACTCGGATTTGCCATCTTGTTGGTTGCCGGCATGAACAATGTCTTGATTTCTGTTTCATCATTGGCTCAACGAGCTAAGTCTGTTGGCATACATAAGTGTAATGGTGCTTCTGATGGGCATATCTATCGTATGTTTCTGTATGAATCAGCACTATTGATATTGCTTTCTTTATTGTTCGTGACAGTCCTGTTATTCACTTTTAAGTTGGAGATAGAAGATCTTTCCGGAGCTTCATTAAAGGCTTTATTTACATGGCAAACTCTGTGGGTACCGATTTTGGTTTCTTTGGTTTTATTTCTGGTCATCGGACTATTTCCGGGCAAGTTGTTTGCCGCTATTCCTGTGACACAAGTTTTCCATCGTTTTACTGCACATCGTTTTGTCTGGAAGCGATCATTGCTTTTTATACAGTTTGCGGGAATTGCATTTATTTTAGGCCTGTTGATGGTTATTCTTTTACAGTATCATCAGGTGATGACCCGTGACATGGGATATAAGGTCGATAATTTGGCAGTTGGGTGGTCACCATATAGAGAAATTGATAAAATGGACGGTATTCTCCGAGGACTGCCCATAGTTGAGGAGTTTTGTAATGCAAGTACGATTATTTATGGTGGCTACATGGGTCAACCTTACACAGATGCACATGGGAAGGAATTTATGGGACGTATCGAATTTGTTGATGAACATTATGTTCCGGTTATGGGACTTCAGATTATAAAAGGCAGGAATATCCAGCAAGATAAAGAGATCTTGATTAATGAAGAGATGGTTCGTCAAATTGGTTGGACGGATAGTCCCATCGGTAAGAATCTGGAAGATGGCAAAAATAACTTTGGTACGATTGTCGGAGTTGTGAAAGACTATGTTGTACAAAGTGCGTACATGCCACAGGCTCCTGTAGCACTGATGAGTAATTTGGAATGGATGAATGTGCTTAATAAACGGAATATTATTTTGAAAGAACCTTTTGGTGAGAACCTGGCTAAGATTAACACATTGATGAAAGAGGCTTTTCCGACAGTAGATATTGTATTCCGTTCTGCCCGTCAGGAGATTGATAAGCAATATCAAGAGGTCCGCCGTTTCCGTAATGTCGTGATTATAGCTTCTATTGCTATCCTGTTGATTGCTTTGATGGGACTGTTCGGCTTTGTAAATGATGAAATTCAACGTCGTAGCAAAGAAATTGCCATTCGTAAAGTGAACGGTGCCGAAGTACCGGATATTCTTCGTTTGGTTTCCGGGAATATTTTCTGGACGGCACTAAGTGCTGTTCTGGTCGGAATAGTATTTGCATATATTGTAAGTAATAAATGGCTGGAACAGTTTTCTGACCGGGTATCAGTCAATGGGGGACATTTTCTTGTCGTGATCATAATTATCTTGTTGTTGATCATAGGAAGTGTCATCGGGAGGTCCTGGAATGTGGCTAATGAGAATCCGGTGAACAGTATCAAGAACGAATAGTGATGATTTAATATGTAAAAAGACAAAACAATGAAACAATTCCATTATACCATTCAGACATTAATTCGCGATCGTAGAAGTTGTGTCATTAAGGTGATCTCATTGTCGTTGGGATTATTGGTATCTATCATTTTATTTTCTCGGGTAGCTTTCGAACTGAGCTATGATAACTGTTTTCAGGATGTGGACAACCTTTACATTGTAAAGACGGAATGGATTAAGGATGGAGTGATCAAAGGAAATGCAGGATCATATACATTAATACCGATAGCATCGACAGTTGCTGAGGAGTTTCCGAAGGAGGTGGAAAGTGCGGTTTGCTCAAGTATATCTTTTGAAGCTATTTTCAAATAGGTAATCGGAAGATGAATAAATCTTTTATTTTATCAGACTCCCTTTATTTCCGTACTATGGGAATTGAGGTCATTAGTGGTAATCCGAATGATTTGACCAATCCTGATATGCTCTTTTTATCACAGTCGGTTGCACGAGAAGCATTCGGTGAAGAAAATCCTATTGGAAAGACTTTGCATATGATGGTTTGGGGCACTCCCGTAGAAGCTTTGGTAAAAGGAGTATTTGCCGATCTTCCGTATAATGTATCGTTGGAACGTCACGAAGCAGTCCTGTCTTTTGCCAGTCATAGTAAATATGGTTGGGGACGTCCTGGCTGGACGAGTGGTGGTAATTACAATGCCTTTATTCGTTTAAAGGATGGAGAAAGGAGTGCTGATGTTATTAATACTGACATTGATAAAGTAATTGCAAAACATATTCCCTCAGACATGAATATGCACTTACATATGTTTGTGGTTCCTTTGCGGACTATTCACCTGGAACATTCAGATGTGAAAAGGACGATTCTCATATTATCTTTGTTAGGATTCGCCATTCTTTTTGCGGCCACCATGAACTATGTGCTTATTTTTGTTTCCTCACTTTCTCAGCGTGCTAAAGGAATTGGAATTCATAAGTGTAACGGTGCATCCGATAAGGCTATATTTTCTATGTTTATATATGAAACGGCTTTGATTATCGGTGTTTCCCTGGTGCTTATGATCATATTTCTATTCCAATTTCAGGAAAAGATCGAAGAATTGGCAGAGGTATCCTTATCATCTCTTTTTACCTGGCATAATTTATGGGCTCCATTATCGGTAGTTACCTTTCTGTTTGTTATTGGAGCATATTGCCCGGAAAAGTATTTTCTTTGATTCCCGTTACTCAGGTCTTCCATCCCTATATTAAAAAGAATAGGGGATGGAAAAGGATATTGTTGTTTATTGAATTTGCAGGGGTGGCTTTTATCTTTGGATTGATGTGTGTGGCATATCTTCAGTGTCACTACATTATAAATAGGGATATGGGATATCAGCCGAAGGGTGTCGCATCTTGTAAGCATGATTTTGCTGAACCTGACAACGCACGTAATAACCTGAAATCTTTACCTTATGTGGAGGGGGTAGCTTCTATTCGTGGAAGTATGACCTGGTTTGGGAATCGGGAGGTAACTGATGAAGGTGGAAAAGTTCTTTTCACTCCTCGTTGTGCGGCATTCGACAAAGACTTTGTTCCATTGTTGGGACTTCATATCAAGACCGGGCGTAATTTTACAGGTGAAAGGCAGTTTCTGGTTAATCAGCCATATGTAGAGAAGATGGGCTGGAAGGGTAGTGGGGTTGGCGAGATAGTTCCTAATCGAGGTACGGTGGTTGGCGTGCTTGCTCCTTTTTGTTGTGGTGTGCTTCCGGCTGATAATGAACCTTTGGAAATTGAATATGGTACTAATTTGAGGAATGTCCATGTTCGTCTCAAGGAACCTTTTACAGAGAACTTGCATAGACTGAATAATGAAATGAAAAAGATATATCCGCAAGAGGATATAGAGTTTAGGTCTTTAGAACAGGATTTAGAACGATACTATCGCCCCACAATAATTTTTCGTGACGCCACTTTTTTGGCTTTTATAACGATACTGTTTATCACTCTGATGGGATTGATTGGTTATATAAATGATGAAGTCCGTCGGCGTAGCAAAGAGATAGCTATTCGTAAAATAAATGGTGCCGAAGCCAGATCTATTCTCTTTTTATTATCTAAAGATATCTTCTGGGTTGCAATTCTCTCGGTTGCCATCGGTACATACGGAGCTTACTACATGAGTCTGTTGTGGATAAGTCAATTTGAAGATACAATCTGTGTTTATGCAGGTTGGTATGTAGTGACAGCTATTTGTTTATTGGTCTTTATCTTTGTTTTCATTATAGGGAGATCCTGGCATATCGCTAATGAAAATCCGGTGAACAGCATCAAGTCTGAGTAATGTTTCAATTCCATGAAAGAAAGGCTCGGTTTCGCTGAAACCGGGCCTTTCTTTTGTCTTTATCAAGTCTCTGCTTCACCGGTTTATAGCTTCTGTCCGGATGTTTTCTCTTTTACTTTCTTGATATACACCATCAAAATCACTACCGCTGTTACAAAAGCCAATCCGTCAGAGACAGGCATGCTGATCCATACCCCCTTTACACCATATAAGGTGGAAGCAGAAGTAATCCCGGGAGCAGGTATACTAACTGGCGCGAAAGTGACAGAAAAATACTGATCTTAGCCATTCCTATACTCTGGAAGAAATTTGATATAACGATTTGTGCACCTACAAACGGGAACATCAACGTGCAAATGCGCAGCCCGGACGATGCCATGTCAATCAATTCATCGCTATCGGTAAAGATGGCCGAAACTGTGTGCGGAAAAAGTTCACAGATAATGAAACCGCTACTCGTTATCAATACACCGACAATGATACCGAGACGGAGCGTATGCTTTACACGGTCAATCTTCTGTGCACCATAATTGTATCCGACGATGGGCTGCATTCCCATAGTCAACCCCATTACCACCATTACATACAGCATCAACAGGCGATTAATGATACCATAGGCACCGATAGCCATATCGCCACCGTATTTTTGCAAACTATTATTAATGAGTATGACAATGATACATGCCGTAACATTCATGGCAAAAGGAGACATTCCTATGGAGAAGATACTGCCGATGATGCGTTTCTTCATTTTCCAGAAACCCGGCATGAAATGGACAAAACTCTCTTTGTTACGGAAGTGGTTTACTACCCATATCATTCCGATAAACTGTGACAGGACTGTAGCCATAGCAGCTCCCCGAATCCCCCAGCCGAAATGGAAATGAAGACAGGAGCGATGATGACATTGGCAATAACTGTCACCAGGGATGTCAACATGGCCTTTTTCGGATATCCCGTAGCACGCATCACGTTGTTCAACCCTATCATGGTATAAGTGATGGGAGTTCCCAAGAGAATCACTTGCATAAAATCACGGGCATAGGGAAGTGTACCGGTACTGGCGCCGAAGAAAAACAATATCGGGTCCAGGAATAGATAAGCCAATCCACCGAACAGCACTGCATTCGTCAGGCAAAGCATCAATGTATTTCCCAGAACATCGGTCGCACCCTTGATGTCTTTTTGTCCCAAGCGTATGGATGAGATGGTAGCTCCACCTGCCGAAATCAGTACACAGAACGCTACGACCAGATTCATTAGCGGGAAGGTGATCGCCAGTCCGGAGATAGCCATGGGACCGACACCGTGCCCGATAAAAATACTGTCGATGATATTATAAAGTGACGTAATAGTCATTCCGATGATGGCCGGGATGGAATATTGTAACAGAAGTTTGCCAATAGGTTCTGTACCAGTATGCGGGGATCGGTTTGTTGTGCCATATAGTGAAGCGTTACATATTTTTAAGTGCAGCAAAGGTACAAATAATTTGCCTGATTCGATGATTATTCTGAACTTTGCCCACAGAGTTTAACAAACACGTAAAAGAATGTTTATGGATGCAACAAAGAAAATAACGGCATTATTCGATTGTGATGGTGTAATTGTCGATACAGAAGGCAGTATACCGTTTTCTGGAATGAAATGGGCCAAAAGTATGTAAATGATGCAACTTTGGTTCCAAGGTTAAGGGCCAGACACTGGTACAGATTTATGATAAATACTTTGCAGGAGAACCGGAAAAACAGCGGGATATAACCGAGGCATTGAACCGCTTTGAAATAAAAATGAATTATGACTATGTTCCCGGAATAGTTGAGTTTATAGCAGATCTGCGTCGGCATGGTGTGAAAATAGCTTTGGTTACCAGTTCCAATACGGCAAAAATGGAGAATGTTTATCATGCCCATCCCGAGTTTAAATCCCTTTTTGATGAAATATTGACTGCAGAGCGTTTTAAGCGTTCTAAGCCTGATCCTGAATGTTTCTTGTTGGGAATGACAATTTTCGGTTCCGATTCAAAAGATTCGTATGTGTTCGAAGATTCATTTCATGGTTTGCAGGCCGGTAGATCATCCGGAGCCATTGTTGTCGGATTGGCAACTACGAATTCACGCGAAGCCATTGCCGACAAGGCAGACTATGTAATAGACGATTTCAGAGGGATGACTTACGAAAAACTGCTGACTATAACTTCACGTTATATCTGATAAGAAAGATTGAATAGCATCTCAGGGAAGAATCCCTTAGCTTTGCATGGTATTTAAAAAGAGAGAAAGCCATGTATAAGCAAACGATTCGTCCTGTTTTATTTCTGATGGAACCCGAAAAGGTACATGCCTTGTTGGTTTCCTGCCTCAAATGTTACCGGCATTTGCCATGGTGCAGATACTGGATACGCCACTTTTATACTTGTTCCGACAAACAGTTGATATGGAATCATCTTACTTTTCGAAACCGTATCGGTCTGTCGGCCGGTTTCGATAAAGGAGCCGAAATTTTTGATGAATTGGCCGATTATGGTTTCGGATTTATCGAAGTAGGTACTGTAACTCCCGATTCTCAGGATGGAAATCCCCGTCCGCGTATTTTTCGCTTGCCTCAGTGTGAATCTTTAATTTCCCGTACGGGCTTCAATAATCCCGGATTGGATGTTATTAAACGCCGTCTTGAACAGAAAAGCGGTTCGTATGTTTTAGGTGTAAATATAAATAAGAATCCCTCTTCGGAAGGAGAGCAGGCGGTGGCAGACTTTTTGCGTCTGTACAAGGAGTTACATCCTCATGTCGGTTATTTCACACTTAATTGGGGATCTGTGGATGTTGCTCTGATGAAACAGGTGCTACAGGGGTTGGCAGCTTTTCGTGTGGAGCAAAACATACATGTTCCGTTGTTACTCAAACTTCCTGCCGATATCACAGAAGAAGGAATGGATGATGTGATCGACTGTACTCGTCTGTACCGGGTAGATGGAGTGATAGCTACCGGACCTACCATGGAGCGGAGTTACTTAAAAGGTTATTCACCTGCACAATTACAGAAGATCGGCTCCGGTGGAATCAGTGGACGCGGGATAGGGGAGAGGTCATTAAAAGCCGTCAGCTATTTGCGTGCCCATGCCGGAAAAAGCCTTCTGATAGTAGGGGCAGGCGGAATCATTACTCCCGCTGATGCCCGTAGGATGTTGGATGCGGGGGCCAATCTGATACAAATCTATTCTTCGTTTATTTATGAAGGGCCGGGTATAAGTGAAAAAATGATTCAGGAAATTAAATGATAAGGAATAAAGTTATGGAACAGAGTTTTATCGAATATTCATTAGGAAAAGATGCTTCTTCGGCTGTCCTTTGGGTTTATCCGGTTCGCAAGCCAAGAGGTAAAGCCATTATTATGTGTCCCGGTGGCGGGTTCAATCAGATAGCTTCAGATCATGAAGGACGTGATTTTGCTGCGTGGTTTAATAATCAGGGCATCACATACTCCGTACTGAATTATCGCATGCCTCACGGTGATGTTGGAGTGATTCGTGAGGATATTCGTGAAGCGATTCGCCTGATCCGCCGTCAGTCGGCAGAGTGGGGAATCCATCAACTGGGTGTTATGGGAGCTTCTATCGGAGGCTATATCGCTGCTACTGCCGCAACTCTTTATACCGGAACAGACCGGCCCGACTTTCAAGTATTGCTTTATCCCGTTATCAGCATGACCGACAGGCTGACTCATTGGCCTTCACGCGAACGTATGTTGGGAGAAACTATCTCTGAAGGTTTGAAAGAAACACTATCCCTTGAACTTCACGTCACAGCCGATACTCCTCCTACATTCATCGTTTTGGCCGAGGATGATCAGGCCGTATCTCCTCTCAACAGTATTGTCTATTATACAGCATTATTGAAACATGGAGTCTCTGCCGGACTGCATATTTATCCGGAAGGCGGACATAGCTTCGGATTTCGTGACAGTTTCATATATAAGGAGTTATGGACTGATGAACTACAAAAATGGTTGCTGACCTTTTAATGTGGATCCGCTAATTTATTCACTTTTACTTGTATGGTATGAATTAAAAGTTATACCTTTGCGCCCGATTTTTAATTTAAAAAGATTGGATATGGCTGGTTATATATCAGATGACACAAGAAAAGTGACGACTCATCGCCTAATCGAAATGAAGCAAAGAGGCGAAAAAATATCTATGCTTACATCGTATGACTACACAATGGCACAGATTGTCGACGGTGCCGGTATCGATGTAATTCTTGTAGGCGATTCCGCATCGAATGTGATGGCAGGTAATGTGACTACACTTCCTATTACCCTGGATCAGATGATCTATCATGGAAAATCGGTTGTACGTGGTGTAAAGCGTGCAATGGTAGTAGTGGATATGCCTTTTGGCTCTTATCAGGGTAATGAAATGGAAGGGCTTGCTTCAGCTATCCGCATAATGAAGGAGAGTCATGCCGATGCATTGAAACTGGAAGGGGGTGAAGAGATTATAGATACTGTGAAACGTATTCTGAGTGCCGGTATCCCCGTGATGGGACATCTTGGACTGATGCCACAATCTATCAATAAATATGGTACATACACGGTTCGTGCCAAGGATGATGCCGAAGCAGAGAAATTGATTCGTGATGCACATTTACTTGAGGAGGCCGGATGTTTCGGACTTGTTCTTGAAAAGATTCCTGCAGCATTGGCATCACGTGTCGCAAGCGAACTGACCATTCCGGTGATCGGTATCGGTGCCGGTGGAGATGTAGACGGACAGGTATTGGTAATTCAGGATATGTTGGGTATGAATAACGGTTTCCGCCCGCGCTTCCTTCGTCGTTATGCCGATCTTTATACGGTAATGACCGATGCTATCAGTCACTATGTTTCAGATGTAAAGAACTGCGACTTCCCGAACGAGAAAGAACAATATTAATTGTCGTATGGCGACTAAATTATGGACATTGCATTTTATGCGGATATGCCTTGCTAATTTATTGTTGTTCATGTCCCTGTATTTGTTGTACCCTGTACTCCCGGTAATGATGGCTTCACGTTTAGGCGTGCCTGTCAGTCAGACGGGAGTCATATTTATACTTTTTACGCTTGCAATGTTTTTTATCGGCCGTTCCATGCCTATTTGGTCGATGTTTACAAGCGGAAATATATATGTATGCTTTCGTTTGGGGTAATGGTTGCAGCAACAGCCGGTTATACGTTGGTGCAGAACGCAACACATCTGTTGATGCTTTGCATTGTGCAGGGATTATCCTTTGGAATGGCTGCCACGGCAGGCATCACATTGGCCATCGATATCACCAATTCCACTTTTCGCAGCGCAGGTAATGTGGTCTTTTCCTGGGCTGCACGCTTGGGGATGATTATCGGAGCGGCTTTGGGGGTGTATCTGTTTCGGACACATGGCTTTGAGACTTTGCTATATGTTGCTGTGGCGTTGGGAGCGTTGGGAATATTATTTGTGTCAAGGGTATATGTTCTTTCGTGCACCTATCGGGATGAAAGTTTGTTCCATGGACCGATTCCTGCTTCTCCGGGGACTTATTCCGGCATTCAATTTAATATTGATTGCTTTTATACCGGGATTGATGCTTCCTGTGCTTGCCGGTGCGCCGAGTGATGTGCCGGTAGGAGGCGAGACAGTACCTTTTTTTGCTTTGGTCGGATGCGGATTTCTCTTATCAGTATTAATTGTGAAATTGTTTTTCCGCTATGATAACAAAATGTGGTTGCAGATAGTTGTCGGGCTGGTGACAGTAATCGGATCGATGGCTATGCTGTTCTCTCCTGAAACAAGCTGGAATGCTCCGGCAGCTGTATTGATGGGTTTAGGACTCGGCTTGGTCACTCCGGAGTTTCTTATGATGTTTGTCAAATTGTCGCAACACTGCCAGCGCGGCACGGCTAATACCACTCATCTACTTGCATGGGAACTTGGAGTCGGATTGGGTATTGCATCTGCGTGTCATTTACATCTTACGGCTAATGAACAGGCCGTTTATCGGGTCGGATTGTTATCGGCAATCGTGTCTTTGGCATTCTTCGTTTTACTTACGTATCCTTATTTTAAAAGGAAGAAGGTAAGATAAATGTGATATAATTATGAAAAGCGGACTCCGTATATTTGCAACGAATTGTAGCATAATATACGAGTCCGCTTTTTTAATGTATCATTTATCCCATATTACACAGTAAACAGCAAGTACATAAGGCATGAAGATGATAATTCCTACAATGGCAGCAACTATAGCACATATCAGAACGGAACCCGCTGCGATATCTTTCACATCACCTGCTATCGGATTACGTTCCGGAGATACAAGATTGACCAATCTTTCTATAGCCGTGTTGAATCCCTCTGCTGCCAGTACTACTCCAAAACAAAGTATGATAGCTATCCATTCGTTCCGGGTGATGCCGAAACAGAATCCGGTCACTGTTACTATAATAATTGCCGTGCAATGTATCCAGGCATTATGTTCTTTGCTTACAAAACTTCGGATACCTTTCCAGGCATATCCGAAGCTTCGTATTCTTTTTCTGGTGCTGAATTTTTCCATTCTTAATTTCTGCTAACCTGTTTTACTCCTTTTACTGTGCGCAACTTCTTGATCAGCGCTTCCAGACGTCCGGTATCACTTACCATAATGGTCAATGTACCCGAGAAAAGTCCGTCGTTCGAATCGATACCGATAGAACGTAGCGAGATACCATTTTCTTTTGAGATGATCGAAGTGATATTTGTTACAATACCGATATCATCATGACCCACAACGCGGAGTGTTATTGGGTATTGAGTACCTTCCGATTTACCGGCCCAGCGTGCTTTTACAATCCGATAGCCGAAGCGTTCGCGCATCTGTCCTGCATTGGGGCAGTCATTTCGGTGTATCTTGATACCTCCGGATACTGTGACAAACCCGAATACATCGTCTCCGTATATGGGATTACAACATTTGGCGAGTTTGAAATCCAATCCTTTCAGGTTTTGGTCAATAACGAGTACATCTTCTTTAGTGACTGTTGTTTCGTCTATCTGGTTTTGCAGGTTGTATTCTTCTGCACTGCGATAGGTCACCTCATCACGTTCGCTGTCCCGCTTTTGTTGTTCGATGTATTTATCCAGAATATCGTTTACGTCGAGTACCTCATCGGCAATCTTCTGATAAAACTCTGTCACGTTCTTGAATCCCAAGCGTTTGATTAAGCGCATCATCACAGCTTCATCGTATTCCATCTTCCGGTTCTTGAACTTGCGTTCCAGGGTCTCTTTGGCAAAATCGTGCTGACGCGCTACCATCTCCTTGAGGGCCTGACGAATCTTAGTACGGGCTTTTGAAGTAGTGACAATGTTCAGCCAGTCTTGTTTCGGAGTCTGTGTGTTCGATGTCATAATCTCTACCTGATCCCCGCTGTTCAACTTTTGTCTTAACTGTACATTTTTACCGTTTACTTTTGCGCCGATACATTTACATCCCAATTTGCTGTGGATGTGGAAAGCAAAATCAAGTACGGTAGCCCCTTTGCCCAGTTTAAAAAGGTCTCCCTTCGGTGTAAATACGAATACTTCGTCTTCATACAGATCCAGTTTGAACTGTCCATCATTTCCAGGTCGTTCTCCGTATTTTCCAGTGCTTCACGTATTGAAGTCAGCCATTCGTCCAGTCCGCTTTCACCCTTCACGCCTTTATATCTCCAATGGGCTGCCAATCCGCGCTCGGCAATATCGTCCATACGCTCCGTACGAATCTGTACTTCAACCCATTTGCCTTCGGGCCCATAACAGTGATGTGTAATGACTCGTAACCGTTACTTTGGGAACCGACAGCCAGTCACGCAGACGTTTGGGGTTAGTTGATACATATCCGTCACTATGGAATATGCCTGCCAACATTCCTGCTTCTCTTTTTCAAACTGAGATTCCAGG
>ENA-OQIG01001160-OQIG01001160.1-human-gut-metagenome-genome-assembly--contig:-NODE-1160-length-12292-cov-2.625236_pt1 | contig 12292 bp, 19 predicted proteins | sample MGYA00242576_ERZ504741 | MGnify/ENA primary metagenome ERZ504741 (study PRJEB26092, sample SAMD00036436) | human gut metagenome | host: Homo sapiens | study: EMG produced TPA metagenomics assembly of... | reverse complement strand
CTTTTGCCGTTACGCACCACCCCGTCAGTAGCTGAACAGGAGGGACAGCTGATAGAAACAGAAGCCACTGGAGCACCTCAAAAACACCATCATACACTAAATCAGTAAGTTGGCAGCATCACCTGAATCCAGCATGATGACGCCGGTCACTTTTGAAACCGCTACCCTGCCGCGCGGCCTGACGACCGTTATTTGCGACCCTCATGAAATCGTCAACGTGATGGGAGAAGCCGGATTCGCCTGGTTTGCCCGCTGTGCCGAACAGGCAAGGCAAAACCAGTACTTACAGGTCAGCTCTTGCGTACCCGCCCTGGAAGGCTGCGATGTTAACGGTGCCAGTTTTACCCTTGAACAGATGCTCGCCTGGCGGGACCATCCACAGGTTACCGGCCTTGCAGAAATGATGGACTACCCTGGCGTAATTAGCGGGCAGAATGCGCTGCTCGATAAACTGGATGCATTTCGCCACCTGACGCTGGACGGTCACTGCCCGGGTTTGGGTGGTAAAGAACTTAACGCCTATATTACTGCGGGTATTGAAAACTGCCACGAAAGTTATCAGCTGGAAGAAGGACGCCGGAAATTACAACTCGGCATGTCGTTGATGATCCGCGAAGGGTCCGCTGCCCGCAATCTCAACGCGCTGGCACCGTTGATCAACGAATTTAACAGCCCGCAATGCATGCTCTGTACCGATGACCGTAACCCGTGGGAGATCGCCCATGAAGGACACATCGATGCCTTAATTCGCCGCCTGATCGAACAACACAATGTGCCGCTCCATGTGGCATATCGCGTCGCCAGCTGGTCGACGGCGCGCCACTTTGGTCTGAATCACCTCGGCTTACTGGCACCCGGCAAGCAGGCCGATATCGTCCTGTTGAGCGATGCGCGTAAGGTCACGGTGCAGCAGGTACTGGTGAAAGGCGAGCCGATTGATGCGCAAACCTTACAGGCGGAAGAGTCGGCGAGACTGGCACAATCCGCTCCGCCATATGGCAACACCATTGCCCGCCAGCCAGTTTCCGCCAGCGACTTTGCCCTGCAATTTACGCCCGGAAAACGCTATCGGGTCATTGACGTCATCCATAACGAATTGATTACGCACTCCCACTCCAGCGTCTACAGCGAAAATGGTTTTGATCGCGATGATGTGAGTTTTATTGCCGTACTTGAGCGTTACGGGCAACGGCTGGCTCCGGCTTGTGGTTTGCTTGGCGGCTTTGGACTGAATGAAGGTGCGCTGGCTGCGACGGTCAGCCATGACAGCCATAATATTGTGGTGATCGGTCGCAGTGCCGAAGAGATGGCGCTGGCGGTCAATCAGGTGATTCAGGATGCGGCGGGCTGTGCGTGGTACGTAACGGCCAGGTCCAAAGTCATCTGCCGTTGCCCATTGCCGGCCTGATGAGCACCGACACGGCGCAGTCGCTGGCGGAACAAATTGACGCCTTGAAAGCCGCCGCCCGTGAATGCGGTCCGTTACCCGATGAGCCGTTTATTCAGATGGCGTTTCTTTCTCTGCCAGTGATCCCCGCGCTAAAACTAACCAGTCAGGGGCTATTTGATGGCGAGAAGTTTACCTTCACTACGCTGGAAGTCACGGAATAATAAAAAAGCCCGGCGTCATGCCGGGCAAAAGTCACCAGTTACGTTTATGCCACTGTCAACTGCTGAATTTTTTTCTCGCGGCGGATTTTGCGTTCTTCCATCACCGCCACTATCGCCATCAGGCAGATACAACCAATCGCGGCGATATCAAGTGCGGCGAAGGTGCCTGCCCAGCCGGTAAGGCCGAATACCGGCGTCCCATCGGCAATCATTCCCAGACCTAACTTGGCAAAGCTGTCACCAATCAGGTAAGCAAAGGTGCCTTTAATACCATCGGCAGCGCCAATCGCTTTTTTAGGTACAAAGCCAACAGCAGCCACACCAATCAACAATTGCGGGCCAAAGACCAGGAAACCCAACGCAAAGAGAGAAGCCAGATAGATATATTCGTTGCTGGCATGTTGATACACACCGAGCGTGGCGATAATCAGCGCCAGCGCGATGCAGGCCACCAGGCCACGGCGACCGTTCGCCAGGTCAGAGAGCCAGCCCCACAGCAGCGTACCGACCAGCGCACCAGCTTCAAACAGCGTAAAGCCTGAATCGCCACCGCTTTAGAGAGTTTCAGTTCCTGGAACGCGTATACGGTTGACCACTGGTCGATACCAATACGTACCACATAGAGGAAAATGTTGGCGAAGCACAGCAGCCAGATCACTTTGTTTTTCAGCACATACTCAACAAAGATCTGCCACTTGGTCATATCGGTAGATTCTGTCTCTTTGTCCTCTTCGCTGATCTCCTCGCCGAACAGTTCTTCAGCTTTGCCGAGGCCATAAGATTCCGGGGAGTCGCTACCGTAACGCAGGCCGATAAAACCGACAATCAGCGCGATAATCGACGGGAAGATAAACATGCCGATGACATGGCCATCGAACAGGTAATTTGCCCCGAACAGCGCCACACCTGCTGCGCCTGCACCGCCAAGGTTGTGAGAAATATTCCAGAAACCGAGGAATGTCCCGCGTTTACGACGCGGCGTCCATTTGGTGATGGTGGAGTAACTGCACGAACCGCCGGTACTCTGGAAAAAGCCGCTTAAGGCGTAGAAGGCAATCATCAGGAACAGGCTAACCGAGCCGCTGCCCATACTGGCACTGAAGCCCAGCATACAAATGGCAGAGAGGATAAGCATGAACGGCAGGAATTGTTTGGTGTTTTTGCCGTCGGCGTAGTATGAAACCAACGTTTTACCCACGCCATAAGTGATGGAGAAACCCAGGCCGATCATCCCCAGCTGCGTCATGCTCAACCCGTAGGTCGAAATCATATCGTTCTGCGCGATGTTAAAGTTCTTGCGAATCAGGTACATCGTCAGGTAGCCGATAAAGACCACCAGGTAGGATTGCATGAACGGTTTGAACCACATTTTGCGCCGCACTTCGAGCGGAAGGTCCAGGGTCGGCTTGCGAACCTGGTTTAGGAAAGCCAGCATGGGTTACTCCTGAAATGAATACCTGCGTGAGGCATGCATTGTAAAAATCAGCAGCAAATCAGGCCTGAGATAGCGTCCAGGAAAAACCTGGAAAATTTCTTAGTTTTGCCGGATATGAAGTGAAAAGGTGAGATGCATCACGCTTCACGCGGTGTCTGGGCGTTCAAAAAGGGCAGTAACAGCAGTGCGGAAATCCCGGCGGCGATAGAGATAACCACAAAAAATCCGCTCCAGTGCCAGGTATCGAGCACTTTCGCCAGCGGCCAACCAGCAAGCGACGCCCCCAGATAAGCAAACAAGCCGACAAACCCCGTCGCCGCCCCTGCCGCCTCTTTGTGGGAACACTCTGCCGCCGCCATACCGATTAACATCTGTGGGCCAAAGACAAAAAAACCAATGGTGAAGAAGCAGGTTGCCTGCATCACGTAGCTGGCAAATGGCATCAGCCACAGGGAGCCGACTGAAAGCAAAATTCCGGCGGCGAAAATCAAATTCATCGGCCTCGGTTGCCGTTAAACAATTTGTCCGAGCCCCAACCCGCTACCAGCGCACCGATAAATCCACCCAGTTCAAACATCGTCACTGCCGTATTCGCCGTGACCAGATCGACGCCCAGCGTCTCGGACATATACAAATTGCCCCAGTCGTTGATCGCCGCCCGGACCACATAGACCAGCACATAGCAAAACGAAAGCAGCCAGATATACGGATTCAGCAACACATATTTGGTGAGGATCTCTTTACGCGTCAGCCCTGCCCCTTCTTGTTGTTGAGCTATCTCCAGCGCGTCGTGTCGCCATTCACCGACCGCCGGTAAACCTACGCCTGCGGGCGATCGCGCAGCCGCCAGCAGAGAAAAATTCCCACGACGATCGCCATACAACCAGCAATCATCATCCCGGCACGCCAGCCGTAATGTAGTGCAGCCGCTGCCATCACAATGGGAATGAGTGCGCCGCCGACGTTATGCGCCGTGTTCCATAATGCCCACCAACCGCCGCGCTCGGTACGAGAATACCAGGCGGTTAACAGACGCGCACACACCGGTGAACCCCAGCCCTGGAAAAAGGCGTTCAGCACCCAGAGCACGGCAAACGCCCATAGCGACGTCGAGAAGCCAAACAGAATGTTGATGATGCCCGTGGCAATAAGCCCTATCCCCATAAAATAACGGGCATTTGAACGATCGCTGACAATGCCGGAGACAAACTTCGACACGCCGTAAGTAATGTAAAACAGGGTCGCTAACAGGCCGATATCGCTACGGCTGAGCACGCCGTTAGCAAGGATTTCTGGTACGGCGGCGTTAAAACTTTTACGCGTGAAGTAAAACAGCGCGTAACCCAGCCAGATGGTCAGCAGAATATGCCGACGCCAGTAGCGATAGCGGGCATCAATTTCATGTTTATCAGTCATTAATGGCGCATCGGCAGGCGCTTTCAGAAACGGCAACATCATCGAACCTTAGACATAACGTTGAGGTAGAGAAACGCTGACACGCGTGCCGTGCAGACAGGAAATGTGTAATGTGCCGCCCAGCGCCGTTACGCGCTCGCGCATTCCGGTGAGGCCAAAACCTTGTTGCCCGAAACCCGGCGGCAAACCGCTGCCATCGTCTTCAATCACCAGCATCAACCGTTCATCCTGCTGCCAGCCTTGCAGCGTGACCGCGCTGGCATCAGCATGTTTCACAATGTTGTTCAGCCCTTCCTGGCAGACACGAAACAGCGTCACGCGCTGGTTTTCACTTAATGCTGATTCATCGATTCGCCATTCGAGATGGCTGACAATGCCGCGCCCTTCCAGCTCCATTTCCCGCATCAGTGAGCGGATGGCCTGCTCCAGGGTGAGATCATCCAACTGGCGCGGACGTAACCGTCCTAATAAACGGCGCACCGCGTCGTAAACGCCCAGCGACAGTTGTTCGATGAGCTGTCCGCTCTGCTTCACACTGGCGTTATCTGCCGCCAGTCGCTGAACAATGCCCGCCTGAGTACGAATAGCAGTGATGGTCTGACCGATATCATCATGCAGCTCACGCGCCACATCACGACGCACGCTCTCTTCGGTTTCCAGCAACCGTTCAGCCAGATGCTGATTGCGCGCCAGTTCCTTTTGCAGCGACTGGTTAAGTTCACGCAACCGCTGGATGCCAGCGCCCAGTAACAACCCTGTCAGACTTTGCACCAGCAACGAGAGCAATAAATCCACCGGATGATCGCGCCAGGTTTGACTGGCGATCAGCGCGATGGCGTTCATCAACGTCGCGATCAGCGCCCCTTGCCAACCGTAGTGCCAGGCCAGCGCGATAATCGGCAGCGCCAGGCAGAATGGCGTAAAGCGCGACAGTTCGTCCGGCAATCCCAACTGGAGCCAGAGACTGATAACAAACAGCAGCAAGTACCAGACCAGATGTCGCCCGCGCCAGTTGATTGGCTGAGAAACCAGTGACGGACCGAGCGGCAGCCAGGTGTTATTGGCGAGATAGTGCCAGAACACCAGACATATAGGGGCCAACGTCAGGCCGCCAGTTAAAGTCAGCAACAGCGCATTCCACGACTCTTTGCCGTGCCAAAGCCAGGGCAGCGACTGCAACAACGCCGCCGCCGTTAATGCCGCACCCTGTAACAGCAAGGTGCGCCAGTCACGTTGATGGCGATAGCGCGAGATCAGCGCCACGGGCAGTAACGTCAGTAAACTACCGATCATCAATAAGGAAAAATGGGTTAAACCGACCGCCTGCGTTAGCCAGTAAATCAGCAGCCATTCCGCACCCAGCAATACGGGCCAGTATCCGCGCGGGCATTGCAGCATTAGCCCTAGCCGCAGACCAAACGGAAATAACAGCACCGCCATATCAGGCGCTCAACCAGGTGCAGGCTGATACTCCACAGGCAAACCATGCGCAGAGAAGATAAAAAAGCAGGCAATAACGGTAATTAAGCGGGAGAACAACGTCTTCATCACCAGCCATCAAACATGCGGCGCGCCAGTTCTACGTCGTTACTGACGCCCAGTTTTTCCATCAGATTGGCGCGATGGACGTGTACCGTTTTCGGTGACAAGCCCAGTTCGGCGGCAATCTCTTTCACCGCCATTCCTTGCGCCAGTTTTTCCGCCACCTGGCGTTCACGTTTGGTCAGCGGGTCCTGACGACCGGATGCCAGTTTAATGGCAATATCCGGCGTCAGATAACAGCCGCCCGTGGCAACCGTATGCACCGCCGCAATCAGTTCGTCAGGCTACAGCGTTTGGAGAGAAAGCCGCGCGCCCCCGCGTTAAGCGCCTGCTCAACCAGCGCCGGACTGTCATGAACAGAGAGCATTATTGTCGCCATACCTTTCGGCAGCTGGCTTAGCAGTTCCAGACCGGAGATATCGGGCATGGAGATATCGCAAATACACACCTGCACACCGCGCCCCGGCAGCCCCGCCAGCGCCTCGCGCCCCGAACCAAACTCGGCAACTACCTGCAAATCAGGTTCCAGCCCAGCAGCTGCGCAAAGCCGGAGCGGACGATGAGGTGATCGTCTATAAGGGCAACGGTGATCATGGTCTTGTCCTGGCGGGTAAAAAAAAACGCGCTTACCTTAACGATAAGCGCGATGTTGTTCAAGCTTGAGCGGTTACTGAAAAAACACCGCGATCTTGTTAAACATCGTCGGATCGGACTGATTACGCTGCACTTTCACGACATCTTCCAGCTTATCGATTTGGCTTATCATCTGCTCCAGACGCTGGTCGTCATTGACCAGTAGCCAGATATGGCTTTTGTCGCTGTCCTGAATCGGCAGACAAAGAATGCCTTCAACGTTAAAAGCGCGGCGGGCAAAAAGGCCACAAACGTGGGTCATTACGCCCGGATGGTTGCGAACGGTGAGCTCCAGAATTACGTTGTTATGAGTTGTGTTTTGCATGGCTTATTCCCCCACCATTTCAGTATTCGCCGCACCTGGCGGCACCATCGGGTAAACTTTTTCTTCGGCATCAATGCGCACATGGATCAGCGCCGGGCCAGGGCGATTGATGATTTCCTGCAATGCACCTGCGGATCGGCTTCGTTATTCAAATCACAGGTTTCGAGGCCGAATCCGGCGGCAATCTGCATAAAGTTGATTTTGCCCGGATAGGTGGCGGCAAAAACGCCTTGCTCGTAGAACAGACTCTGTTGCTGATGCACCAGCCCAGCGCTTCGTTGTTCATCAGAATGATTTTGACATCCAGCTGATTTTCACTGGCGGTCGCCATCTCCTGAATATTCATCATCAGGCTGCCGTCGCCGGAGAAACACAACACTTTGCGATCCGGGTTCGCCAGCGCCGCGCCAATCGCCGCAGGCAGGCCAAAACCCATCGTGCCCAGCCCACCGGAGGTCAGCCACTGGCGTGGGCGATTGAGCGGATAAGCTTGCGCGGTCCACATCTGATGCTGACCCACATCGGTGGTGATAATCGCATTGTCATCGACACAGGCGGCAACGGCGTTGATCAGGCCGTAATGGCTTAATGGATCGCACGCTTTCGGGATTGGACACGGGAATTCGCGCTGCAAATCCGCTACCAACTGGTGCCACTCTGCACGCGGTTGCGCTTCCACCAGCGGGATCAACTGCGCCAGCACGTCATCAACATCCGCCTGAATCGCCACGTGCGGCTGCTTGATTTTACCCAGCTCTGCACGGTCGATATCGACATGAATGATTTTGGCATTCGGACAGAACTGCTCGGTTTTGCCAATCGCCCGGTCATCAAAACGCGCACCGAGCACAATCAGTAAATCCGCCTCCTGCAAGATATAGTTAGTGCTGCGCACGCCGTGCATCCCCAGCATACCCAGCGACAGCGGATGCGCTTTTGGCAACATACCCAGCGCCATTAAAGTCATGGTGGTAGGCAGTTGCGCTTTCTCCGCCAGTTCACGCACCCGCGCAGGCGCATTGATCACACCACCGCCCAGATAAAGCACCGGGAGTTTGGCAGCGTTAATCATCGCCGCTGCGTCACGAATGCTTTCTTGCTAAAGGCGGGTGCGGCGGCTTTTTTCTGCCACCGCGGGCTGTGCTTCAATCTCAAAAACCGCCGTTTGCACATCCTTAGGAATGTCTATCCACACCGGGCCTGGGCGGCCTGATTGCGCAATGCGGAAGGCATCGCTCATGACCTGCGGGAGTTCTTCGATATGTCTGACCAGATAGTTGTGTTTGGTGATGGGGATAGAGATGCCGTAGGTGTCGACTTCCTGGAAGGCGTCGGTGCCGATCATCGAGGCGGGAACCTGACCAGTGATGCAAATCAGCGGGATGGAGTCCAGCCGCGCATCGGCAATGGCGGTCACCAGGTTAGTCGCCCCCGGTCCGCTACAGGCCATACAGACCGCCGGTTTACCGTCGGTGCGCGCCATTCCCTGAGCGATAAACCCCGCGCCCTGTTCATGGCGAGCCAGAATATGGCGGATTTGCGTGCTTTGGCTTAAGGCATCGTAAACAGCAGGATAGAACCGCCCGGAATACCCGTCACAATCTTAATGCCCTGCTGTTCCAGGAAATGAACGATAAATTCTGCGCCGGTAAAGCGCTTACGCGTCGATGTTGTGCCCGAACTTGCCATGCTCCAGTCCTTTTCTTCTGGGCCGACTTTCCGGGAGGTGCTTAAACGAAAAACCCCGCCCGGTTTGCGCCGGCGGGGTTTTGGAATCGTGTGTTGTTCCAGTCCCTACGGCGCATTGCCGACGACCACCACCACACGCACGACGACCACTGCGGCGGATGGCGCAGTTGGTAGTAGTTTTGCGTTGAGCATGGAAGTAGTCATTGGGGACCTTGTTGGTTTTGTGTTTAACAATATTTATACAAGCACAGCTTTACAGGGGAGACAATGGAAAATTTTTCAGCAAGGGAAAATTGAGGGTTGATCACGTTTTGTACTGAATTGCAGATAACAAAAAACCCCGCCGGAGCGAGGTTTCGTCAGTCGCCTGCGGCTGGTAACCGCAAAGCACACTGTATTATGTCAACACTGAAAGTATACGTGTTCCGCGCAGAACGCGCAATTTCGGCACGAATTTTGACGTATTTAGTGCATAGTTGAGTATCGATCACAGTTTGCGTTTTGTCCAAATATTACTGTTTATTTATACAGTAAACTTCTATAATATCACTGTACGCAATGTGTTATGCGGGGGCCGCATCGTTACCCGGCGCACTAAGTCCTGGCTGAAACGGGTGGTGCCGTCAGCGCCTTAACCCCGCGTGAGCACACTGTGTTATGTCAACAAGCACAACGTTTCTCCTTGAGATACCGCGTGCACAACAGCTGGCAACAGGCAGCGGAAAGGTACGTCAGCTGGCAGTGCTCCTGAACCACAGGAGACGCGTATGAGCCTGGTGGATATCGCCATTCTTATCCTCAAACTCATTGTTGCAGCACTGCAACTGCTTGATGCTGTTCTGAAATACCTGAAGTAATTCAGATTCAAGTCGCACCAAAGGGGAGCGGGAAACCGCTCCCCTTTTATATTTAGCGTGCGGGTTGGTGTCGGATGCGATGCTGACGCATCTTATCCGCCCTACCATCTCTCCCGGCAACATTTATTGCCGCTTTTGTTTACATATTCTGCCGCTAAACAATTCCCCATTCCTGGCGTATATCTGGCTAACATTCATCAATGTGATAGATTCCTCTCCCGCATTTATGGGAATGCGTAGTGACTTATTCTAATTATTTTTATAAAAGCATCCGTGATAATGAAAAGGCAAAGAAACGTCAATTTGTTATTGATGTTGGTATTACTCGTGGCCGTCGGTCAGATGGCGCAAACCATTTATATTCCAGCTATTGCCGATATGGCGCGCGATCTCAACGTCCGTGAAGGGGCGGTGCAGAGCGTAATGGGCGCTTATCTGCTGACTTACGGTGTCTCACAGCTGTTTTATGGCCCGATTTCCGACCGCGTGGGCCGCCGACCGGTGATCCTCGTCGGAATGTCCATTTTTATGCTGGCAACGCTGGTCGCGGTCACGACCTCCAGTTTGACGGTGTTGATTGCCGCCAGCGCGATGCAGGGGATGGGCACCGGCGTTGGCGGCGTAATGGCGCGTACTTTGCCGCGAGATTTATATGAACGGACACAGTTGCGCCATGCTAACAGCCTGTTAAACATGGGGATTCTCGTCAGTCCGTTGCTCGCACCGCTAATCGGCGGTCTGCTGGATACGATGTGGAACTGGCGCGCTGTTATCTCTTTTTGTTGGTTCTTTGTGCTGGTGTGACCTTCAGTATGGCCCGCTGGATGCCGGAAACGCGTCCGGTCGATGCACCGCGCACGCGCCTGCTTACCAGTTATAAAACGCTTTTCGGTAACAGCGGTTTTAACTGTTATTTGCTGATGCTGATTGGCGGTCTGGCCGGGATTGCCGCCTTTGAAGCCTGCTCCGGCGTGCTGATGGGCGCGGTGTTAGGGCTGAGCAGTATGACGGTCAGTATTTTGTTTATTCTGCCGATTCCGGCAGCGTTTTTTGGCGCATGGTTTGCCGGACGTCCCAATAAACGCTTCTCCACGTTAATGTGGCAGTCGGTTATCTGCTGCCTGCTGGCTGGCTTGCTGATGTGGATCCCCGACTGGTTTGGCGTGATGAATGTCTGGACGCTGCTCGTTCCCGCCGCGCTGTTCTTTTTCGGTGCCGGGATGCTGTTTCCGCTGGCGACCAGCGGCGCGATGGAGCCGTTCCCCTTCCTGGCGGGCACGGCTGGCGCGCTGGTCGGCGGTCTGCAAAACATTGGTTCCGGCGTGCTGGCGTCGCTCTCTGCGATGTTGCCGCAAACCGGTCAGGGTAGCCTGGGGTTATTGATGACCTTAATGGGATTGTTGATCGTGCTGTGCTGGCTGCCGCTGGCGACGCGGATGTCGCATCAGGCAGCCCGTTTAAGCGCACGTCACCGCAGCATCGTCATCAGCTCCATGGGAGAACGATGCTGCTTTATCAGATCACGCATCACCCGCATATGCGGTGCGGAGTAAGAATAAAACGCCTGATAGCCCGCACAAAGCACGCTGTCTGGCGTCTCCTGCCGAGCGTGCGGGCACAGGCGATGCCAGTCGCACGCCTGGCAGTCACGGCGCGGTTGCGGGTTTTCGCTGCCACACCATTTTTGTAAGGTGGCGTCAAAAAGCTCAATCGAGATACGACTGATATCTGCCCGCACCCAACACTCGAACAGGGCAATTAAAAATTTCCCCCACAGCTCTGCTGTCACCGAAGCGGCCGTCAGATCGCCCCGGTCATCAAATTCAAGATAGGGAATGAGCTGTACGGAGCGGATGCCCCGCTGTTTGAAATTGTGATAAAAATCGGCAGGTTGCAGAGCATCCTTGTACTCTACAACCAGTTTATGCCTGTCCTCTTCAGCATCAATGACCTGACTTCCTGTCATGCGACTCTCTCAATAAATACGATAAGTTGATGTATATGCGTTACAGCAAACAGTATTGCGAGAGATAACACCGCGAGGGAGATCAAAAATTTGTCACGGACTACGTGAAATTGGGAAAAATCGCTATTCGTGACATCCATTAAATTGCGATTACGGGTGTAGTGCCAGAGGATCAGCGCCACGATGCGAGAATGCCAATCGAAATCCAGAATAACATGCCCGCCTGGTGCCAGTTGTGTTTGATAGCCAACGCCATCAACGCGCCGTAGCCCAGCATGGTACGAAACCACGCCAGTGATGTGCGCTCCGGCTGCAGTCCTGGGTCGGCAATGCGTCTGGCTTTGCGGCTATCCGGCATACAACACCAGTCCCATAACGATCACCGCCACGACCATCAATATTAAGCTAATGATTAATAAGCTGTTGGTGTAGGGCAGGTTCTCTTTCAGACGCATCGCTTTTTCATTGCGTAACCAGCGCAGGTAGCCATACATTGCTAACCCGCCGGAAAACAGACACAACAACAACGCCAGCAGTTCACGAATGACGGGCGTGGCGAAATCTGGCGCAAGTTGATCAAGCCCAACCCCCGCCGCCAGAAATCCTAGTGCGGTACGGATCCACGCCAGAAAAGTACGCTCATTAGCCAGCGAGAAGCGGTAATCGGGCGCTTCTCCAAGGCGGGAAATTTTCATTGTTGCTCCTTTGCAATTTCACTAACGCTCTATCTTTAGCGGTTTTTTTTAAGAATTTCGTCCGCCCGTTTCCTGATATGCTTTTGCCATCCGCTACAAGGAGGTCAGATGGGTATCATAGCG